>OLRV01003632.1_pt1 | contig 10593 bp, 4 predicted proteins | sample 1672421 | NCBI WGS metagenome assembly OLRV01 (sample SAMEA3136684, study PRJEB25190) | human gut metagenome | biome: human gut; feature: human-associated habitat; material: faeces | place: Austria | collected 2013
AGCAATTATGCGGAAGAAACCCTGGAAAGTAATCATTACTCCAGAAAACTGAAGGCGGATTTGTTTATTGATGACCGTAATCTGGGAGGACTGCCCGAATGGGGGATGATTTACAGAATGATCCATGACAAATGGGGATACGAAGATATTTATCAAAGTTCAGGTAATAAAGAAGAGACTAAAAAGCGAAGCTTTTGGAAGATACTTTTTTCCAAGATGTAGAATCTCCGCTTCCTAATGTAGTGATACAGGCGGAAGCCCATAAGAAAACTAATGTTAGATCAGAGGTAAGTACTGTTATCAGCGGATAACGGGAACTTACGAAACAGTATTGGTGATACCCGCCTGGGAAGGTAGGTATCACCTTTTTTTGATCTATACCATTAGTATTTGAATACTTGTTCTTTTCCGGGTTCTATGGTCATGGCTTTCATTCCTTTCCGGGTTGGAATGTTCAGCACTCCCTTTCCGCCGTCGGACTTGATACGGATCTCTTTCTTATCCATATAGATATGGATATTGCCGTATGGAGTGGGCACGGTTCCTTCCATCCATTTCAAGCCGCCCAGACAAGGGGTGACGGAGTATTCCTCGTAACCGGGTTTGGTGGGTTTTACTCCCAGATAGTATTTGCCCAACAAATAGATGGGGCTGGCTCCCCATGCATGGCAGAGGCTTTTGCCGTATGGACGTCCGTACATGGCCAGATGCCGGATACCTGTTTCTTCGGGATTGTATTTCTCCCAGAAACTGGTAGCTCCTTCTTTCAACATACCGCCCCAATAGGCTTTCATTTCTTTCATCACCGATTCTTGTTCGCCCAAGGCGCACAGTGCTTCCAGTTCATAGAAACGCATATAAGGAGTGGTGATTTTCAATATACTGTCATTCTGCAATACGGTGTGTTTGATGGTCTGCTGTTTATCGGCATTCAGATAATTGAAGAAGACAGAGAACATATTGGCGTAGCGGGTAACGGACTCACTCTGCTTGCCCTGAACGCGGTTGTGTACCATCGCCTGTTTCTGCTCATTCCAGAAAGCGGGTTCCAGCTTGGAACGTAAAGCGGAAGCCAGTTTCTCATACTTGGTTTTGTCTGCCGTATTGCCGGCCAGACCGGCACAAAGCGCCATGGTTTCCAAACTCTTGCAGAACAAGACTTGCTCAAAGGATAGTTCTCCTTTCTTGTCCAGATAACCGTCTGCCCAGTCTACGAATACCCAGTCACCGGTCATGCCTTCCACCATACCGTTGGCATTGGTGCGTCCCAATACATAGTCCATCATGCTTTGCATACGCGGATAGAGTTGGGTTACAAAATCTTTGTCACCAGAATACATATAATAATCGTAAATACTGAGAAACCAATAGAAGGTGTAGTCCATAATGGTATTGCTGTGGCTGGTCACAGGGTCTTTTCCACGAAGCAGCCAAATGGTACGTTTCACGGTTTCATTATCGAAGAACAGATAGTAGTTCATCAGGTAGCTCTGGATGGCATCGCCACTCCATACCCAACGGTCGCGCTTGATGCCGTCGATAAAGAATTCACGGGTAGTAAGGTGCATGGTGTATGCTCCTACTTCCCAGATGCGGTTCAGCTCTTCGTCATTACATTTGAATGAGCCCCGGTACTCTTCGGGCAGGTATTCGTATTGCATGGAAACGTCCTGCATCGTTACTCCCGGATCGCAAGTGACATAGACATAACGGAAAGCCTTGCTATTGTCTAAAGTATATTCATCGTATAGTTTCCGTGTATTCCGGATGGCCAGATCGGTTATCTGCCCCGGCTCTGCCAGCAATTTGTCCAATGTTTCGCAATATTCCGTATCCAAGGCTTCTTCAGGACTTTCACCGTAATAGATATGGATCGTTCCTTTTCCCTTTACATCTTTCAGAGTGATATAACCAAAGGTTTCTTTTCCGAAGTCGTACAATACCCCTTCTTTCCGGGGAGTGGAGGAAACTGCTTTCATCGGTTTTCTGGCCAATGAAAACTTGGAAGGCAGTTGGGTGGCTCCGTCAAAGTTCCAACACCCTGCATCCATATAAACGGTGGCAGAAGTATCACTGGCTTTTCCGCTTTCGTCTATCCATTCCTTGTCTTCGTAGGTTACTTTCCAGGTCTTGTCCGTATTTACGGTTTTTCCTTTCACATAAATAGTGGGGGGAGTGGACTGATTCCACACTTTGATGTTCAGACTGTGTTTTCCTGCGGGGAGTGTTAAGGTGGAGGGCATACCGAATTGCAGTTTGCGATGATGACGATATAATACGAGAAAATTTATGTTCTCTTTGCAGTGATATTTTAACCAACGACAGTGTTGAATATAGGCTTGAGTCTTTCCGTTCGGCCTGTGAGCTTGAAAAACGGTTGGATACCGAAAGCTGTCCTTTTGAGCTGCTGATACTTGACATTCAAATGGAAGGTATGACGGGTATGGAGCTTGCCCGGTCTTTAAGAGATAAAGGCAATCGGGTGTCCATTATTTTTGTAACAGCCTGTGAGGATTACCTCAGCGAAGGGTACGGCGTTCAGCCTATCCATTTTCTCTTAAAGCCCGTGCGCCGAGAGGCTTTGGCAAGCGCGATTCACACTGATCTCAAATTAAATTACATACCTAAAACGGTTGTGGTTCATATCGGAAATAAGCTGGTGCATTTATCGCTTTCGGATATTCGGTACATTGAGAGCTACAACCACAGCATCGTAATTCATCAAAGCACCGATAACAGCACCTATTATTTTTCGCTTTCGGATTTTGAAAAGCAGCTTCCGATGGGGCAATTTGCACGCTGTCACAACAGTTATCTTGTGAATTTGGATGAGGTACGGGAAATCGGGCGGACTGAGCTTTCCCTGCAAAGCGGCGAAACGCTCCCGATGGGGAGAACCTATTATAAAGCCTTTCAAAGTGCATTTGTGCGCTATATAAATCAATAACTATTAAAACAAAAAAGAAGGACTCCGTTTATTTTAAAGCGGTGCCCTTCTTTATTTTTGCTTATTTTTTCGGCAACTTCAGCGCCGTTTGAACGGTGAAGGTCTGATTCTCCGAAGTGAAAATATCCAGCATGCTGTGGTAACGCACGGCGACGGCGCTCATCAGCTTTAAGCCGAAGCCGTGGGTCTCTGCATCGTTCTTGGTCGTGATATAGTTGCCGTTCGCATCCTGCCTGCGCTTGCCGGAATACGAATTTTCACACTTGACGGCAAGAAAGCCGTTCTTTGTTTCAATCTGAAAGCGGACAAACCGTTTTCCGGCATCCGCCTCAGCGGCGGCTTCCAGTGCGTTGTCAAGCATATTCATAAGCAGCTCGCACAGATCGCTTTCCGCAACGGTAAGCTGCGGCGGAACGGAAACAAGCGCCTCAAAGCGGATGTCCGACTGGGCGGCACGATAAGCGGCGTCCTGCAGGATCGTATTGACTGTGAAATTTTCGGTAAACTGCGTTTGCGCCAAGTGATCGTTTTGCTGCTTTATATCCCCGATCAATTGCCCCAGCGCCTCATAATCGCCCTTTTGATACAGTGCGTCAAGAGCGATTATTTTATGCTTCATTTCGTGACGAATGGCGGCGCTGTCGGTCACTTTGCTTTCCATCGCACGATAGCTGTTCATAATCAATTCGTTGCGCAGACGGAGCGTTTTGCTTTCCATCTGCTGTGCAATAATCGAACGCATTACGGCATAGGCGGAAATAACGGCACACACCGCAACCATCCAAACGGTGACCCAATACAAAAGTCCCGAATAATCTGCAAGCTCCGTAACATCCGCAAACAGCCTGCCGATATATTTGGAAAGGTAGCTTTTTCTGAAAAAGGATACCGTGTATGCAATCCCCAATGCGGCGGCGCTGGCAATAGCGGAGATTCCGAAGTATTTCCAAAATTTACGCTGCCGGTTCATCACAAGATAAACGACCAAAAGCACGAGCAGCAAAATACCGATCTCCTGTCGGTTCAGAAAATCGACCAACCCGTCACTGAGAAAATGGTGTCCCATTCCTTTGGTAATCCGTTGCATCGTAAGCCCCACGGAGGCAAGGAAAAGCGGTATCAGACTCCAATCTGCCTTTTTGCGTGTCACGCTCAAAAGGAACAGTCCGGCGATCATCAGCGATATAAAAGCGGTAGCGCCGGCAGGAATACCGTAGTAGTTTGCATAAGCGTAGCTTTCGATTTCTTGCGCATCCACCGGCACAAAGCGCGGCAGCGGCGGGAAAATAAGGCTCGCCGTGTCGGTCACCGTGCCGGTAACCGTAAGGCGGCACTCGGTGTCCTGCGGCAGAGGGATAATCGCCTGCGTCTGTCCCACGGCATTCTCCGGCACCGTGGTCTCCGATTGCCATACTTCTTTTCCGTCTATGCTGACGGTCATATTCAGCCCTGCTGTTTCAAATACCAAATTGCCGTATTCGCTGCTTGCCGGGATGACTGTTTCAAGTCGAAAGCGGTCTCCTACTTCGGGCGACACGGTATAATCCAGCTCCGTTTCCGTGCCGTCTGCTCCTACCGTATAGGCGGTTTGCCACTCAAGGTATTGTATGGATGTATTGAGCTTCGTGAAATTCTGCAAAAAGCACACCATGCCGATGCAAAGCGCAAAAAACAGCGCTAAACATATCCATCGTAAATATTTTTTCATTCCGACGAGGCACCTCCCCGTTTCATTTTTTCTGCATTTTATATGGAGAAAATTATCCGTATACTATTGTACTTGAAAATCCGCATTTTTACAAGGAGCATTTCGCCCAAGCGACCGTTTACAGCGTAAACGACCGAAATACAGCGTAGACGACACAACCGAAACCGCCCCTATTATGATATAATAGATAATAGCATAAGTATCGTGAAATATCATGCCACGCTTGCTTATCCGCTTTCAGATTCTGCTGCCGTAGCGGGCAGCAAAACCAATTATCAAAGGAGACCTGAGCTATGAACAAAAAATTCATCATCCGACGGGCAGTGTGCGCAGCGCTGGCGCTTGTGATGATCGTTGCCTGTCTGCCGCTTTCGGCATTTGCCGCAAGCAGCGACAGCCCAACCTTTTCATCCGATGCAGCCAATTCGCTGATGAAAAACACCGTCCCTGCCGGATACGACAAGACGACCAACCCTTACGGTTACGATGTTGACCGCCCATTTGCGATGGTGGAGCAAAACGAGCTGATTTATTTTGAGACATATACCGGTCGCACCACAGGCAAAATAGCAGATGTAGGGACAGCTAACAGCCTGCAAAGCTTTATATCCAATAGCAATACCGCCTCGGACAGTTCACTGCCCAATGTGGATATAAGTGCTTTCAGCAACTATGCCTATATGCAGGCTGTGGCATTTGACCCATACGGCACAGGACGGCGTGACCACATCGCATATGTTGGTCTGAACCGCGGCGACCAAAAGGTCTATGCCCATGTTTATGATGCGGTAAACAACAGATTCATCTGCTCACAAGCAGTCGGTGAAATGAAGTGGATCTTTGACAGCAAAGGTAATCTTGCGATGGAAAATTTCTTCTCCAACAACCTGATAACGGTTGCGGCGGGTGACTTTGACAACGACGGCAAGGACACCATTATCGTCTATGTGCCAAACAGCTGTACAACTATAGGGAAAATTACCGATGTTAATGATTCCGAAAGGAACAATAGTCTCGGCTGCTTTATTAAGGAATACTCTTTTGACAACGACACCCTTACTATGCACAACAACACGGTGAATGATCAGGGACACAATGAAATCGGAGACAGTCTACTTCACGATGGATATATCAAAAAGTATCATACCAAAAACGGCAACGGCAGTGCGGATCGTCTCAAACATAAGAATTCACCATATAACTATTTTAACAAAATGTATGTAAGCATGCGTGTTGGTGACTATAACGGAGACGGAATCGATGACCTTGCCGTTTTATCCACTCCTTTCACTGAAGCCGTGGATCTGGATTATTTGGCTCCGCAGCTCAAGATAAAATACGGCACCGGGACAGAATACAATGGAATATTGTCTGACTGTATCGTCGATCAGGGAGCTGATAAAATTTATAATATAATAGACAAGACCCAACCAGACAAGAACGGAGAATATGACGCTGCGACCATGAAGGCCGTCTCACTCGCCAGCGGTGACTTCAACAACGATGGTTATGAGGATCTCGTCGTGGTCGGAATAGATAGCAGCGGTAAGGTACTCCCGAACGCCCCGGCATTCCTTTTCGACACTACATACCGAAACAAAGAAAATTTCGCATACTCAGTGCTTCTCAACAATCGGAACAAGGGCTTTGTGCAAGGTGCTGTAAAGACTATGACATCCAATAAATGGACACAGGAAAGTGGCGACGGAGGTCCGGTTTGGTATACAACTGCAGAGGCAGTCGCCTTTGACAGTAAAGCCGCAGCGGACTACCTATTTCTCAATGGCTCAGTCTATACATACAATGCTTCTCTCGGGCAATTTGATGCGGTTTCTTCCCAGGGTTATACGACGAGCGGATTTCAATTCAACGACGGGCTCGGTGGCAAGGAAGAATTGTTCCGCTCGGTTGCCGTGGGCAATTTTGACGGCAACAATGCCGGCAGAGAGCAGATCGTGTTTGTTGCTTCTTGCCGAGACAAGGATGATGTTTATTCCTTCAAAAAGGGTATGATCACCGGCGTATATAGTGATTCTAAAGACGAATATGGCAAGGTAACCGGCTTTAAAACCACAATATCTAATTGGGGTCCCAACAATGCGAACGGCGGCAGCCTCGGCTGCGGAGCACAGGTGTTGCTCACATCCTGTGACCGTGATCAGGACGGTGTTATCGCCCGTTACAAAGGCGTTAGCTACGCTTACAGCGACCCCGAAGTCAAGGCGGTTTTGCAGGCAGCTCCTTATTTTGCGGCACTGGGCGATTCGGCAAATAACGAGACCGACTACACCATAACCGAAAGCTATGAACTGGGGCAGTCCTCCTCGAACAATGTTTCATATAGTGTGGGTATGTCCTACAGCTACGGCGGACTGCTTTCCCCTTTTGAGGTGAATATTTCGGCAGGCTATTCTTTGGAGTGGAGCAAGACCTTTTCCGAAGCACTGGAAACCGAATACGCTATGACCGTCAAGGCACAGGCGTATAACACAGCATTGGTTGCAAGGACACCGGTATTTGTCTACTGCTATGAGGTTCTGGACGAAAACGGCAAGTGGTCGGATGGCACGGCGATAACCCTCTCCATACCGCAGCAGCCGGTGTATCAGCAGATGAGCATTGACGACTACAACAGCTTTGCTGAAGAATACAACTCCTATATGGAGAAAAAGGGCAATCGCGCCATCACCAAGGAGTCGGATAAGACCTCCAAAGATGAAGCCTGCTACTACCGTCTTGAAAAAATCAACGAAGCGGAAAACTGGCTGGACGGCAACGAGGGCAACCCCTATATGTACAATCAGTTGGGCTGGGGCGCATACAGTGCACTCGGCGCTCAGCAGCTCAGCCAGAACACTATCCGTATGGGCTATGCGGGAGGTCTGAATGAGGTTTCCTATTCAAAGAGCAATATCAAATCGGTTTCTGAGGAGATTTCTCACGGATTTTACTTCAACTTCTCCATCAGCTTCGGCGTGTTCGGCGACGGTATCCTATTCTCGCACGATGTGGGCTTTGAAACAAGTCTGAGTTACAGCAACGGTTCGGGCGTTTCGACCACCAAAACCTCCTCGCAGGGATGCATCGGTGCGGTCAACGACATTGACGGCCCGGCTCTTGCCGAGGAAGGAATCCCGGCAAGCATTTACACGCAGTATACCTTTGACTGGACGCTGGGGCAGTGGTTCAGACACCTCTATGGTGAGGAAGGCAACAAGACCGTCTTTATCGGCTACAGCCTATCAAATGTCAGCACACCTGCTCCTGCAGTAGATGATTTAGAGGCAAACCTGTTTGCAGATGATGCGGTGCATCTTACATGGTCTCAGCCCGACAAGACCCCCGGCTGGCCGGAGGTAGAGGGTTACTATGTGTATCGCGCGGAAAACGGCGAATGTACGAAAATTTCCGATCTGCTTCCTGCCGATACGACATCCTATGAGATTGAGAACCTGAAAACCAATACCAACTTTGGTTTTGCTGTTACCTCCGTTTGCAAGGTGGACGGCAAAGAAAAGGAAAGCACATGGTCGAATATTGCCGCAGTTACCACGGCAAAGAGGGACTATAAGGTCAACTACTCAGTGGATAACGCAAAGGCTGCCGACATCAAGGTGCGGCATCTTGGCAATGTTGAGATCCAATCCGGAGATGAGATCAGCGAGAGCGAAATCATCAAGGTAAAGGTCACCCCGAAAAGCGGGCGGTATGAGCTTGTATCCCTTACCCTCGACAACGGCGGTGAAACAATGGTATTCACACCCGAAAAAGACGGAACAATCGTATGTGCCTTTACTCTGAACGGTGAAGCCAATATGCGTGTTTCCACCAAGCGAGCAATAAATTCCGCTCAGATCACATTTACCGATACCTACACGGCAGATGGCACGGTGATTGGTACGGTCAGCGCGGCGGTGGGCGATGTTACTCTGAATGCCCCCGGCGGCACGGTTACCGATGATGTGACTTTTACCGCCGTACCTGGCAAGGGCTACGGACTGAAATCATGGAAAATTACCGACGCAAGTGGCACCACCGAAACTATAGACGCGGCAGGCTCTAACAGCTATACATTGGGGCTTGCTTCCGAAAAATACACAGTCGAGGCAGAATTCGTAAGTCTTTCTGAAATCGGCAGGCTTGTAAAGGTCAATCTCCCGGCAGAGGGCGGTACGGTGGAAATCACCGATGCAAACGGCGACAGCGTTACTCTGAATGAGAATAACAGCGTGTATGTTCCTGTAAATTCCAAGCTGACCTTCACCGTCAAGACGGACGCGGGCTGCAAGTTCCGCGCATGGACGGATGACGCCGAGGGACAAAGCGGTAAAAGCTTCACCATGACGATTACAAAGGACACCGAGATCGGTGTGGAATTCGATGTTCCCGTGCGTGTGGGCTTGACCTATTCTGCCGCAAGCGGTGAACAGACCGGTGCCGTGGCGACCAAGCAGGGCTATCAGTCAGGCGCAGGCATTCCCGTCGGCACGAAAATTACTCTTACTGCACAGGCAGCGGAAAATTACCGTGTGCAGAAGCTCGTCATTACCCGTGGCGGCAAGGTTGACACCGTAACGATCGACGACAAGCTGTACAGCCAGTATGATTATGAGCTTGTTGTGGACGCTGAAACCGACATTCAGGTGTATTTCACCGAAATTGAACAATACACGGTTACGGTGAATAACCCGAAGCACGCAGATATGACAATCAAAAACGGTGACAAAGATTTCGTAAGCGGCAAAACCGTCCGTTACGGCGATGAAATCATCGTAACGGTCAAGCCGAATGAAAACTACCGCCTTGCGGACGCGGCTTCGTGGATCGACAACGGCGACAGCAGCTATACCTATAAAACCGGCGCAATCAAGGCGGATACCAATATCTCGGTGAAAATCGAGGAGATACCGGAATATACGGTCACATTCCCCACAACTATTGATGGCTGTATCCTTTCGGTTAAAAACGATAAAGAAAAGATTTCAAGCGGTGACAAGCTTCGTGAGGGAACACGGCTTACCGCAACCGTAACGCTTGACCCGACCTATATTCTCAAGGGCTGGTACATCGGCGGCGAGCTGCTCTCCGAAATCAATAAGACCGAAGTCACCTTTACGGTGGACGGCGATATGCTCATTACCGTTATTGTAGCCGATGTCAAGGGTGACAAAGGCGATGCCGGAAACAACGGTGCTGCCGGAGTCGGCGTCAAGGATGCTGTTGTAGATGAAAATGGCAACCTCATCATCACTCTGACTGACGGCACTGTGTACAATCTCGGAAATGTCACCGGAGCCAAGGGCGACAAGGGTGACGCAGGCAAGGACGGTCATGACGGCCAAAACGGTCAAGACGGATCAAATGGTTCGAACGGTTTGAACGGAACCGGAATCCAGTCAGCGCATATTGACGCAGACGGCAATCTTATCATCACCTTTACCGACGGAGTTGTTACCAACCTCGGCAAGATCGTCGGCACAGACGGAAAAGACGGTAAGGATGGTGCTGACGGTAAAGACGGCATCGGAATTAAGGGCTGCCGTATTGACGATGACGGCAACCTGATCCTTACGCTGACCGACAACACAACGCTGGATGCGGGCAATATTTCCGCAATCAGCGATAGGGTCAGTGTTTCCAAGCCCCTTGCTACCGCAGCAGTTTCTCTTTCCGGAGGGTCTCTTCTTTGGAATATTGTTTCGCTTGTTTCGGCGATTGTAAGGAAGAAAAAACTAATTTAATTCGGATGATTGTTCGAATTTAAAAGGATGCAAGACCACCGGCTATCAGCGGCGGTGTTCTGACAGGTGTAACGGTATTTGATAATAGGAAAAGGCATTCCGTCAAATAATCAGAGATAAGTAACAATTAACGAACCATCATGGAAACATCGCAAATACGGCACAGAGGGCATAAAAACCGCTGTGCCGTATTTCTT
>OLRV01003639.1_pt1 | contig 10581 bp, 10 predicted proteins | sample 1672421 | NCBI WGS metagenome assembly OLRV01 (sample SAMEA3136684, study PRJEB25190) | human gut metagenome | biome: human gut; feature: human-associated habitat; material: faeces | place: Austria | collected 2013
GGAAGTCAGATGGTCGTCCACATAGACGCCGATGCACTCCCCTCTGGAACAGGAGATCTCAAAGTGGTAGGTATTGTCCTCACTCTGAAAGCGGCCGTATTCCACTCGGATCAGTTCCTCTTTCATGGGCGGTCACGCCTCCTGAAACAGCAGGGGCAGCGTGACGCAGCACTCCGTCCCGACTCCCACGGCGCTGAAGATGTGAAGGCCGTAGTTCTCGCCGAACATCAGCCGGATCCGGCTGTTCACGTTGCGCAGGGCGATGCCCCCTTTTTGCCGGTCGGTTGGAGCGCCGGCGTCCTCCGCGAATTGCCGGTTCAGCTGATCCACCCGTTCCTCCGGCATTCCGACGCCGTTATCCCGAACCCGCAGAAACAGCGTCTTGTCGCTGTTTTCCACTGCGATCCGCACGGTGCCGGGGCCAAGCTTCCCCTCCAAGCCGTGAGAAACCGCATTTTCCACCAGCGGCTGCAAAATGAGCTTCGGCAGCAGGCAGTCCTCCGTCTGCGGGTCAAGGTCGATCTCGTAGCGCAGCTTTTCGTTGTAGCGCATTTTCTGGATGGTCAGATAGCTGCGCACGTGGGCGATCTCCTTTTTGAGCGTGTTGGTGTCGGAGCCGTCGCCGATGGACGAGCGCAGCAGCAGCGCCAGCGCGCTCGTCATCTCCACGACCTCCGCATTGCGTCCGGCGTGGCTCATCCAGATAATAGAGTCGAGCGTGTTGTAAAGAAAATGCGGCTGGATCTGCGCCTGCAGCGCCTTCCATTCGCTCTTGCGCTTCTGCTCCTCGCTGCGCAGCCGTTCGTCCATCAGTTCGGCAGTTTTGGCGATCATGTGGTCAAAGCTGTCGGACAGCTGGCCAAGCTCCGTGCGGGAGGATACCTGGCTGCGCACGTGCAGATCGCCGTCCTCCACGCGCCGCATCGTCTGCATCAGACGGCGGATGGGTCCTGCGATGGAGCGCGAGAGCTGAAGCGCGAACACCAGCGCAAGAATGAGCGCCGCCGCCGCGATGAGCAGATAGGTCTTGTAGATCCTGTCCTGACTGCGCAGCAGCTCCTGCGTGTAGGCAACGCCCACCGCCGTCCATCCGGTGGCCTCCGATGCGCAGGCTACATAGAGCCTGCGCATCCTGCCCTTGCCGGAGAGCGTGCGGCCGTCCGCCGCGGCCAGCACCTCCGCGACGTTTTCCTCCTTCAGTCCCGCATAGATCAGATCCTGCTGCGGGTGCCAGAGGATGCCGCCGCTCTGGTCGATCAGATAGATATAGCCCCGGCTGCCGAGCTGGATATCCGCGCAGAGCCGGTCGATGATCTGGTAGTTAAGGTCGATGAGCAGAACGCCCTGCATATTCCCTGCGCGGTCGAGCACGGCCTTGGAGAACGAAACGACCCAGTTGTACTGGCCCGCGATCAGGTTTTCCACGCGCGAGGAGGAAACCTGTACCTCGTGCGGTTCCTGCAGCGCGGCCTGGTACCAGTCTGCATTCTGGTAATTGGAATATGTGTTGAGCGACGCACCCTCGCTTCCGAACAGCGCGCCGCCGGATTCCGGGATCAGGGCGATGGCCGTGATCTCCGAGCGGATCTTCTGTGCGGCGGCCAGCTGCTCCTGCGCTTCGCGGCAGGCCGCGTCCGTCAGCCGGTGCTCGTTGGCCGCACGCAGATAGGCCGCGACTGCGCCGTTGTCGACAATAAAATCGGAAATATCCTTCATGTACTCCACGTACATATCAAGCTCGGCGTTGACGCGGCGGATCAGCTGCTCGGTGTACTCCGTCGAGCTGTCCAGCAGCTCGTTCGTCGAGACGCTGATCGACACATAGGTCATGGCTGCCGTAATGACGAGGATCAGCAGCATGAACAGCGCCGCGATCCGCGTGCCGATGGAGTGCCGGGAAAAAAGTCGTGCTTCGGTCATGTCCCGCTCTCCGCCTCCCTGTACTGCCGGGGCGTCATGCCGGTTCTGCGGCGGAAGGTGAGCGAGAAATAATGCGGGTCGGCAAAGCCGATGCGCTCGGCGATCTCATAGGTGCACAGCCCCGTTTCACGCAGATATTCCTTGGCCTTCTCCATACGCAGGTTTGTCAGATATTCCACGAACGACTGGCCGGTCTTTTCCTTGAATACCGTTGAAAAATAGCTGCGGCTGACGCCGAGATGCTCCAGCACGTCCGGCAGCTTGAGATCGCAGTCGGCATAGTGCTCGTTAATATACGCGACGGCCAGACGGCCGCAGCGGGCGGCAGGCGTGTCGTTCTGCTGGGCCTGACATTGCAGAATATAGCCCTCAAGCCGCTCGACGGACAGCCGTACCTCCTCCAGCGCATAGCCCTGCTGCGGAAGGAGCATGGCGGGCGCGCGCAGCAGCTGCTCGCGCGTCAGATGCGAGGCCACGAGGATCTGCAGGCGCTGCAGAACGGGGCGGCACTCGCTCTCATGCACCCTGCGGCGGCGCATACAGGTAAAAAGCGTCCCGGTCAGCTCCAATGCACGGCTGCCGCTGCCGGATTGGAGCGTGCTTGCGATCTGCGCCGCAGTCGGACAGTCGTCCGTCTGCAAAGAGCCGGAGGATTTGCGCAGCTCCGGGTCAAACAACAGTGTCTCGCCTGTGGAAAACGCGTAGCCCAGCGCGTGCTGCGCCTCCTGCGCGGACTGCCGCAGGCCGTCCAGCCCGGCGTAGGCTCCGCCGATGCCGATGGGCGCGGCGAGCTCCGCCTCCTGCATCACCGCGCGCAGATGGCGCGCTCCGGCGGCGGTGCGCGCCATGAGTTCCGCCGTTTCATCGCCGCTGACGATGAGCATAACGTGCTGGTCGCCGAGCAGCCGGAGCTGCGCGGGCGCACAGCCCTGCGCCACCCGATGGCCCTGCGCATCAAAGCCCTCGGGGCGCTGCGGCAGCGCCGCCAGCGCGACCACATGGAACCGCCCGCCAAGCTCAACACCGGCGGCAAGCGTCGCCTCCGGCAGCTCCTGCGCCGTGTCGGACTGTAAAAGCCCCTGAAAGAAATGATCCTTCAGCACCTCGTCTGCCAGCACGGCCCGGCTGTAAAGCCCCTGCCGGTTGTCCCGGCGCGAAAGCTCCGCAGACAGGTTCTCCAGCAGCTGATCAAACTCCTTCGGGCTGACGGGCTTGAGCAGATAATCGTGGACATGGTACCGGATGGCCTTCTGCGCATAGGAAAACTCGCTGAAGCCGGTCAGCACGACGACGATCGTGTCCGGAAATTTCTCATAGATGTTCCGCGCCAACTCCAGCCCGTCGACAAAGGGCATACAGATATCCGTGATGACCACATCCGGCAGCACGGATTCGAGCTGTTCAAGCGCCTGACGGCCATTTTCAAAGACATGGGGCGGCGCAAAGCCGAATTTGTCCCAATTGGTGTTCTGTGCCATGGACTCCCGGACAAGCATTTCATCCTCTACAAGCATGATCTGGTACATACGGCGCGCCCTCCTTTGTATTTGTTATTAGTGTATAACAAAACGGTCAAAATTGCAATCAAATTTAGCAATTCGCCAATATGCCCGTGCGGTATGACGCGGAAAAATTCGCCAATATCGAACGTATCCGGTTGCTGAACGATATTCGGCATGATATAGTAAAGGAAACGCAATGAACAGAAAGGAAGCTTCAGCATGGCAGAACAGGAAGGCAAAACCATACACTCCGTTGCGAAGGCGATCCGTCTTCTCGACATTCTGACGGAAAGCGGTCAGCCCGCTTCCCTGACGGAGCTTTATCAGAAAACCGGCTGGCCGAAGAGCACGATCCACGGTCTGCTGTCCACGATGCGCGAATCCGGACTGATCGAGCAGATGCCGAATGGCCGCTACTGGCTGGGCATCCGCCTGTTTGAATACGGCTGTGCCGTCTCCAACTCATGGGATATCGGTACGATTGCACGGCCGCATATGCAGAGTATCTGCGCTGAACTTGGCGAGAGTGTATTCCTGTCGGTTTTTGACCGTGCAGCAGTCGTAACGCTGGCAGAGGAGGAGTCCCGCGCAAGTCTTCGCGTCGTGTCCGAGGTCGGCGCACGGCTTCCGGTCTATTGTACGTCGCAGGGAAAGCTGTTTCTTGCCAACAGTTCCCCGGCGGAGTGCCGCCGCATTCTTACACACACCGAACTCAAGGCCTTCACGCCCCATACACTTACCACGCCAGAGCAGTTTGTGCCCGAACTTACCCGCATCCGTGAGCAGGGCTACGCTGTGGAAAACGGCGAGTATAAGATCGGCCTGCGCTCCGTCTCCGCGCCGATCCATGACGTGACCGGCGAGGTACGCTACGCCATCGGCTGCGTCGGAATGTTCCGGCAGGTGCAGTCCGACGAGTTTCTCCGCGCCATCCGCCTCGTCTGCGCCGCAGCCGAGACGATCTCCCGCGCCATCGGCTATCACGGATAAACAGGCCCGCCGGACAGTTTTTTCTGTCCGGCGGTTATTTTGCTTGCATGTATGCGGCATCGCATGATATACTGGAAGGGAAAAAGAAAGAAAAAGGGGGATCCTTCATGTCCAAGACCTTCCTGCGGCGGCTGTTCGTGCTGGCGCTGTGCGCCTGTCTCGTGCTGCTGGCCGTATTGCCCGCCGGGGCCGATTTCGGCGATTATTCCGGCGATTCCGACTACGGCAGCTCCTCTGATTGGAGCAGCTCCGACTCCGATTGGGACTGGAGCAGCAGCGATTCCGACTATTCCAGCAGCTCCGAATCCTCCGGCGGGATCAGTACCATCGTCGTCGGAGCCATCATCGTCTTCATCGCGATCGTTTCGACCTCACGCACAAAGAAGAAGAAGGGAGCGTCCGGCGGCACCAGCTGGTCCGCGGCTGCGAACCGCAAGCTGAAGCCCATGGCTGAGTATGAGCAGCTCGACGAAAACTTCGACAAGGCTGAGCTGACCTCCAAGCTGTCGAACCTGTATGTACAGATGCAGGATTGCTGGCAGAAGAAGGATATCTCGCCCATCCGTCCGTACTGCACCGACGCGTTCTTCACGCAGATGGACAATCAGATCCAGCGCAAGAAGCAGCAGGGCCAGACCAACTACATCGAGCGCATCGCGGTTCTGTCCGTGGAGCTGCGCGGCTGGTGCCAGGAGGGCGGCAACGACGTGCTCGTCGCCCGTCTGAACACGCGCATCGTCGATTACACGCTCGACGACAAGACTGGCAAGCTCATCTCCGGCAGCAGAGACAAGGAGAAGTTCATGGTCTACGAGTGGGATCTTGTCCGCACGACCGGCACGAAGACCGAGAAGGACAAACCCATGCAGACCGTCAACTGCCCGAACTGCGGCGCACCGGTCGAGATCAACGCCAGCGCCAAGTGCCCGTACTGCGGCAGTGTCATCACCCTCGAGGAGCACGACTTCGCCCTCAATGCCATCCGCGCCATCTCTCAGCAAACGAGAGGATAACGCGCCCCGGCAAACGCATTCCACTAAAAAACTCCACCGCCCAGGCCGAGCGGTGGAGTTTTTTGAAATCTAGCCTCTGCGCGGCGCTTACGCCTGCAGATTGAGCGCGGGATTCATATAATAGACGTTTTTCTCGTCCAGCCTCCGGCGCAGCAGCTCAATGGCCTCACCGAAGCGCTGGAAATGCACGATCTCGCGCTCCCGCAGGAAGCGAATGGCGTCGTTCACATCCGGGTCGTCAGAAATGCGGAGGATATTGTCATACGTCACGCGCGCTTTCTGCTCGGCTGCCAGATCCTCCGTGAGGTCGGCGATGGGGTCGCCGGTGACGGCCATGGTCGCGGCGCTCCAGGGCGTGCCGGAGGCGGCCTGCGGGTAGACGCCGGCGGTGTGGTCGACAAAATAATTCGCAAAGCCTGCCGACTCGATCTGCTCCTGCGTGAGCGTCCGCGTCAGCTGGTGCACGATCGTGCCGACCATCTCCAGATGCCCCAGCTCCTCGGTACCAATGTCGGTCAGCAGCCCCTTCAGCTCAGGATACGGCATGGAATAACGCTGACTCAGATAGCGCAGAGACGCGCCAAGTTCCCCATCTGGACCGCCATACTGGGAAATTATAACAGATGCCAGCTGCGGGTTCGGGTTTGCGATGCGGACGGGGTACTGCAGCTTTTTTTCATATACAAACATCGTTTATTCCTCCGTTTCCGCGTCCCAGGGCCATGGATCGTCCAGCCATGTATAGCAGCCGCCCGCGGCGGCCTCCATCTGCGTGAGCGCCATGCCGCTGTCCTCCGCCTGCTGCCGCAGCATTTCATACTGCTCGACGTACTGGTTGAACAGCTGCACGGCCTCCTCGTCGTCCGCGTGGGTATCCAGGTACAGGCCAAGCTCGGTAATGGCGAAATTCGCCGCCTGAAGGTCCTGCATACTCTGCATACCGTCCGCGCTGCGCGGCTCGACGCCGCTTGTGCCGCGATATGGAAGGTCAAGCCCCGGAAACAGCGTGCCCTTCATCAGCGCACGTCCCGCCGTATAGCGGTCGGGGTTCTGCCCCTGGAACGGGACGTAGGGATTGGCCAGCGGCGCGCAGGCGGGAAGCGTTCCCCGCGTATCGCCGCAGCCTTCGGCAGTCTGGGCTGCCTGTGTCTGCATATCAGCCAAAAAGATCGGCTCCTCTCAAGAGATTCGGGCGCATTCGCCCTGAACCAATCTATGCGGCGCTGCTTCGACAGGTGAACGGGGACTCTGTACTTTTTCTCCGTCAGATGGTATACTGAGATAAAATGCCACAGCCGGGCGCTCCGGATGCGGCAGCTTTTCGGGAGGTTCCTGTATGCTTTCTGCGTTTCACGGCCTGTGTATGGCGCTGGCTGACAGCGTCCCCGGCGTGTCCGGCGGGACGATCGCGTTTATTCTCGGCTTTTATGACGATCTCCTGCGTGCGCTGCAGGGCCTGTTCAACGGAAAAGGTCCCGTGCGGCGGCAGAGCCTGCGCGCGCTGCTGCGCTTCGGCATCGGGTGGGGCGTCGGAATGGCTGCCTGTATTCTGGTGCTGGCGGAATTATTTGAGCTGCACGTCTATTTTATGTGCAGTCTGTTTCTGGGGCTGAGCGCGGCGGCGTTTCCGCTGGTAGCCTGCGCGGAGCGCGGTGCGCTGCGAAATACTGCGCGGTACGCGCCGCTGGCGCTGCTCGGCGCGGCGCTCGTCGTGGGGCTTACGCTGCTGCGCGAGGACGCGGCGGTTTCGCTGCGCGTCGACTTTTCGGAGCTTCGCGTCTGGCCGCTTCTGTACCTGTTTGTCTCCGGCGCGATCGCCGTCAGCGCGATGATCCTGCCGGGGATCTCCGGGTCGACGCTGCTTCTGATCGCAGGCGTCTATCTGCCTGCGATGCACGCGCTGCGTCAGCTGCTGCGGCTCGATTTTTCCGGGCTTCCCGGCATTCTGGCGCTTGGGCTTGGCGCAGCGGCGGGCGCAGCGCTGGCTGCCCGCGCCATCCGCGCCGCGCTGCGCCGCTTCCGGAGCCAGATGGTGTGGCTGATCCTCGGCCTGATGGCAGGCTCACTGTACGCCATCGTGATGGGCCCCGCCGGACTTCAGACACCGCAGACTCCGGTAAGCCTTCAGACGTTTTCGCTGCCGGGCTTCCTGCTGGGCGCGGCGGTGCTCCTGCTGCTGGAGCTGCTGCGCGCCCACCGGCCGAATGCGGAAAAATCATCACGGTGACGCACCGGCGGGGGACGGAGCAGCCACGCCGCAGGGCCACCGTTTCGATTCTTTTTGCGTTTTTTCTCAAAATGTAGTATAGTGTACAAAACAAACAGGAGGCGCATACGATGATCGAGGTCGAGTTATCTAATATTTGGGGGAGCGTCAGCCTGCCGGATCTGCTGTCCGGGGAGAAGGATCTGTTTGACGCGCATATGCAGCTCCGGACCAACGTGCCGGACGGCCCGGACTTTCTGGGCTGGCTGAACGCGCCGGAGGGCGTGATGGCCCGCGCAATGCTCGCGATCGGCAAGGCCGCAGAGAAGATCGCGGAGCTCGGCGATACACTCGTGGTCGTCGGCAGCGGCGACGCGCCGCTTGCGGCGCAGGCGGCGATCCGCGCACTTGGAAAAGAGGGGAGTGTCCGGCTGATTTTTGCGGGCACAAGCCTGTCCGCAAGCGCCTACGAGCAGCTGTGCAGCCGGCTCGAGGGGCAGGACTTCTGCCTGCTTCTGATCGCGCAGAGCGCTGTCGATATGGAATGCGGCGTCGCCTCCCGCGCCGTCCGCTGGCTGCTTGACCGGCACTACGGGCCGGAGGCCAGGCAGCATATCTTCGTCTGTGCGCCGAAGGACAGCCTCCTGCATGGTATGGCGCAGGAGGAGGGATATACCTTCCTGGCCCAGCCTGCGCAGCTCGGCTGCGCGGATTCGGCACTTTCGCCTGCGGCGCTTCTGCCGATGGCGGTTTCCGGGATCGAGCCGCTCAGCGTGCTTGAGGGCGCGGGACAGGCGTATCATGATTATGACCTGCGCGCGTTTGAAAACCCTGTCTGGATGTATGCAGGCGCGCGTCACGCGCTGGAGCTGCGTACGCGGCGCACGGAGCTTCTCGGCATCTTCGAGCCGGACTGCATGGCACTCGGCCGCTGGTGGGCCAGCAGCACGGCCCGGCGCAGCTGCCGCGGCGGATACGGCGTTCTGCCCGTCCCGGCAGAGCTTCCCGGTGCGCTCGACACGCTCGACGCCATGCTGGACGGCAGCCGCAGCGCGTTTGAAACCTTCCTGCGCATCCCGCTGCCCGCGAGACGGCGCAACATTGAGCTTGACTGGAAGGATTACGACGATCTTGGCTATCTCTCCGGCCACTCGGTCGGCGAGGCGGAGGGCGCGATGTTCGACGCGCTCGTGCAGACCCACGCCTCGCTCGATATCCCGCTGATCATCCTCTCCGCCGGGCAGCTGGACGCGCCGCAGCTCGGCGAGCTGTTCTACTTCCTGGAGCTGACCGCTGCCCTGTGCGCCGCGGCTGACGGGCTGAATCCCTTCGACCGCAAGCGCAGTTCTCCGACCAGAGCGCAGGCAGCCGCGCTGCTGCGCGGCTGAAGCCTGCTCCTGTTTACGATTTTTTCACAAGTAGGTTCTTGTGTTTCCGGCAGAAAGCTGGTACAATGAAGCTGACCACATGAGAAAAGGAGGAATGCCCGTATGGTCAATATTATGATGGGCCCCGAAGGCTCCGGCAAGACGAAGCTGCTCATCGGTGCTCTCAATCAGGCAGTTCAGCGCGAATCCGGCAGCATCGTCTGCATCGAGAAGGGCGATACACTGCGCTTCGACGTCGACCACAAGGTTCGGCTCATCGACATCAAGGAATACGCTTACGGCGGTTATCCGTTCCTGCGCGGCTTTATCAGCGGCCTGCACGCGGGAAACTTTGATATCACGCATATTTTTATCGACAACCTTTACAAGCTGTCGCAGGACAGCGACCCCAAGGAAACCGAGAATTTCCTTGACTGGTGCAGCGTCTTCTCCGCAGAAAACAGCGTCGCCTTTACGCTGACGATCGCGGGCGAAGCCAAGGATGCACCGGAATATATCGCAAGATATATGGACTGAATTTGAGATCGCAGGCGCTGCGGGCCTCCCACAGCGCCTTTTGAACGTTGGCAGAGGGGGCGCGGCATGGAGCAGCAGGAATATGCGCAGCGGGGCTATCTGCGCGAGGATTTTCGGCTCTTTCACCTCAAGGGCGTGATGGAGGAACAGCTCGACTGGCACTACCATACCTTCCACAAGCTGATCTTCTTTCTCGGCGGCCAGTCCGGCTACGGCGTCGAGGGGCGCAGCTACCCGCTTGAGCCCGGCGACGTGATCCTCGTCCCGCAGGGCTGTGTCCACCGGCCGGAGGCCGCGCCCGGCGCGCCGTATGAGCGCGTCATTCTCTATTTGTCGCCTGACTATCTCGCCCGCGCAGGCACGGCGGAGTGCCCGCTCGACAGCTGCTTCACGCTCGCCACGGCCCGCTTCCGCTTTGTCCTGCGCCCGCAGGAAGAACGGCAGGCGCTGCGCCGCACGCTCTTCGCGCTGGAGAGTGCCTCTGTGCAGCCGGGCTTCGGGCAGGAGCTGCTGGCAAAGTCCCTTCTGACGCAGCTGCTCATTCTCCTGCACCGCGCGATGGACGCACAGCCGCAGGCCGTGGAGAGCCTTGCGTCCGATGAAAAGATCGCGGCCATCATGCAGTATCTCTCCCAGCACCCGACGGAGTCTGTCTCCATCGACGATCTGGCCGCCCGGTTCTATATCAGCAAATATCACATGATGCGGCGCTTCCGCGCCGAGACGGGCTATACTGTCCATGCGTATCTGACCGGCAAGCGCCTCGCCCTCGCGCGCGAGCAGATCGCCGCCGGGACGCCCATTCTGCAGGCGGCCAGCGCCTGCGGCTTCGGAGATTACTCCGCATTCTGCCGCGCCTACCGCCGCCAGTTTGGCCAGCCGCCCAGCAGCGCAAAGCAGGATGCCGCCGAAACGCCGAAATCGCGAAAAAAGGCTTGACAGCGGGGCGACAATATGCTATGATTCTAAGGCTGAATTTGTCAGAGTGCCTGCGGGTGTAGCACAACGGCCAGGGCACCAGCCTTCCAAGCTGGGGACGCGGGTTC
>OLRV01003643.1_pt1 | contig 10571 bp, 8 predicted proteins | sample 1672421 | NCBI WGS metagenome assembly OLRV01 (sample SAMEA3136684, study PRJEB25190) | human gut metagenome | biome: human gut; feature: human-associated habitat; material: faeces | place: Austria | collected 2013
ACTCCCTGATATTGATTAGCTTGGGGACTGCTATTCCTGTGAAAAGAAATAAAAAAGTCGGCATCCGCCTGATTGGCCATCTGCGCCTTTTCAAACGGCGTCTGATAAACATCGGTTGTGCGGGTATAAATGACAGAGACACCCTGCCGGGAAAGAAGCTCGCCGACCGCGATGGCGAGGGAAAGATTGTCATCCTTTTCCCTGCGTCCCTCATAGACAGCGCCCGGATCACTTCCCCCGTGTCCGGCATCGATTACGATAGTATAGGGCATAAGATCAAAGCTCCTGAAAATACGGTTCTACTTACGATATGAAGAAAGGACGAAAAAGGTTATACTTTTTTTAGTTTTATTTCATTGTATCGTATACGGGCGGTGTGTTAGAATAGGAGATAACATTAGGAAAGTGTGTCAAAAAATCTGCGGAGGATACAAAATACACACAGATGAGAGTGAGGATTTCATGAGAATTACAATATTCAGTCTGGGGGGACTGCTTGGACAGTATGTGACCAACACGGCGCTTCTTCACGGCGCACAGGTGACCGCCTACGTGCCGGATGCAAAAGCGATCTGGCCGAGAAAAAATCTGACCGTGATTGAGGGAAGCCTTCAGAACCGGGAACGCGTGCTGGAGGCACTGCTGGAAGCGGATGCAGTCATCAGCGTGATGACTCCGATGCGTGTGAAACATGTAAAAGAAGAGGAGACACCGCTGGCTGACGGAAACGCGATGATTCTCTCGGCCATGAAGCAGCTTGGAAAAACGCGGTTTGTGACGGTAGGCCATGTCTGCATTCATGCGTTTGGAGACTGCGAGGACAAATACCAGAGAATGAGTACGAAATTCATGCAGATTTTCTGGCCAGGTGTCTATAAAGATATGCAGAAGATGGGACAGGTTCTGGCACGGAGCGATCTGAACTGGACATTGGTGCGGACGTGTCCGGGAAGAGACGGGAAAGTGAAAAAGGTAGGGCAGAACTGCAGTATTTCGCTGGACGGCAGCCAGTTCCGGCCTGGATACTCGAGAGAGGCCCTGGCGGAATTTCTGTACGAGGCGGCCGCCGATCAGCAGATGTACAGCAGAAAAATGCCCATTTTTTACAGAGAGGGGTAAGAATGGATTTTTCAATTTTATATGCACTGCAGCATCTTCACAATGCAGTGCTCGATCGGGTGATGGTGGGAATTACTTCGCTTGGAAATGCGGGATGGATCTGGATTGCGCTGACCGCCGTTTTCTTAATCCTTCCGAAATACCGGAAATGCGGTGTAAGAATGGCGATCGCGCTGATTTTAGATTTGATTTTATGTAATCTGGTGTTAAAGCCGCTGGCAGCGCGCCCGCGTCCGTGCTGGATTGACGAGCAGGTAAAGCTGCTGGTTGCCGCTCCGAAGGACTATTCCTTCCCATCGGGCCATTCGGCAGCTTCGTTTGCGGCGGCAGTCTCTATTTTTGTGATGCACAAAAAAGAAGGAGCTGCCGCACTGATTCTGGCCTGCCTGATTGCATTTTCCAGACTGTATCTGTTTGTGCATTTCCCGACCGATGTCCTAGCGGGAATTGCGGTTGGTTTTATCTGTGCTTTTCTGGCTGCGAAGATCCAGAACGGTTTTCTTCTTCATTCTCGAGGTCGATAAAACGGAACGAAAGCATCAGATACAGAATTTCATCCGGGCTGGAAAGATCAGATTCTAAAATTTCCTTGATCTTTTCTAGGCGGTAGAGCAGGGTACTGCGGTGGATAAAAAGCTCACGCGCCGTCTGGACGACATTGCAGTGGTTGTCCAGATAGCAGCGGAGCGTCCGCATATAGTCGCTGCCGGAGCTGTCGTCGTGCTCCTGCAGAAAGAGAAGTCTCTCATGGCACAGCATGTAGCCTGGGAGCTTTTTTGTTGCCTGATCGAGGATGTAGTCAAACGAGATGTCGTTGAACGGATGCATCCGTTTGTCGGGATATTTTCGCGTACCGAACTGCAGGGCGATTTTTGACTGGATATACTGGCGGCGCAGATTCATGTGGCCGTTCATGCAGCGCGAAAAGCCGGCATTTAAGGAACTGTCCTCCACAAAGTGCACCATGCGTTCCATCAGATCGGTCATGGAAAAATCGGACAGCGTGAGGTTAAAGAACGCAACGATACCGCCGCCGTGCGGAAACGCGGAGCAGCCGGTCAGAATATTTTCCAGATAGGCGCAGACCGAGTTTGCCGTCAGGTTTTTCTGATCCATATCGGAGAGCTGCAGATAGAGGCAGCAGTAGGTGTGGCGGGAATGCCAGCCGAGCGCATCGAGAGCCTGGCTGACCGCAATATAGTCGGCCATCCGGTCGTCGAGGGCACGGAGCAGCACGGTGTGAAGCGACTGCGCCGGCGAGGTTTTCTGCATCACATTGTGCAGGAAGGCGTGATGGATCATTTCTGCAAGAAATTCAAGAAGAAAGCCTTCGGAATCAGAAAGATCCTTTTTCGTGTCGAGGAGCAGCAGGCGGTAGGCGCTCTGACCATGCTGCGTGATGTTGACGCAGAGGGAACCAAGTCCCGTTACGTGATCCGGAAAGCGGAACCATCCATCGAGATCGCGGACGGACGCGTATTCGCTGCTTTCTGTCAAGGAGAGCAGAAGCGGGCGCGTTGCATCGAGGGAGCCAAACACCTTCTCGGGAAAAAAGGAAGGTTCTTCGGACGCTGCGGCGATGATGGAAAAATCCATGCCGACCACCATCAGCGGGTGGGCAAAAACAGGCAGGGAGAGATTTAAAAGATGCTGGATCGATTTTCCGTCGAGCCGTGCCTGCATCAGCTCCTTCTGCCAGGAATCGTACGTCCAGAAAAGCTCCTGCAGGAACGAAAAAACAGCGGATACGCTGCTCTTAACGGCGATCGAAACCGGAGCCGGAAGTTCCTCCGGCAGTTCTTCGGTACAGAGAAGAAATAGGGAGCTGCTTTCTTCCGGGAGGGAGGAAAGAGAGCCGATCTGTTCTTCTGTGCAGAGAAAGACCCGGTGCGCAGTGGCTGCGGAGCTTGTCTGATAAAGAACAGGCAGTTCCAGTGTGCCGGAGAGCGGCAGGTTTTCCGGTGCAAGAACCGAAAAAGCGCTGCTTAGTTTATAAGCGAGAAATGCGGGGGAGAGCTTCATCGTATCATCCTCCCTGCGCGTGTCATATCGTAAAAATTCATAAAAACCTCCTCAGAAATGAGTGACGTTCTGCGGACGAAACCGCGGTACTTTTTATTTTAGCAGAACAAAAAGGTCTGTCAAGAAAGAAAAGACAGGGGTGCGGGAATTTTTACGGCGGCAACAAGTTAAGATTTTGTGAAGATAGTTGTGGTTTGCGGGGAAAACTGCTACAATATGGCTGATTTGGTTACTGTTCACTCAGCAGTGAAACACTTGCTGTTTCGCTGCGTAAGAACATGATTCAGGTGTGAGCAGCCCTCCTTTTGCGAAGCAAAACTTTAAATGAGGGCTGCGAATGTTACAGTTCGCAGGGTACCTGTGAACTGTGACAAAAAATCATCCATGATTGCTTCAATATAAAATACATGCGCCGGGTTGTCAAGGGATTTCTGAGGAGGGTCCGGCCGGATTGTGCGGGGGATGGCAGAAGAGAAGTGGAAATTTTTTGAAAAAACACTTGCAAAATACCCGGACAGGGTATATAGTGTAGAAGAAAATAAGATACCCTATTGGGGTATGCGAAAAAGAAAAGCCAGAACTACAGAAAGGAAGACATACGATGGAACAGTACAATGTAACCGGTATGAGCTGCGCCGCCTGCCAGACCCGTGTCGAAAAAGCCGTGTCAAAGGTACCCGGTGTCACATCCTGCGCAGTCAGCCTTCTGACAAATTCCATGGGCGTGGAGGGAACGGCCTCCCCGGCAGAGATTATTGCCGCCGTGGAAAATGCAGGCTACGGTGCGTCGAAAAAAGGCGAGAAGGGAAGCACATCACAGTCGGCTTCCACAGCAGAATACGAAGAGATGCTGAAAGACAAGGAAACACCGGTCATGAGACGCCGTCTGGTGAGTTCCGTTCTTCTTTTGATTCCGCTCATGTATTTCTCCATGGGCCATATGATGTGGGGATGGCCGCTGCCGAAATTCTTTGAAGGAAACCACATCGCAATGGGACTGGTACAGCTCCTGCTTACCATTGCGGTCATGGTCATCAACCAGAAATTCTTTATCAGCGGTTTCAAGAGCCTCTGGCATAAAGCACCGAACATGGACACGCTGGTAGCGCTTGGTTCTACCGCATCGTTTGTATACAGCGTCTACGCCCTGTTTGCCATGACGGGAGCGCAGGTACAGGGGGACATGGATGCAGTCATGAGCTATATGCATGAATTTTACTTCGAGTCCGCAGCCATGATTCTGACCCTGATTACCGTCGGAAAAATGCTGGAGTCGATTTCCAAAGGAAAAACGACCGATGCGTTAAAGAGTCTGATGAAGCTGGCTCCGAAGACCGCTGTTCTCTTAAGAGACGGAAAAGAAGTGGAAGTCGGCATTGATCAGGTGAAAAAGGGCGATCATTTCATCGTCCGCCCGGGTGAAAATATTCCGGTGGACGGCGTTGTCCTGGAGGGAACGAGTGCCGTCAACGAATCCGCGCTGACTGGCGAGAGTATTCCGGTGGATAAAGAGGCCGGCGACCGCGTATCGGCGGCGACCTTAAACCAGTCCGGTTTCCTGACCTGTGAGGCGACGAGAGTCGGAGAAGACACAACACTCTCCCAGATCATTCAGATGGTCAGCGATGCGGCAGCGACAAAAGCGCCGATCGCCAAAGTGGCCGATAAAGTTTCCGGTATTTTTGTGCCGGCCGTTATCTGCATTGCACTTGCTACGATTGTGATCTGGCTGTTTGCAGGAGAGAGCGTCGGCTTTGCTCTTGCAAGAGGTATTTCCGTTCTCGTTATCAGCTGCCCGTGTGCGCTCGGCCTTGCAACACCGGTTGCGATCATGGTCGGAAACGGAATGGGAGCAAAACACGGAACGATGTTTAAAACCGCAGTTTCTCTCGAGGAGACAGGAAAAACACAGATCGTTGCACTCGATAAGACCGGAACCATCACAAGCGGAGAGCCGCAGGTAACCGATCTTGTCCCGGCGGACGGTGTAAGTGAGGAGGAGCTTTTAAAAGGTGCCTTTGCACTGGAGCACAAAAGTGAGCATCCGCTGGCCCGTGCGATTCTTGCACTTGCAGAGGAAAAAGGCCTGGCCCGCGAAGAAGTCAGTGATTTCTCTGCGCTTCCTGGAAACGGCCTTGTGGCAAAACGGAACGGAAAAGAGCTCTGCGGAGGCAACCGCGCACTGATTACGAAAAAAGCGGTTCTCTCGAAACAGATGGAAGAGCAGGCAGCAAAACTTTCCGAAGAAGGAAAGACACCGCTGTTCTTCAGTGAAGACGGAAAGATGCTCGGTATGATCGCGGTTGCGGATGTCATCAAAGAGGACAGCCCGCGTGCGGTGAAAGAGCTGCAGAATATGGGAATCCGTGTCGTGATGCTGACCGGAGACAATGAGCGCACCGCGCGTGCCATCGGCGCACAGGCAGGTGTGGACGAAGTCATCGCAGGCGTTCTGCCGGATGGAAAAGAAGCGGTCATCAGCCGCCTGAAAGAAAAAGGAAAAGTAGCGATGGTAGGAGACGGCATCAACGATGCACCGGCTCTGACCAGTGCGGATATCGGTATTGCCATCGGAGCAGGAACCGATATCGCGATCGATGCGGCAGACGTTGTCCTGATGAAGAGCCGCCTCTCCGATGTACCGGCAGCGATCCGCTTAAGCCGTGCGACCCTCAGGAACATTCACGAGAATTTGTTCTGGGCCTTCATTTACAATATCATCGGTATTCCGCTGGCTGCGGGCGTATGGATCCCGCTGTTCGGCTGGAAGCTGAACCCGATGTTCGGTGCGGCGGCGATGAGTCTTTCGAGCCTTTGCGTTGTGACAAACGCCCTGCGTCTGAATCTGTTTCGGATGCACGACGCGTCAAAAGATAAAAGAATCAAAAACGAAATTCCAAAGGAGGATCTGAACATGACAACAGAACAGGGAATGGTAAAAACCATGACAATCGAGGGCATGATGTGCGGCCACTGCGAGGCAAGAGTGAAGAAAACACTTGAGGCAATCGAGGGTGTTGCATCCGCAGAAGTAAGCCATGAAAAAGGAACAGCCGTTGTAACACTGACAGCTCCGGTATCAGACGATGTGCTGAAAACAGCCGTAGAGGCACAGGATTACACCGTAAAAGGAATCCAGTAAAACAGGAAACATTGAGAAAAGGGAAACGCGCCTGGAATGAAAATTTCCGGGCGCGTTTCCTTTTTTTACCAGATATAGCAAAAATATTGCAATTTGTTCGGAATTTTCGTGACAAAAGGATAAAAATCCGTTAGGATAGAGAAAAAGAAGAGCAAAAACAAAAGGGTTTTTAGGATCAGGAGGTTTTTACATTATGACAGAGTACAGACTTGCAAAGCCGGAAGAGTGGGAGGACTGCATCGAACTTGCAAACTACGTGTTCAGCACGGCACACCGTCCGCACGACTTTGAGCAGTTAATTCCAAGGGTTTATCAGGCAGGACCGGAAATGGCACGGATCCACCGCGTCGCTGTTGCGGAAAACGGCAGACTCCGGGCCGAGATTGCGGTGCTTCCACAGCAAATGGCAGCAGGGGGTAAGCTGCTCCGCGCAGGATATGTAGGAAGCGTTTCCGTACATCCAAAGGCAAGGGGCGAAGGCCACATGAAGCGTCTTCTTGGCGACTGGATTACGGATCTGGAAGGAACGTGTGATCTTCTGGCACTGGACGGTCAGAGACAGCGGTATGCCTACTTTGGCTTTACGCCGGGAAGTGAAAAATACACGTTTTACCTGGATGTGGCAAATGTGCGCCATACCTGGAAAAACGGGGAACTCTCCGCTTACACCTTTGCGCCGCTGTTTCCGGAAAACGGCGAAGCGGACGAAGAGGCGGCAGCCTTTGCAAAGAAGCTGAATGAGGAAAAACCGCTTTACGTGGTAAGAGAGGATGTAAAAGCCTGCCTGAAAACGTTCGGCGAGCAGGCAATTGCAATCTGGAAAAACGGTGAGCGGATCGGATATCTGGCACTTTGCGGCGGAAACCAGGTTGTGGAAGCAGAAGTGTTGGAGGAACAGGATTTCGTTCCTGCACTTGCCGCTTATTTAAAAGAAAATGCGCTTGACCCTCTTTTCATTTCCATTCCGGTGTATGAGACCGGAAAAGCAGCAGCGTTATCGGAAGTCTGCGAAAGCTTCACAAAAGAGCGCTGCGGTTCCGCGATGTACCGTATTTTCCAATTTGCAGACGTCATCGAGGCAATGCTGACCATGAAAGCAGAGACGATGGGCATCAGCGATGGAACGTGGTTCGCCGTACTGGAGGGACAGCCGCTGACCGTGACGGTAAAAGATGGAACTGTGACCGTGACACGGGAAGCCCATCCGGGGGCAGATGTACTCAACCGGGAGCAGGCGCAGGAACTGCTTCTTTCACCGCTGGCAAGTAAAGGAAGCAAGGTTCCATCTGAAATCTGGAAGAACATTCCATCCGACTGGTTCCCGCTTCCGCTGTACTGTGCGACGGCAGACGAATTTTAGGCAATGACTGTTGGGAGGCAGAGAAATATGAACGAGACAGAGAAACGAGACAGAAGAGACGAAAAAGAAGAAATCCGGTACCATGTGATTTTCTACGGCCAGGTGCAGGGCGTGGGGTTCCGTTACCGGGCGTATTATGCTGCCTACCAGCTCGGACTGACCGGCTGGGTGAGAAACTGCTGGGATGAGACGGTGGAGATGGAGGTGCAGGGTGATGAGGAGACGATCACGGAGATGATCAAAAGGATCCGCACCTCCAGCTACATCGAAATCACGGATGCAAAATGGACGAAGATTCCGCTGGAATCGGAATTCGGTTTTCATATCCGTTGATCAGGGCTGTTTTTTCTCTTTTTCCGGAATTTCGACGAGAATGATATCGTTGCCGATCTGGCAGATGCGGTCCCATGGGATCACAAAATCCTCGCCGTGGCAGAAAAAGCCGCAGAATTTCACAGGACCCGGAAGAACGAGTCCGGTAAGATGTCCCGTTTTTGGATTGAATTCCACATCAATCGGACAGCCGAGCGTTTTGCAGGTGCAGATATTGATAACTTCTTTCTGGCGGAGATCTACAACGCGCATGCGGTGCTCCTTTTTACAGATTCCTATGGAAAAACATATGCGAAAATGTTGCTGCAGTTGACTTGAATTTCACGGAAAAATGCGTATACTGTAAAAGTAGAAAACTTTCCGAAATACTTATTTAGAAACGAGGACGAAAGATATGAGATGTCCATTTTGTAATCAGGATAATACCCGGGTTGTGGATTCACGCCCGATTGAAGACAGCAATGCGATCCGCCGCCGCCGGATGTGCGATGTCTGCGGCAGACGCTTTACGACATACGAAAAAGTGGAGACGATCCCTTTGATCGTCATCAAAAAAGATATGAACCGCGAGCAGTATGACCGCTCGAAAATCGAGACCGGCATCCTGCGCGCCTGCCACAAACGGCCGGTGTCCGCCGAGAAGATCAACGAGATGGTCAACAAGGTGGAGACGGAGCTTTTCAACGGCGAGGAACGCGAGATTCCAAGCTCTGTGATCGGAGAGAAGGTCATGCATTACTTAAAAGACCTGGATCAGGTGGCTTACGTCCGTTTTGCGTCGATTTACCGCGAGTTCAAGGATGTCAACACGTTCATGGACGAGCTGAAAAAGATGCTCGACAAATAGCGGGAGGCAAAAAAATGGAAGTGTCGAACTATATTAAAATGCGTGATCAGATGCAGGAGCGCTTTCTGACGTATGATCAGAAGGAGATCGAAGGGAAGTATGGCTTTGCCTTTGATGACGATTATTTCTATGTGCCGTACCTTTTTGAGGAGTGGAGAGTGAACCGCCATACCGGCGTTGTGGAGGGCTCAAAAGACCATTTTCTTCATGTGCACCAGGGCAGTTTCAATGAGACACTGACGATTTTCGACCTGCTCTGCTGCGGAAAGAAGGAGATTGTGCTCGCCGGCACGTATGCGCGCACCAATTCCTTAAAGGGAACGATCAAAGGCCGCACGATTGCGTCCGGCGTTCACGACAGCCGCGCCGCACGGTATGACGGGCATGTGGAACAGCTGAAAAAAGCATGCGTTTCCCTTGGCGGAAAACCATATTCCCCGGGAGACGCTGCTTTTGTTTTTCATGTCTTTCCGTTTCTGCCGCTCGTCTTCCAGTTCTGGGAGTCCGATGAGGAATTCCCGCCGGTGCTGAAGTTTATGTGGGATGAAAACGTCCTCGATTATCTGCGGTTTGAGACGCTGTATTACGTGATGGGAGACTTCCTGGACGCACTGGATCAAGCCTTCGATGCATGTAAAACAGAAGCCTGATACCTTTTGTGAGACAAAATCTTACGAAAATTTTCCGAATGTTTATAAAAATTTCAGTATACGAATCCCCTGGTTTAATGCTATAATGAGTGAAAGTAAGTAAAAAGAGAGAAGAGAAAGGGGAATGCATATGGCTTTTAGCATGAAAGTAACACCGGAAATAGAGGAACTGACAAACATCTGTCTGGATAACTCCAAAATGGATGTTTCGCTGTATGGGCAATACGATGTAAAACGCGGACTGCGCGATATCAACGGCGTTGGCGTCCTTGCGGGACTGACACAGATTTCAAACGTTGTGTCTTCGGATATCATTGACGGCGTCAAAACGCCGTGTGACGGACGTCTGTACTACCGCGGCATCAACGTGGAAAAACTGACCCAGGGCTTTTTAAGTGAAAACCGTATGGGATTCGAAGAAGTTGCGTATCTGCTCTTATTTGGAAATCTGCCGAATGAAGAGCAGCTCAATCATTTTAAGACAATCTTAAAACAGCAGCAGTCCCTGCCGAAGAACTTTGTGCGTGACGTTGTTATGAAAGCGCCGACCAAGGACATGATGAACACTCTGTCCCGAAGCGTTCTGACCCTGTACGCGTACGACAACCACGCAGATGATACCTCCCTTCCGAATGTGCTTCGCCAGTGCATTAACCTGATTTCTGTTTTCCCGATGCTGTCCGTCTATGGCTATCAGGCGTACAACCATTATATCAAGGGAAAAAGTTTATATATCCACAACCCGTCGAAGAAGCTTTCGACTGCAGAAAATATTCTTCTGATGCTCCGACCGGATCAGAAGTACACTCCGCTGGAGGCGAAGATCCTCGATCTTGCCCTCGTTCTCCACATGGAGCACGGCGGCGGTAACAACTCGACCTTTACAACACATGTTGTTTCTTCTTCCGGAACCGATACGTACTCCGCAATTGCAGCGGCGCTCGGCTCCTTAAAGGGACCGAAGCACGGCGGTGCAAACATCAAGGTTGTGCGGATGTTCGACGATATGAAGTCACACGTCAAAGACTGGACGGATGAGGAAGAAGTATCGAATTACTTAAGAAAGCTGCTGCACAAAGAGGCGTTCGACCAGAAAGG
>OLRV01003646.1_pt1 | contig 10556 bp, 9 predicted proteins | sample 1672421 | NCBI WGS metagenome assembly OLRV01 (sample SAMEA3136684, study PRJEB25190) | human gut metagenome | biome: human gut; feature: human-associated habitat; material: faeces | place: Austria | collected 2013
AGGTGAGCTGATTTTCCGCTACATCTACCATCAGGCGGGCTGCAAAAAGCCGGTCGACCGGCTGTGGATTTCCTCAATGACCGACGCGGCCATCCGCGAGGGCTTCGCCGCGATCAAGCCAGACTCCTGCTACGACGGGCTGTACGAGAGCGCCCGCTGCCGCAGCGAGGCCGACTGGCTGGTGGGCATGAACGCCAGCCGCGCGCTTGCGACGGTCTCCGGCACAACGAACAGTTCAATGGGACGCGTTCAGACACCCGTTTTGGCCATGATATGTGCCCGTTTCCGGGAAAACCGGGATTTCATTCCGGCTGATTACTGGCAGTTACACATCACCTTGCAAAAAGGCAATGAATTCAGACAGTTCCGCTACTTGGAGAATATCGGCACGAAGCAGGCTGCCGACCAGTTCTGCCACCGGATTACAACAGACATGCAGGCCGTTATCACAAAGGTGGAACGCAAACGGGGATTCCAGGCTCCCCCTTTACTGTATGACCTGACCGCACTCCAAAAAGATTGCAATATCCACCTCGACCTGCCGGCGGAAAAAACCCTTGCCGTTGCCCAAAGCCTGTACGAGAAAAAGCTGATTTCCTATCCCAGGACGGGAAGCCGCTATATTCCTGATGACGTGATGCGGCAGGTGCCGGAGTTGCTCAGGCAGATTATCTCCATGAAAGAGTTCTGCGGATACGGTGAAGGTTTCGATTTGTCGGCCCTTACCACACGCAGCGTCAATGCCAAAAAGGTAACGGACCACCATGCGCTGATTATTACCGGTATCCGTCCGGGTGGTCTGGATGAAAAAGAGCAGGCGGTGTACCGCATGATTGCCGGACGTATGCTTGAAGCCTTCTCTCCCAGATGCGAAAAAGAGACGCTGACCATGGAAGCGACAGTGGACGGACTTGATTTCCGCTCCCATACGACATCGGTCATTGTACCCGGCTGGAGAGGCGTTTTCAACCGTACCGAGGACAAGGAAGAGGATGAACAGAGCACCAATAAGGGTACGGCGGAATTCTCAGAATCCGAAACCGTGCCGGTGGCAGGACGAAGCCTCTCTCAAAAGAAAACCACCCCGAAACCGCTATACACGGAAGCGACCCTGCTGGCCGCTATGGAGACGGCAGGCAGGCACGTGGTGGATGAAGAGGCCCGCGAAGCCATCAAGGAACTGGGTATCGGCACACCGGCGACAAGGGCTGCCATTATCACTACGCTCTTCAAGAGGGAGTACATCGAGCGTTCGGGTAAATCCCTTGTGCCGACGGAAAGGGGTTTGCATCTCTACGAAGCGGTCAGGGAGATGAGTATGGCAGATGCGGCGTTGACCGGCAATTGGGAGAAGACACTTTTGCAGATTGAGCAACACAAGCTGACAGCGGAGGCTTTCATGCGTTCCATCATCGCCTATACCCGGCAGGTAACGGAGGAGGTGCTTTCCATCCGTCTTCCCCAATCGCCGGCAGGCGGCATCCCGTGCCCCAAATGCGGGAAGGGGAAGATACTCATACGGCCGAAAGTCGCCAGATGCAGCAACGAAGGTTGCGGCCTGCTCGTTTTCAGGCGGTTCCTGAACAAAGAACTAACAGACCAGCACTTCGGACAGCTGTTCTCCTCCGGCGCGACCCGGCTGATAAAAGGATTCAAGGGCAAGAAAGGAAACGCTTTCGACGCTTCGCTCGCTTTCGACAAGGAGTATAATGTAACCCTCGTGTTCCCGGCAAAAAGAAGTGGGAAACCATCAAGGAAGAAAGATACGGGAGACTGAAGCCTCCCCGCATGGGACGATACGGATAGCGTGGAACCGATTCCACGCTATTCTTTTTCGGGAGGAAGTCATGAAAAACATCCTGTCGTTCCGATTCTTGGCGAAGATAGCTCCGTGTCCTTGTCCGCACGCAAGGTCGGGGCCTTGCGGTTTCCTGAGGAAAAATCATCCTCGCCGTTCCGGCTCCGGTATTTTTCCCGAAAACCTTGCGTGCGGGGACACTCCGCTGACCCGCCTAAGAATCGGGAACGACAAGATGTTCCACCATTAAAACAGATGTCTTATGAAAACAAATGACCATACAACAGCAAAGAACAAAAGGAAATGGATAGGAAAAATCCTGCTTGTACTGGCAGCTGCCCTGTTCTTCAACTACCTGTACACGCACGGAGTATCTCCGGTATGGGCTGCCGTAGCCATCATGTTCTGTAAAGGCGTATTCCGCTTCATCTACGCGATAGCCTGCCTGGTGGTAACACTGGCCATTATTTTCGCCATCCTGAGTTTTTTAATCTTCTGATTATATAGTATGGAAACGAAAGCTGTTATTTCATCCGAAGACCTGGGGAGAGCTGCCATAGAAAGGCGGCTCTTTTTGTTTCCGGCCAGCAAACATGGAAACCATGAATCCGGAAACAAGAAAAGCATGGAACAATCGGACCATGCACGTCCCATCGAACTACCGGGCAAAGGTAGGGAATGCTTCCTGTCGCCGGTGCAAGGCCGGGCCTTGCGGTTTCATGGGGAAAAATCATCCTCGCCGTTCCGGCTCCGGTATTTTTCCCCGAAAACCTTGCACCGGCGGAAGCATTCCCTTTTACCGCCCCATAGTTCAACGGGACATGCAAATCCCGAGTATTCACAATTAAAATTGAAAAAGTATGGAACGACAAGCAATCATGACAAGTCCGCCGATGGCACCGGTGCAGATGCCCCTGCCAATGCCGGCAAGAAGAAAGTATCATGCCCCGAAACCGGTCGTCAAATTTCCACCGCGCGGAACGAGCGGACCGGTACACATCTCGGCACTGCTTAATCCCATCCTGGAGATATGCAGACATCCCGACAGAGACAGGTTGTTGGCTGAGTTTTTCAACCAATGAACAGAAGTACGATTATTCACTTTTTAAATTCATAAAATTATGTTTTTTACAGCAATCAACCAGATGATGACCGAAGGCGTGGACCTCACGCTGGTCATCCGCAAAGCAAATGGACAACTGACAGTATCCACACTGCCGAAGTCGAACACCCTGAAGGACGAGGCGCAGAACCACATCGTACCCCTGACGGTCAGCGGGCTGCCCGAAGAACTCGACGCGGGATTCCTGCAAACCGTCGCTCGGCCGATACAGAAGGCAAGCGGACTGATTACCAACATGGCCCGGTTCGAAGCGCAAGCGGACAAGGCCGCATCCGACAGCAAGGCCGCTAAAGAGCAGAAAGCCAAGGAGACAAAGGAGGAGAAGGAGAAACGCGAAAAGTATGAGAAGCATTTCAAGAAGGCGGAAGAACTGATTGCAGCAGGCAACCATAAGGATGCCGTGACGACTCTCGGCCAGGCACGCCTCTATGCAAAGCCGCAAGACCAGAAGAAGATAGACGAAATGTTGGCAGAACAGAAGAAGGAGATGAACAAGGGCAGCCTCTTCGAGCTGATGGAGGAACCGGCACCGCAGACACAGCCACAATCACAACCGGCGGCAGCTCCCGTGCAACAACCGTCCTATCCGCCGCAGCCGCAGGCACCGGGACCGATGGCGGGACAAGCCCCACGGCCCGCAGCGGCACAACCCGCACAACAGCCCGCGATGTGGCCGCCACAGCAACCGGTTGGAAGACCCGTACAGCGGCAGGTATCACCACAACCACAGTACGCGCAACCAACGGGCGGACAGCAGCCTGCCGCGCAGCCTTATGGCGGTCATCTGGAGGCTGCACACTGGCAGGAACAGACATTCATGCCTGAAGATTACCAGCTGCAATACCCCGTAGACGGCGAAGCGACTTACAATCCCAAGGATTATGAGGAATATCCCGATTTTCCCCAATCCATGTTAGAACCCAAGTATTCATCTTATCAAACAGTTTAAGATTATGGCACTCGAAATTACAGGAATGACACGCTCGTTCACCTTCAAGAAAGGCAGCGGCATGATTACGCTCGATGATCCCAACCCGTCGGACAGCCCGGAAATGGTAATGAATTACTATTCCAACTTCTACCCCGAACTGACAACGGCAACGGTACACGGGCCGGTTATCAAGGATGACAAGGTCGTGTACGAGTTCAAGACCACCATCGGAACCAAAGGATAGATAATTATGAAAAAGGACAATAAAAGGAAGAAATCATGTGTACGCTTGGACGAACAGCAGTCGGAACAGCTCGCGAGGCTCATCATTGGGCAGACGAAGCGCAATATGCAGTACGGGGCGGACAGGAAAGAAAGGATTACGGCACCGGGGGGTGCCGTTCCTCTTTTCTGAACGCCACGTTTCAGCCAAAACCTTTACCGAGTCTTGTCGTGGAAGATTCCGACGGGAAAAGGCATAATCTCATCACGCGGGAGAACTACGGATTTCTGCGTGACTCCTTCTTCAGATATGCCTATCTGATGGAGAAGGAGGCGGTACATACCCCGGGCCGGACGTTCGGGGAAGGGATCGCAAGGCTGCACGAGGAGATGGATGACCTTGTCGGTGAGGGGCTGAACGTCAATATTGAAGAGCAAGACGGACGGTTGCTGTTCAAGCTCTGGAAAGCCCATCATTGGGGAAAACTGACACTGTATTATTTCCCGATGAAATTCGTGGAGGCTCTCGGACCGGAATTGAGGCGTATCTCCATCACGTTCATCCATGAATTGATGAAGGCAAACGGAATACAGACCGTTCTAGACGAGGACGACACGGAATATGTTCTGACCTGGATTTCAGAGGAAGTACCGGAAGAGGCCCCGGAGGAAAGGAAAAAACGGCTGAGGCTCCTGCACTCCTACGAGAACGGCAGAATAAAGAGGCTGCTCCAAAGGGTGGAACGCAAGTGCTACTACAAGAACCTGCCGAAGGCACTTGACAGGTATAAAGCTCGGAACGACTACGAACGGTCGCTGGTTTCCGCCATGAAGGAGGGGTTACAATTCCTGTCACCGAAACGCGGCATCATGGAATACTGCTACGATCCTTTTTATGAGGAGGAACCGGAGTTCCACCCCATGTACCTCTACCAACAGATACGTGTAATCTATGACAGTTACGATATGGTGACGGACTATCTCGTGAATTGTTACAATTCCCACAGTAGGGAGACTTACGACATCATACCGGTCACGACACTCGCCCTGTCTCCCGAAACGGGAGAGCTGTTCCGCATGGATGACTACCCGGAACGCTTTTTCAAATGGGCGGATAAATTCATCAACATAATAATTTGAACACTATGATGGAGACAAACGAACTTACAAGAACTTTGAAGACCCAGCTTATCCCCAAGGCGGCACTGATAGCCTACGCCTCGGAGGATGACAAGAATTTTTTTCTGGAGATACGGGACATAAACGATCGTGGAAACATGGCGGAAGGCAGGCCTATAACGCAGGAATTCATGAACGAGCTTGTAAAGGGATATTCGGAAAGGCATAGCAGCACGCCTTACGGAAAAGTACCGTCCAACCTAATCTATTGCGATTCACGCAAGGGCAGCGAGCGGTATGTATGGTACAATCCCCCGCATAAGCGGATGATGTTCTTCAGCTCCGACCTCAAAATAGAAAATGCGGAATACAACCTGCCGGGAGTGATTTATGAGGCGGGGGAACATGGGATGAGGATATATGCTTACAAGGATGACATGCCCGGCAAGGATACGCTGCTATATGTCGCGCCGTTCTTCAACGTGACCGGCTCCAGCGTATGCCTGGGCTCTGCCAATATAGACTTGCCAAAGAACCTGACATACGAAAGCCTGCTGCAATACTGGGAAAAGAAATTCTGGCTGACGGAGTTTTCGCACTTGGGAGGCAACGGAAATCCGACCCGGTCGAACCTTGTGCTAGTAACGAAAGCGGCCAGGAACAAACCATTCGACCTCAAAGAGTTGAAACCGTTGAACAATATGAAACTTAAAGACATACTGACATGAAAAGAGTACATTATACCGACAGTTACCTGATGAGTCCGCAGCATCCAGTAACGGTAAACCTGATCGGAGCGGGAGGAACCGGGTCGCAGGTACTCACCTGCCTGGCACGTCTTGACACAGCTCTGAGGGGACTCGGACACCCGGGACTGTTCGTTACACTGTATGACCCCGACACCGTGACGGAAGCCAACATCGGTCGCCAGCTTTTCGGACCGTCCGACCTGGGACAGAACAAGGCACAATGCCTCGTCACCCGGATAAACAACTTTTTCGGGAATGACTGGAAGGCGCAAGCGGACATCTATCCGGCAGTATTGAAGGATACCAGACGGGACAACCTGGCCAATATCACGATTACCTGTACCGATAACATCAAGTCACGGATCGACTTGTGGAATCTGTTGAGGGCTTTGCCGCAACCGACATACTGCACTTACGAGACCCCCTTGTACTGGATGGATTTCGGAAACACGCAGACCACGGGGCAAGTCGTGCTGGGTACCGTACCGAAGAAAATCAAACAGCCGGCGTCCAAACTTTATGAAACCGTCAATTCGCTAAAAGTCATCACCCGCATGGTGAAATACGCGAGAGTGAAGGAAACCGATTCCGGCCCGAGTTGTTCGCTGGCTGAAGCGTTGGAAAGACAGGACCTGTTTATTAACTCCACACTGGCACAACTCGGATGCGGCATCCTATGGAAGATGTTCCGAAACGGAGTGATCGAGCATAACGGATTGTACCTGAATCTGGACACGATGAAAGTGAACCCGATAATCATATAGACAGGTCAGCAGTTATAAATTCTTTCGCTTGAATGGAAAGAGTTCAGGAAACAGCCTCTCCATTTTGAGTTTTCCATTTTCTATATGGCAAGATATTCTTTGCATTGGCTCTGACACTCCGTTTCAAGTCTTCACGCAATATACAGAACGCGGTCTTTTACTTTATCATAAGTAGATGTTGGAAATTAGTTATACATTAAAATTTCGTTATTGTACTGTAGCTGCTTGTTCTGTACTCAGCTATGTGACTGAGTGCAGGGCGAGCAGATGCGGTGCAAGAACGTGATTTTAAGTATAACTAATTCTTAAGAATAGTATAAACTAATTTTCAACATCTACTTATTATGTCATATTACTCAATACAATGCTTTAGATAAAAATAATTAAAGCGTCTTTTATCAATCAAGAATAGTTTAGCTGGAGATATACATAACAGCTTGAAGTTTTTTGAATTACTTCCTGTTTTTATTCCATATGTTAAACTAATAATTGATTGTTTATGACTAGTGTAAAAGTAAAATTCAGTCCTTCATCCGTTATCCTTAAAGAGGGAACGGTTCATTATCAAATAATTCATCATTGTAAAGTACGGCATATCCGCACCGGTTACAAACTGTTTCCAAGTGAGTGGATTTCTGCTTCCGGTGAAATCAATGTCTCGGCAGGAAGTGGAGAAGGCCGAAAAAGCTATCTTGCCGCATTAAAAAATCAAATTGATAAAGACCTTTTCCGAATAAAGAAATGCATCAACCGATTGAATCAGGAAGACAGCCCTTTCACTGTGGACCGTATAATAGAACTTTACACTGCTCCTGAAGGGAATTGCACTTTCCTTTTATATGGAAAAGAACTGCTGGTAGAATTGAGGCAGATAGGTAAGGTACGCACAGCCGGCACCTATCAGAATGCCTTGAACAGTTTTGAGCGGTTTCGGGGACACCGGGGCGATATCCCATTGGATGAAATGGATTCCAATCAGATGATAACCTATGAAAGCTGGCTCAAAGGAACCGGTGTCTGTCCGAATACCAGTTCGTATTATATGCGTAACCTCAGGGCCATTTATAACCGGGCCGTGAGTGAAGGGCTTGTTGTTCAACGAAATCCCTTCAAGCATGTCTATGCCGGTATAGACAAAACGAAGAAACGGGCGGTTTCCCTCAGCGTGATTCGAAGAATACGGGATTTGGATCTTAATAAGAAGTCTCTCATTTTTGCCAGAGACATCTTTATGTTCAGTTTTTATACACGTGGAATGTCCTTTGTGGATATGGCATTCCTGAAAAAGAAAGACCTCCAGAATGGAATCTTGACCTATCGGAGAAAAAAAACCGGTCAGCAATTGTTTATCAAATGGGAAAAGCCCATGCAGGAACTTATTGATAAATACAATACCTCTGAAACTTCCTACCTGCTACCAATTATTCAGAACAATGGTGTGGACGAATGGCATCAATACCAAAATGAAGCACACCGTATCAACAGAAATCTGAAACACATTGGCAAACAAATAGGTTTAGGTATTCCACTTACCACCTATGTTGCGCGCCATGCTTGGGCCAGCATCGCTCAAAGTAAAAATGTTTCTTTGCCTGTCATCAGTGAGGCACTGGGACATGATTCGGAGCAAACCACCCGAATTTATCTTGCCTCTTTAGATGCATCTATTGTAGACACGGCAAATAGTCTCATTTTGATGTCTATATAAATAAATACCGAAAAAGGTACATATCTTCTTAAGAGAAGTACATCTATATAATGAACTTGAAAGAGTAGCGATAGTCACTTTATCTTCTTAAGAGAAGTATATTTCGTTTGCAAAAGTACGAAAAAATCTAAAAATCAAGGCATAAAGCGAACTTTTTTTACTACTTATTTTTAAGAATCTTCAACATAATGCGTAAAATGAAAAACAATCATCCCCATATATCCTCTAACATGACTTTGTTTATCAAGTTATTATCGCTTTATAACTAAAAGATGTACTTCTCTTAAGAAGAGTAGTATGTTTTAGTATAAGTGAACACTTGCCTTTTAGAATAGCGATGCAAGGGATGATTAAAGGAATAAAAGATTCCTACTTTTGGAAAGTGTTTTGTAACTGCTTGATTATTAACAAATAGAATAATCGTGCAGGATTGGTGATATTTGCCTGAACTAAAGTATATCAATGGGAAATACTGAATACGCACAATGGTATGTCATGCGTGATTTAAAACGGTGTAATGCTAAAAAGCCGGCATACAAACAACTGCAAGAAGCAGGAGTAAAGGTATTTGTCCCCTTGAAGTGGCAAATCATTTTGCAAAAGGGTAAAAAGGTGCGTGAGAAAGTTCCGGTCATTCAAGATTTGCTCTTTGTTTATGATTCCCGTCAGCATTTGGACTCCATTGTGGAAAGAACCAAAACGCTTCAATACCGTTGGTTGCGGAATACGTTTCGGGAACCTATGACTGTGTCTGATTTGGAAATGGACAGATTCATGCAAGCCGTCAGCAGTTCCGATTCACCCAAATATTATTTGCCGGAAGAGATAACCCCTCAGATGTGCGGACGTAAAATTCGGATTATAGGAGGCTCTCTCAACGGATATGAGGGCTGTTTGCTTAAAATACGAGGCAGCAAGATAAAACGCTTGCTTGTCGAATTAAAGGGTTATCTCGCTGTTGGTGTGGAGGTTCTTCCTGAATATATTCAATTTGCCTGATACGATATTTATGACTGTTATTTCAAATGTAATGGACAATCCTAGAGCCTTTTGGGTTGTCAACTCCTTGTTTGTATTCGCCTTGAGCGTATTTTGTGCCGGCGTCTTGATTCCACAAATCTTGTTGATATCATTTCGTAAGCGTCTGTTTGATGTGCCTGATGAACGGAGGATCCATCAGGGAGTAGTACCCCGTTTAGGAGGGATAGCCTTCAAACCGGTTGTCTTTTTCTCGGTGGCACTTACTTTGGGACTCAGTATGTTGTTGGGATACGGTCAGCTTCTTGGTAATATCGGCAGTGAAAGCCGCCCGTTGGCATTCGGCTTCTGTACCATTATGATGCTTTATTTGGTTGGTATGGCTGATGACCTGATTGGTATCCGTTACCGTGCCAAGTTCGCCATACAGATTATTTGCGGATTACTGGTCATTGCAGGCGGGCTGTGGATCAATAACCTGCACGGTTTGCTGTTTATTCACGCTCTTCCTGAATGGATTGGATACCCCATTACCTTATTCGCCGTGGTATTTATTATCAATGCCATCAATCTGATAGATGGGATAGACGGATTGGCTTCCGGGTTGTGTGGAGTGGCTATGCTTTTTTATGGATTGGTATTTTTTATAATAGGCGAATACATTTATGCCCTGCTCGCTTTTGCGACACTTGGAGTGCTCGTCCCCTTTTTCTATTATAACGTATTTGGAGATCCTGCCAAAAAGAACAAAATATTCATGGGTGATACCGGCAGCTTGACGATTGGCATGATGACTTGCATTTTAAGTCTGAAACTGCTTGACGGGTTTCCGGTAAATCCCTCTATGCAACAGCCTAATGCTTTCTTTTTAGCCTATTCACCGCTTATCATTCCCTGTTTTGATGTGGTACGGGTTTATTTGCATCGTGTGCGAAACGGAAAGAATCCCTTTTTGCCAGATAAGAACCATATCCATCACAAAATGCTTGCTGTTGGCATGAGACAGCGTACAGTTTTGATTGCCATTGTACTGGTATCTGTCTGTTTTACACTGTGCAATATTCTGCTTTCACGTTATATAAATGTAACCTTGCTTTTAATACTGGACATCTTTATATGGACCTTGGGTAATCTATGGTTAACCCGGAGAATCCATATAGTTCA
>OLRV01003647.1_pt1 | contig 10555 bp, 13 predicted proteins | sample 1672421 | NCBI WGS metagenome assembly OLRV01 (sample SAMEA3136684, study PRJEB25190) | human gut metagenome | biome: human gut; feature: human-associated habitat; material: faeces | place: Austria | collected 2013
CCTACCTGAGTAGAAAAGGTGGTGCGCAGATTTTTTATATCCAATAATGGCATAACCGCCACTCCTTTTGCTTTTTTACTTTTTGAGTCTGGGGTCGAGTGCGTCGCGCAGACCGTCGCCGATGAAGTTAAGCGAGAACATGGTAAGGCATATCGCCAGCACCGGGAAGAACATCTGATGGGGCTGGGACAGCATCATGGGAATGGCGTCGTTGGCGAGGGTGCCCCAGCTGGCCATGGGCGCCTTGATGCCGATGCCCAGGAAGGACAGGAACGATTCGGAGAAGATGGCGTTGGGAATCAGGAACGCCGTGGAGACGATGATCGGGCCCATGGCGTTGGGCAGCAGATGGCTCACCAGCAGCTGCCGGGTGTTCGCGCCGGCCAGCCGCGCCGCCGCAGAGCACATCGGCGCCCTTGTGGGCGTGGACGAGGTGATCCCGGAGGTGCTGCCGGAGGAAAAGGCGGAGACCCGGCGCAGGCGGGAGATGAGCTATCTCAATCTGCGCTGGTTTATGCAGACTTTGCTGGACCGGATGGACCGCACCAGCATGGCCTGGGGGCTGGAGGCGCGGGTGCCCTTCGGCGACCTGGACTTTGTGGAGTACGTCATGAGCATCGATCCGGAGAAGAAGCTGAACAAATACGGCATAGGCAAGTACCTGCTGCGCCACGCCTTCGAGGGCGACTACCTGCCGCATGACATCCTCTACCGGGAAAAGGCCGCCTTCTCCGACGCCGTGGGACACTCCATGGTGGACTATCTGAAGGAGTACGCCCAGAGTCTGTACACAGGCGAGGAGTACGAGCGCAAGCGGCTTGCCTACACCCACGCGCAGCCGTTCACCAAGGAGTCCCTGCTGTACCGGGAGATCTTCGAAAAGTACTATCCCGGCCAGAGCGACATGGTCGTGGACTTCTGGATGCCCAACAAGGCCTGGAAGGGCTGCGACGTAAACGACCCCTCCGCGCGCGTGCTGTCCAACTACGGTGCCAGCGGAAAATAAGCGCGAAAAAGCACCGCCTTAGGTCATTTGGCCTAAGGCGGTGCTTTTTGTTACTGCCACAGGGAGCACAGCAAGTCGGTGTACGCCGTGGGATCGTCGATGGGCAGGCCGGCGATGAGCTGCGCCTGGTTGTAAAATATCTCCGCGTACTTCTTCGCCCGCTCCGGGTCGGTGAGCCGCGCCGTCTCGAAGGCCAGAAACGCCGGATGATCCACGTTGATCTCCAGAATGCGCTTGGCCTTCAGTCCCAGCTCCGGCTGCGCCGCCTTGAAATACTTCTCCATCTCGAAGGTCACGCCCTCGCCGCTGCTGAGACACACCGGGTGGGTCTTGAGCCGGGCGGAGGCCTTCACCTCGTCCACCTTCCCCGTCAGCGTCTCCTTGATGAAGGCGAACGCCTCCTTGTACTGCTGCTCGTCCTTTTCCTTCTTCTCCTCCTCGCCGGGCAGCTCCAGATCGCCGTCGGTGGCGGAGCGGAAGGGCTTGTCCTGATACGTCCGCAGCACGTCGGGCAGGAACTCGTCCGCCTTGTCGGTGAAGTACAGGATCTCCATGCCCCGCTCCTTCAGAAGCTCGGTCTGGGGGATGTGATCCACGCCGTCCACCGTGTCGCCGGAGGCGAAGTAGATGTACTTCTGCCCCTCCTTCATGCGCTCCACGTACTCCTTCAGCGTCACCAGCTTCTTCTCTGTGGAGGAGTAGAACAACATCAGATCCTGCAGAAGCTCCTTCTTCTCGCCGTAGTTGTCCATGGCGCTGAGCTTGATCTGCCGCCCGAAGGACTGCCAGAAGGACTCGTACTTCTCCCTGTCATCCCGCAGCAGGCGTTCCAGCTCGCCCTTGACCTTTTTTTCCAGATTGGCGCCGATGAGCTTCAGCTGCCGGTCATGCTGCAAAAGCTCGCGGGAGATGTTCAGGTTCAGATCGGGGGATTCCACCACGCCCCGGACGAAGCTGAAGCACTCCGGCAGCAGCTCCTTGCACTTGTCCATGATCATCACGCCGGCGGAATACAGCTGCAGCCCGCCCTCGAACTCCTCGGAGTAGTAGCGCAGCGGCGCCTTCTCCGGGATGAACAGCAGCGCCTTGTACGTCACCGCGCCCTCGGCGGACACGGTGATGACGCTCAGCGGCGGCTCCGTGTCCGCGAAGCGCTGCTGATAGAACTCGTTGTACTCCTCCTGCGTCACGTCGGTCTTCTTCCGCTGCCACAGGGGCACCATGCTGTTCAGCGTCTCCCACTCGAATACTTCCTCGTACTCCGGCTTGTCCTCCGGGCAGCCCTCCTTCAGCTTGGGATGGGGCATCCGCATACGAATGGGAAACCGGATGTAATCGGAATACTTCTTCACCAGCTTGTACAGGGGATACTCCCGCAGGTACTGGCTGTACTCGTCCTTTTCCTCCTCGGTGTCGGGCTTGATGTGCATGATGACGTCGGTGCCCACCGTCTCCTTATCGCACGGCTCCACGGTGTAGCCCTCCACGCCGGAGGACTGCCACTTCCAGCCCTGCTCCTCACCGTATTTCCGGGTGATGACGGTGATCTCGTCGGCCACCATGAAGGCGGAGTAAAAGCCCACGCCGAACTGCCCGATGATGTCGGTGTCCGCGCTCTCGTCGCCCTCCACCTGCTGGCGGAACTTCAGGCTGCCGGAGGAGGCGATCACGCCCAGATTGTTCTCCAGCTCCTCCTGGCTCATGCCGATGCCGTTGTCGCTGACGGTCAGCAGCCGGTTCTCCTTATCCAGGATCAGCTTGATCTCGAACTCGTCCCGCTTGATGCCCACCTTGTCGTCGGTGAGGCTCAGGTAGCACAGCTTGTCAATGGCGTCCGAGGCGTTGGAGATGATCTCCCGCAGGAAGATCTCCTTGTGGGTGTAGATGGAGTTGATCATCAGATCCAACAGCCGCTTGCTCTCCGCCTTGAATTCTTTTTTCATCATGTTTGCTCAGATCTCCTTTGTTTGAAGGGAGATGCGCCGGGGCGCATCTCCCTGTGGTATACGTTTTCGCCTTACGCGAACTTCTTCCGGCTGATGAGCCAGCCCACGCAGGACAGCACCGCCACCGCGCCGGACACGATCATCATGACCTTGCAGAAGGGTGGAATGATCTTCTGCACCCTTTTGCCCACGCCGCAGGCCGCCTTGCCCAGCAGCTTCGTCGCCGCCTTGCCCACCGCGGCCACCGCGGATACCGCAGCCTCCGCCGCCATGTGCGCCAGCTTTTTGGCCAGCTTGACGGCCGCCGCCGTCACCTTCCGGGCGATGCCGCCCGCCTGATGTAAAAACTTCTTCACGCTCAGCCCTCCTTTGCTGTATGCCAGTCGATGACCGCCGCCGGAGGTTTCTCCCGCCCGGCATCAACGGTCATTTTGCCGTTTGCTCTATTATAGTCCCGCCGGGCGCCGCTGTCAACGCGCCGTCCCGCCAATTCGGGCAGTCTGCCGCCGGTGCCTGAGGCTCACCGCATGAAGCGGTCGATGGCGTCGTTCAGGGACTGTATGGCCTCCTGATCTCCCGCCTCCACCGCATCCACGATGCAGTGGCTGATGTGATCCTTCAGGATGGCGCGCCCCGTGCCGTTCAGCGCGGAGATCACCGCGCTGAGCTGCACCAGCACCTGGGAGCAGTCCTCGCCCCGCTCCACCATCTTCCGCACGGCGTCCAGATGCCCCTGCGCCCGGCTCAGCCGGTTCAGCACGGCCTTTGTCTGCTCGTGGGAGTGGTGGTGGGTATGGGTGTGGACGTTTCCGTTCTCGTCCACATGGGTATGGGTATGCTCGTTCAAGGGTCTTTCCTCACTTGTTGTACTCGTAGGTGGGTTTGTTCATGTCGTATTTCTGCTTCAGCGGGTCGCGGCGCTCCATGCGGTCATAGTGCCGGCACAGGAACGGCTCCACACCGTAGAACAGCGCCTTGCCGTCCAGATCGAAGAAAAACACGGCAAACAGCGCGGCGTACACGCCCAGTCCGATCAGCACGATCTTTTTCAGGATTTTGAACACAGTTTTCATTTTCCGCTCCTCCTCTTACCAGCTCATGGAATCGTCGAACTCCAGCAGGGACGGATCCAGCGGCTCCTCCTGCATGACGGTGGTCATGTAGTCGTTGATGATGCTGCGGATCTCGGCCCGGGAGACATTACGCTTGTCGGGCAGGGCATGGGGCATCCAGATGGCGTGGATATTGCGGGCGCGGAACTCATCCTCGAACAGGCCGTGGACGCCCTGCATACCCTTGCACAGCAGCTGGTCGTACATCATGACCATGTCGCAGTGGAAGCGCTCCATGTTCTCCCACAGCTCGAAGATGTGGTGCATGCCGCCCACCGCCATGCGGCGCATAGGCGCCCACTCGTGGTAGGTAGCCATGTCCTCCAGCGTGTTCTCGTAGCCGTCGGTGCGCAGCGTCATGTCGAACATCAGGGAGTCCATGTTCATGACGGTGTTCAGACCCCAGCAGTTATACGCCCATGTGCACCAGTTGGAGTAGTACAGCGGCGCGCAGCTCCACGCGATGACACGGTGGCGCGTCAGCGGGAAGTTGTTGATGCGCTGCTCCACACACTTCTCCATGATCCTGCGCACCTTCTTGTCCGTCTCGTGCCAGATGGGAAGGTCGCCGTACTGGGACTGGTAGATGCGGTACAGCGCCTGCGCCACGCCGTTGATGGGATAGTAGCTGGTATTGGCCGCCACGTCCCACTTTTCCCACTCGAAGCGCTGCAGCTCGTTCTGGCTTTCCAGCTTTTTGCACAGCTGCTGGTAGTCGAAGGGAACGCCGGTCTGCTCCTCGATGAACTTCCACGCCTCCTCGATCTCCTTCATGCAGTGCTTGTGGACCAGCGGATCGTCGAACTGCATGGGCTGGGGCATGGCGAACAGGGGCTTGTCGATGAGCCAGTCCTGAATGATGGACGTGGCCACGGAGCCGTCGCAGGCCTCGTTGGAGGTGATGACCGCCTTGTAATAATCCGGCACATCGTCCAGCACGAACAGTCCGGCCTCCGCCTGACACATGGGGCACGGATCGCCGGGCAGACCCAGGGACTGCACCGCGTCGATATAGTTGAGCACCGTGTGGTTGTTCACGTGGCAGGTGACGAAATACGGGATCATCTGCAGGGGGATGTTCTCCACCTCCTTGCTGAAGGGGTAGAAGATGCCGCCCCACACCGTCTCGTCGTGGGCGATGGTCTTGTCGTGTCTGGCCTGCACCTTTTTGCTGCCCTTGTGGGTGTTCAGGTCGTTACGGAACATGCCCATGAACTGATAGATGGTGGCGTTGGTCATGGCGCGGTAGTGCAGCGGACAGGCGCGCAGCGCCTCGCCCCGCAGTCCCTCCATACCGCGGTCGAACCAGTGCAGCACCGGCAGATAGGTCTGACCCATCCAGCGATAGCGCCAGCAGCCCTTGGCAAACGTCCAGATGCCGCCGTAGCGCATGACGTCGTATACCAGCATGCCGTAGTTATACAGCCACACCTTGTTGAAATAGTAGAACGTGTCCTTCACGCCGCGCCATTCCCGGTGCTTGTACAGGCCGGTCTTGTCGCAGTACAGGTCGCCCAGACGCCGCTCGCCGTGGGGCTTGCCGTACCAGAAATCCCTGGCCAGCTTCTTATAGTCCGTGGCTTTGACCTTGTCCACCACGCTCTTCAGGTCAAACTTCTTCATTTCTTGGCGCCCTCCTGAATTTTCTTGATCTCCACGCTCTCGATAAAGGCCTGGAACCGGGTGCGCAGCTGGCCGCTGGCGGAATTGATGTACTCCTTCTCGATGGAACAGACGGGATAGCCGAAATCTCTCTGGAGCACGACGGTGTCGATAACGCGCTCATAGCTCCAGTACTCACAGAACTTGTTGGAGGCGACGATGATGCCGTCGGCCTTGTATTCCCTTGCCAGATCCGCAATATGCTGCTTGCGGCGGCGCATCTCCTGCTGCTCCATGAAGCGGGTACACTGGCTGGTCAGCAGATAGTGCCGGGCAATGGCGCGCAGGGGCGTTTCGCCCTCCCTGATCTCGATGGGCTGGCGGGACTCCATGGCGCCGTAGCAGTACCGGTCGGCCACCACCAGTGCACCGCAGCTCTCGATCAGCTTGGTGAAGTCCGGGTCGTCGTTCTCGCTGCCGGCCAGCAGCACCTTGCAGCGGTAGGCGGGCTTGGTGTCCGGCTCGCGGGTGCGCAGCTCCTCCAGCGTCTCCCGCAGCTTGTCGATGATGAGGTACTTGGGACAGGTCAGCGTCACCAGATTGATCACATGGAACTCGTACCCGGTAATGGTGGGGTTATCCAGCTTGCGGTAGTCTCCGATCTCCTGCACGATGCGGCACAGCTCGTTGTGGCTCTCGATGGTCTTGAGAATGGCCTCGTCCGACGTGTCCACGCCGTAGTTATCGTGGAGGAAATCCACCACATGCGCCTTCAGCTGCGCCTCGTAGTGGTCGATGCTGTTGGCGGTCTTTTTGAAGGGCACGTCGGTAAACTCGCACTTGAACTTCTCGTTCTGGATGATATCCATCCGCTGCAGATGCTCCTGGAACCGGCAGGTGACAGTACACGTCTCCGTGGCCAGCTGCGCATCCAGGAAGTTGAAGCCGCCCTCCAGCGCCCGCTCCAGCAAGCTGCGTCCGTAGTGACAGGTACGGGACGACATGTAGTAGGTTGCCATGTCCGGAGAGGTACAGCGGGGAGCGCGCAGACGCACAGAGACGCAGCCGGGCAGATCCAGCAGCACCTCCGGCATAAAGTAGCAGGTATAGCCCAACGCCAGCTTTCCGTCACTTTTCGCCTGCTTGACCAGATCGTTGTTGGCCTCCTGAAGCAGGTTCTCGAAGTAAATCAGGTGTTTCAGGTCCCTCATCTCTCGTCCTCCTTGCTGCGCGGTCCGCGCAGTTATATCCAGTAAAATTATACATAATTGCAGAAAATTTGTCAATAAAATTGTGCCGTTTGCACAGATTTTGGACACTTTACCCTCATTTGTCCGTTATCGTCGATTTTTTGACGATTTTCCCGGTAAAATTGACTTTCCCCTGCCGCCGTGGTACAATATTTTCAAAAATTCGGGAGGTACCACCATGAAACGTCTGCACCATCACGATCACGAGCACGCCCACGACCGCCACTCCCCCGAGGAGACGCTGGCGCTGCTGGGCTATATGGCCGACCACAACCGCCAGCACGCACAGGAGCTGCATGAGCTGGCGCACAGCGTGGACGGCGAAGCTGCCCAGCTGCTCCACGAGGCCGTGGTGGATCTCACCGTCAGCAGTGAAAAGCTGGCGGAGGCTCTGCGCATTCTGAGGGGAGAGGAATAACATGTGCCTGTCTACCGTTATGACCCGGCAGGGTCGGACGATCTGCAAAAATGTGGCCTCCGTCACCGAGAAGGACGGCCAGCTGGTGTTCACTGATATCATGGGCATCCCCACCGTGGTTCCCGGCGCTATCGAAAAGATCGACCTGCTGGAAAATATCATCACCATCCGTGAAAAATAGCGGACTGCGGCGGAACCGGCAAATATTCCCTTGTTCTCCCGCGTTGACAGTCCCTGTGAAATGTGTTACAATTTGGTTACAAAACAATCAGGAGGTTTATCATGGCTGATACCAAAAAGGCCGAAGGCCTTGTCTATAAGAACCACCCCCTGCGCCGGGTGGACAATTTCATCTACTACGGCAGCATGGCGGACAAATACATCGTTCTCCTGCAGATCCTCGACACCGTGAAGGAGCAGGACATGGACGTGGCCAAGCGCGTCTCCGTCCAGCTCCAGCTCACCGACCCCGACCTGAAGTCCCGGGATCGCGTGGTGAAGAAGTCCGAGAAGGACAGTCTCTATGCCGCTATGGACGTGGGCTGCATCTGGCTGGAGCGCGCTCTGGCCGGAAAGCTGTAAGGCCATCATGAAGCGACTCTTTTCCGCATTGGCGGTGGTGTTGGCCTCCCTGCTGGTGGTAGGCGGCGACGCGGTGCTCTCCGGCGGCGCCAGCGCCCACGCTGTCAGCGCGCCGCAGGCCATCCCCGTTACGCTGGCCTCCGTCCCCTCCCCGCTGTCGGTTCCCCTTGTCACGCCTGACGCGGCGCGGCTGTCCCTGTTGGCGGGCGCCGCAGTCCCCGCCACGGCGCAGAACGCCGAGACAGCCGAGGACGCCGCCATGAACAACAGTGACCTGTCCGTCAAGGCCGCGGCAGACGATGCCGAAGCGCCCGACGCCGACGACAGCGAGGTCAAGGAGGAGACGCCCGTCTCCACCCCCATTCAGGCGCTGGGCGTGGTGTCCGGCACGGATGTCCGCGTCCGCAGCGGTGCAGGCACCGGCTATAACATTCTCAAGACGCTGGACAAGGGTACCCTTGTGGAGCTGACCGTCCAGGAGGGCGACTGGTACCGCATTTCCTACGACGGCGCCCGTGGCTACATCGCCTCCCAGTACGTCACCCGGTATGACTCCGCCACCGGCCTGTCCGGTGCCGGCAAGGTCACGGCGGACGTGCTGAACATCCGTTCCGCTCCTAAAAGCGGCAGCACCTCGCTGGGCACCGCGTCCCACGGTGCGGTGCTCACCGTCACCGGTATCGAGGGCAGCTGGTTCGCCGTCAGCTACAACGGCGTCAGCGGCTATGTGGCCTCCCAGTATGTGCTGATCTGCTCCCCCTCCACGGCGGACACCTCCGCCCCGGAGACGCCGGAGGAAACGCCGGCCGAGACGCCCGACGAGACACCGGCGGACAACCCCGCCGCCACCGTTTCCGGCAGCGAGATCGTCTCGCTGGCGCAGCAGTATCTGGGCGTTCCCTATGTGTACGGCGGCTCCTCCCCCAGCGGCTTCGACTGCTCCGGCTTCACCATGTACATCTTCGCGCAGGTGGGCGTCAAGCTGCCCCACGGCGCTACCAGCCAGCTGAGCTACGGCGCTTCGGTGTCCCGCAGCGAGCTGCAGCCCGGCGATCTGGTGTTCTTCCAGGACTATGGCGCGGTGGCCTCCCATGTGGGCATCTACATCGGCGGCGACCAGTTCATCCACGCCTCGTCCTCCTCCGGCAACAGCCGGTGCGTGACCGTCTCCTCGCTGGCGGAGAGCTACTACGCCAACCACTACTACACCGCCCGGCGGCACTAAAGGTACATAAAAATTTCCCGGTACACATCCGGGAAATTTTTTTGCCCCGCCGTGAAACGTTTTGCCCGCCGGCAAGTCTTATAAGCAGGAGGTGAGAAAATGACGGATTTCGAGGAGATCTACGCCACTTACTTCGACAGCGTGTACCAGTACGTCCTGTCCCTGTGCCGGGATGTTCACACCGCCGAGGAGGTCACGCAGGAATCGTTCTGCAAGGCCATGACCCATCTGGATCGATTCGACGGCCGGTGCCGCCTGTATGTGTGGCTGTGTCAGATCGCCAAAAACACCTATCTCACCCATGTCAGAAAGCAGAAACGCCGCGCCGCCCCGCCGGAGGACGAGCCGTCCCATCCGGGCTTTGAGGGTGAACTGCTGGACAGCGACAGCGCATGGCAGCTGCACAGGCTCCTGCACGACCTGAACGAGCCATACAAGGAGGTGTTCTCCCTGCGGGTGTTCGGAGAGCTGTCATTTTCCCAGATCGGTCAGCTGTTCGGCAAGTCGGACAGCTGGGCGCGGCTGATATTCTATCGGGCAAAAACGGAGTTAAGGAGGCAAGCCGATGAAAACGACCTGTAGCGTCATTCAGGATCTTCTGCCGCTGTACTGCGACGACGCGTGCAGCGCGGAGAGCCGCCGGCTGGTGGAGGAGCACCTGAAGGAGTGCGATGACTGCCGGGAGACATACCAGCTGATGCAGGCAGCGCTGCCCGCCAGCGCCGCCCACACCCAGCAGCAGGCCACGGCGCAGGCGGCACAGGCGTGGAAAAAGCAGGGCAGCACCTCATTTTTCAAGGGCTGTCTGGTGGTGCTGGCGAGCGTGATCCTGCTGTTTCTGGGCATCGCCCTACAGCACTGGTGTACCACCGCGCCGCTGGTATTTCCCCATCTGGCGAAGAATGCGGAAGCCTATTTCGAGGCACAGGGCAGGGCGCTGAGCTTTTCCTATGAGGCCGGTCATGTCCGGGGCGGCTATATGGCCTCGCTGCTATATGACTACAACAGCCAGACGTACTATATAGGGCTTTTCGAGCGGGACAGCCTGTTCCATAGCCGCTGGCGCTGCTGCGGCGGCGTGGTAGGCTTTGAGGCCGGGCAAATGACCAGCTATAATTACAGCGACCCGGAGGGCAACGCCATCCTGATCTTTGCCGGGGTCATGCTGCCCAAGGAGGCCAAATGGTACACCTTTACCAACGGCGGTATCATCTACACCTGCCCCATTGAGGGCGAGGGCTTTGCGGATCTGTTCGTTATCGCCGGTGGGCGGGGCGACATCAACGGCTATCCCACCCTGCTGGATGAAAACATGCAGCCCATCGCATAAAAAACCGGCGCTCACTAAAGGCCGCCTGGCACAAGAAAACACACGGTTTTGCCTGTGTCTATCCGGCTGAAATCGACCGAAAAA
>OLRV01003663.1_pt1 | contig 10509 bp, 6 predicted proteins | sample 1672421 | NCBI WGS metagenome assembly OLRV01 (sample SAMEA3136684, study PRJEB25190) | human gut metagenome | biome: human gut; feature: human-associated habitat; material: faeces | place: Austria | collected 2013
TCATCCACGTCTACCTCCCTTGATGAGCTTTCTGCCGATAAACTGAATAATCGAGGACAGCACCGCACCGGTAATCGCAATGACGATCATACCGACGATGATGATATCCAGGCGAAAAATACCGCGTGCCTGCTGAATCATAAAGCCAAGACCCTTAGTGGAAGCCAGCAGTTCTGCCGCAACCAGCGTGGTCCATGCGGAACCGAGAGCAACGTCCAGACCGGTGAAGATCATCGGCAGTGCAGATGGAATCGCTACTTTTGTCAGCAGCTCCCAGTTGCTTGCACCGAAGGTCTGACCGTTCGGGTCATTTTCCCATGTGGGCAGCTGAATGCCCATCGGCGCGAACATGCGCGGCATCAGGTAATGGACAAGGTCGCAGCCCGCGCGGCGCTGCACGAGAATGCCGGCAAGGTACGGGCCGACGTTGTTGTACACGAATTTTTCGCCCGGCGCGTACACGAACGGCTGACGAAGCGCAAGGCGCACCCAGTTGCGGTCTTCATAGTACGGGCGTTCGCCGCCCATTAAAAAGCTCTTTTCCTGTCCGAGACACATGGTGAGCAGATCGCGCACCGTGGCGGCCTTTAAGTTGTCGGAAACGATTTCGGGCAGGTCATCCTTGAATGCGTCCGTGAGCTTTTCGTCGATGGAGAGCAGGCCCTCTTTTTGCGCAATGCCGACTGCCATAGAAGTAAAGCTTTTGCTTGCGGAATACACATTGCGGCGGCAGGTATCGTCCCACAGCTTGCGAGCCAGCTGCGTGCCGTTTTGCGAGACCACAACGCCGAGTGCGCGAAGCGGCACAGCACGGCTTTCAAATTCGGTAAGATCGATCATAGTAAACGCCTCCTAAATGAAATCGAGTTGATGTAAAGGGAACGAATAAAGTCTTTGGTCAAACAATACCACAATAAAAATGCCGATGCAAGTATTTTTGGCTAAAATAAGATTTTCGGAGAAAATTTGAAGTTTTTTTAAAAAAGGGGTTGACATATTGCACTTTTGAGCTTATAATGATGAAGCTGTTTGAGAAATGCGCTTGTAGCTCAGCTGGATAGAGTGACTGGCTACGAACCAGTAGGTCAGGGGTTCGAGTCCCTTCAAGCGCGCCAAGGAATCCACAAAGATTTCGGTCTTTGTGGATTTTTTCTGTTTTAAGATAGATTTTATCGGTTAAAAGATTTATAAAGCTGAATGTATTTGGCCGCTTCAATAAGTTACTTTTGTCTTCCGACCTTGTGCGGAAGAAATACGCGTTTTTACTTGCTACATCTTGCATATGTGTGTATAATAAAAAATATTATTCTGCGTTTTTCGACTTTGCCTGAAAGAAAAGTGAAAAACGCATCAAATTTGAGAAACGAAAGTTGGAAGATCATGTTAGAGATCATAGCTGCCGTAAACAAAGCGGTGAACGATTTTATCTGGGGTGTTCCGGCCATGGTCTGCATCATCGGCGTAGGCTTGCTTTTAAGCTTCCGCACGCGCTTTTTGCAGATCCGCAAATTCCCCTATGCCATGCGCACCACGGCAGGGCGCATGTTCCGCAAAAAAGATGCTTCGGACGGTTCCATGACGCCGTTTCAGGCTGTATGCACGGCGCTGGCCGGCACAGTGGGCACGGGCAACATTGCCGGTGTGGCGGGCGCTATTGCGATAGGCGGCCCGGGCGCGGTATTCTGGATGTGGTGTTCCGCACTGCTCGGTATGTGCACAAAGTTTGCGGAAGTTACGTTGGCTGTGCATTTTCGTGAGCGCAGCAAGACCGGCGAGTGGGTCGGCGGGCCGATGTATTACATTAAAAACGGTCTCGGAAGGCACTGGCAATTTTTGGCGGTGCTGTATTCGCTGTTCGGCGCGCTGACGGTGTTTGGTACCGGAAACGCTACGCAGGTGAACACCATTGTAACCGCTATCGATACGGCGCTGACGCAGTACAATGTGATCGGCGCGGACCACATTCCCACGGTGAACCTTGTCATCGGCATTTTATGCGCAATGCTCGTTGCCATGGTGCTGCTGGGCGGCATCAAGCGCATCGGCAGTGTGAGCGAAAAGCTCGTGCCGTTTATGGCGCTTTTGTATGTGCTTTTGGGGCTTGGCGTGGTTGTCCTGAACATTACGCATCTGCCGGAGGTACTGGCATCGATCGTTGTTGGCGCGTTTAACCCGAAGGCTTTCACGGGCGGTGCCATCGGCAGTCTGTTCATCAGCATGCAGCGCGGCGTTTCCCGCGGCATTTTCTCCAATGAGGCCGGCCTCGGCACGGGTTCTATCGCGCATGCCTGCGCCGATACGAAAAAGCCTGTAAAACAGGGCGTGTTTGGCATTTTTGAGGTGTTTGTCGATACCATCGTCATCTGCACATTGACGGCGCTTGTCATTTTGTGCAGCGGCACGGCGGTGAATTACGGCACCATGGCGGGCGCAGACCTGACGATTTCCGGCTTTACGACGACCTACGGCAGTTGGGCTTCCATTTTCTCTGCGGTCGCGCTGTGCTGCTTCGCGTTCTCGACTATCATCGGCTGGGGCCTTTACGGCTCGCGTTTTGTGGAATTTCTGTTCCGCACCAGTAAGGCTGTGCGCCCATTCCTCGTCATTTATTCGTTCGTCGCAATCCTCGGCGCAACCGTCAATCTTGACCTGCTGTGGAACATCGCCGATACCTTTAACGGCCTGATGAGTATTCCGAATCTTATCGCGTTGTTATTGCTTTCCGGCACGGTGGTGAAGCTGACAAAGGAATTTTTTGCGAAAGAAGACGGGCGTAAGCTCAAAAAATAGCAGAAAAATAACAGATAGTATGCGGAAAATCGCCGGGGCAAGTGCGCTCCGGCGATTTTTTGTATGTGAAAATGTCGTAGAATCGCCCGTGCCATTTGGTGAGTTTGTTAGAAACTTGCAAAATATGGCAGAAATTGCCGAAAAACTATTTAAATGTTCAACGGATTACGATATACTCTTGTCAAGAAGTTCGTTCGGCGCAGAGAGGGGACGAAAACATGAAAAAACGGCGACATTTTGCGGGTGCTGCGGCAATTCTCTTTTTACTTTTGCTTTGCGGATTTGCCCCGCAGAGCATCACGGAAGACAAGGATGCACAGGTTTTACTGTATGAAACTTATGGTGAAAGCGAGATACTGGTCTACACCGGTCGTACGACGGTGCTATATCGCCCGGACGGTCGTTCCGCCGAAGCACCGTTTAACGGGCAATATGCCGTTTTGCATGGCGATACCGTGACGGTTTTCGCCGAAACGGAGGAGTTCCTTGCCGTGGAGCGTTTCAGTGCGGAAACATTGGAGGAAACAGACCTGTTCGCTTTGCCCGTGACGAGCGGCCTGCGCTTTGCGGAAAGCGATAGCGCGGGCAGGCTTTATGCTGTTACCTACGGTGCGCCGAGCACATTGCAAGTGTTTGACGCGGCGGGTGAGCCTCTAACGGAATTCATATTTGAAGATAAAATATTCGGCATACAGACGGTGGATAGTACGCTTTATGTGCTGCTTTCGGAAAGTGCCGTGCAGATTTCGCTTGCGGGAAATGTGCCGACACTTTCCGGCACGGCGTTTACCTATGCGCCGGCTGCGCGGCCGTATAAGCTGCTTGGCAGCGACGTGTACGTCAACATGCAGGGCGAAGTGCGCCTGTTTTCCGGAGAAGAGTGGGCGGAAGACACGATCGTGACGGAGGCCGTTTTGAGCGGCGACATGCTCTACTGGCTTTCGGACACCTCGGAGGTCTCGCGCGTGCGCCGCGGCGACAAGGCGGAGTTCTTCACGCTTTCCGGCGAAGCGGCTGCGCTCACCGCAAATGCGGCGATCATCTGGCAAAACGGCGCACTGTGCAGAGAGCCGTTCGGTACATTTGTGCAGCCTACGCCCACACCTTCGCCCATCCCGACACCTACACCGGAGCCGACCGCGACCCCAAAGCCCTCTAAAACGCCGAAGCCGACGGCTACCCCAAAACCGAGCATGACGCCGAAGCCGACGGCTACACCGAAACCGACCGCCACACCGGATCCGGATGTCACGGCGAAGTTGCGTGTTTCCGGCCACATTTTATACGCAGAACCGGGCGTTACGGCAGCAAAGCTACGGGCAGCGTTCCCACAGGCGGAAGTGGAAGTGTACACGTCATCCTCCACAGCGGCCTCCGGCAGGCTGAAAACCGGCATGAGCGTGCTGATCGACGATGAGCTGTATACGGTCATTGTGCCCGGCGACATCAACGCTTCCGGCACCGTGAATACGGCCGATATGCGTCTTTTGCAGCGTGTGCTCGTCGGGGAGACGGAACTGACCGACACAGCCGCGCTTGCCGCCGACTTAAATGAAAATGGCAAGCCCGATGCCGCAGACCTTGTTCTGCTCGCCGCCAAAATGCAGCGGGACTAAACCGCATAAAATGGGTAGCACAGGGTAGGTTTTGTTGTGGGGGTGAATCCAATTGCAAAGCAGTACTTTAAAAAAGATTGAAATCGCGCTTGTTACGGTCTGTGCTCTAATCGTTTCGGGGATTGTGCTTCTCTTTGTAGTTGCGTTTACAGCCTTTGCCTCGTACGATGATTTTAGGATCAAATCGTGGGAGTCGGCGCAGGGCAGCCCGCGCGTTGGGCAGGTGTTTAAACGCTTGCTGGAAACAGAAACGGAATCGGTGTCGCTCAACGACGTTTTGGAAGAAGGCGCATATGAGCAGGCTTTGGCGATTTACGACAATAGAATTTATCTGGTTTGGCGTCATTGGGCACAAGGCCAAGAGACATACCTTTTGATCTCTTCGGATTTATCCAAGGAAGACAGCCGTGTTTTGTATATGACCGATGCGGACGTGTTTGAAAAGGCGTGTGCCAATAAAGAAATAATTTGGTGGACGGAAAATGACGAAATCGTGCAGTACGATTTTAAAAGCGAAAACATTAAAAGGACGAACGACACCACGGAGACAGACAAAAGCGGGCTAATAGAAGACGGCCTCGTGCAGATTGATCACGAAGACAACGCGCTGCTTTTGCTCGATGAGAAAAGCGGTCACCGAATTCGGATTACGTTTGAAGAGTTTGCCGAGATGAGCGACAAAACCGACGAGCTTATGCAAATTTCAAAGCAGAAGACTTGGAGCCGCAAGCCTTGCACAGAGTATTTTTTTAACCGCATATATTGCTTTGACGATGTGTATTATGTCGTCGGGCAGATCAGAAACAAAGGCGGCGATGCCATAGCGCTTGTGTTCCGCTTTGACCCGGAAGCGCGCAAGGCCGAGTATGTCACCTACGACAATGTAGGCGAGGGCACATGGACGGGCTATGAGCTGATCCCACGGTTTGAAGCAAATGAAAGCCCCCATCAGCCTGAATTTCAGCGCGATGGGGGAGAGAACGTTCAAAAATAGTCGTTTGGGTAAAAAGAAAAACCTCAGAAACCGAAGTTCCTGAGGTTTTGGTGGGCGCTAACGGACTTGAACCGCTGACCCCCTGCACGTCAAGCAGGTGCTCTAGCCAGCTGAGCTAAGCGCCCAATTTTCTGTTGCTCGATTATTATATAGCAAGTCCCCGAAAAATGCAAGTCTTTTTTGCAAAAAAGTTAAAATTAATTTTCCTTTCGTGAATATCACGAAAAAGTGCGTAAAATTTGGTGCACTGTTCGCAGAAATTTAAGGTTTCTTACAAAACTCATAAGAATCGCACATTTCTATTGTTTATTCCTTTTCTATGCCGTATAATGAAAATACTGAAAACTGTGAATAGAATGTGAATGGAAGCGGATGGCGGTTGCGCATTGCGCTTTGAATACGGAGATTTAGACAGAATTGGAAATCTGAAAACAGACGATGACGTTCGTCCTGCACCAAGGCCAGAAAAGGAGAAACCATGAAAACACTGTCATATGTGAACTTTATCATTTCTATTTTATTTATGGCTTGCTACGCGTACCAGGCGGTCTACCTTGTGGCGGCGCTTTTAAAAAAGCAGAAAGTCTTCAAAGCGAAGAAGCTGCACCGCTACGGCGTGCTGATTGCCGCGCGCAATGAGGAAGCCGTCATTGCGCAACTCATCCGCAGTGTGCGCGCGCAGAAGTATCCCGAGGAGCTTATCGATATTTTTGTTGTGGCGGATAACTGCACGGATAACACCGCGCAGGCGGCGCGCGAAGCCGGTGCGGTCGTTTACGAGCGCCACAATACGTATGCTGTGGGCAAGGGCTATGCGCTGCGTTTCTTATTAGAAAACATTTTTAAGAATTTCGGCGAATATGCCTACGACGGTTTTTTCGTCTTTGACGCGGACAATATTCTGGATGAGAATTTTATCTCCGAGATGAATAACGTTTTTGACAACGGCTACAAGGTTGTCACGTCCTACCGCAATTCGAAAAACTTTGGCGACAACTGGATCAGCGCGGGCTACTCCATTTTCTTCCTGCGCGAAGCGACGCAGCTCAATCGCGCCCGTATGATGTTCGGTACCAGCAGCTGCGTTTCCGGCACCGGCTTTTTGTTCAGCAGCGAGATTGCACGCGAAAACGGTGGTTGGAAGCATTTCCTGCTGACGGAGGACTTTGAGTTCACCGTGGACCGCATTTTAAAGGACGACACGGTCGGTTACTGCGAAAACGCCATTATTTATGACGAGCAGCCCACGCGGCTTGGGCAGTCCTTTACGCAACGTGCCCGCTGGATTAAGGGCTACTTGCAGGTTTTCAGCCGATACGGCTTCAAAATGCTGAAAAAAACCGTTGTGGATGGCAGTTTTGCCTGCTTCGATATGATTATGAACAACATTCCGTGCCTTGTCTTGACCTGCGTTTCAATCGTGTTTAACGCGATTATGGTCGCGGCGGGCGTTGTGACGCGCACGCCGGATATGGGCGTTTGTGTGCTTTCCGTGTGCAGCGGCATTTTCGGTTCTATACTGACGCTGTGGTTCGTCGGCGGCATTACGTGCATCACGCAGAGAAAGCGCATCCGTGCATCGAAAAAAGCGATGTTCTTCGGTTGGCTGTTGTTCCCGCTGTTTATTTTCACCTATGCGATTGCAATGGTTTACGCGGTGTTTACGAACATTGAATGGAAGCCCATTCAGCACAAAGTGGCGCTTAGTGTGGAAGACCTGAACGACACTACCAAAAAATAGCACAAAATTGCACTCAAAAACAGGGCGTGATTTGCTATAATCTATATTTGCTTATAAACGGCACCTGTGATAAAATAGTAAGAGATTACTTTGTCACAAGTGCCGTTTTTTGCGGCAGTACAAATCCTGATTTTTCCCCAAAAGAAAGGAATGGTCACAAACATGGTCACACGCGTATTTGTGGAGAAAAGAAAGGGATTCGATGTTGAAGCACGCCACATGATGGCGGATCTTCGTCAGAATCTCGGCCTCAAGGCTATTGAGGACCTGCGTATTTTGAACCGCTATGATGTTTCCGGTCTTTCCGGCGAGGAGTTCGAGGCGGCAGCCCGCACGATCCTTTCCGAGCCGAATGTGGACAACGTGTACGACGAAAACTACAAGATCAGCAGCGAATATCACGTCTTCGCAACGGAGTTTTTGCCAGGTCAGTACGACCAGCGTGCGGATTCCGCTTCCCAGTGCGTACAGCTCTTGACGCAGGGCGAGCGCCCGCAGGTTGCTTATGCAAAAGTGATCGCCGTTAAGGGCAACCTTTCCGAAGAGGAAATGGACAAGATTAAGAACTACATCGTGAACCCGGTCGAATCCCGTTTGGCATCGATGGAAAAGCCGGAGACGCTTGACATGAAGATCGATGTGCCGGCAGATGTTAAGCGCGTCACGGGCATGATCTCCTGGAGCGACGAGAAGCTTAGAGAATATTACGGCACCATGGGCTTTGCCATGACGTTTGAAGACCTCGCGTTCTGCCGCGATTATTTCCGCGACGAAGAGCACCGTGACCCGAGCGTGACGGAGCTGCGCGTGATTGATACCTACTGGAGCGACCACTGCCGCCACACCACATTCCTTACGCGTCTCAACAACATCGAGATTGAAAAGGGCAAGCTGAGCGGCGCCATCGAAAAGGCACTCGGCGAGTATTTTGCAGCCCGCGAAGAGCTGTATAAGGGCAAGGACAAGCCCGTTTCTCTCATGGACATGGCGGTCATCGGCGCGAAATACCTCAAAAAGCACGGCATGGTAGACGATCTGGATGAAAGCGACGAGATCAACGCCTGTTCCATTGAAGTGCCGGTCACGATCGACGGCAAGACCGAGCAGTGGCTCGTGCAGTTCAAGAATGAGACCCACAACCACCCGACGGAGATTGAGCCGTTCGGCGGCGCGGCAACATGCCTTGGCGGCGCGATTCGCGACCCGCTCTCCGGCAGAGCGTATGTTTATCAGGCGATGCGCGTTACCGGCAGCGGCGACCCGACTGTTCCGTTTAAGGATACGATGAAGGGTAAGCTGCCCACAAGAAAGATTACCACCGGCGCTGCGGCGGGCTATTCCTCCTACGGCAACCAGATCGGCCTTGCGACCGGTCAGGTCACGGAGCTTTATGACCCCGGTTATGTTGCAAAGCGCATGGAGATCGGCGCGGTCATCGGCGCATCTCCGAAAGCGAACGTCAAGCGCTTCGAGCCGAAGCCCGGCGATATCATTGTGCTGCTCGGCGGCGCAACGGGCCGTGACGGCTGCGGCGGCGCAACGGGTTCCTCCAAGGCGCATACGCTCGAATCCATCGAGGTTTGCGGCGCAGAGGTGCAGAAGGGCAACCCGCCGACCGAACGCAAAATTCAGCGTCTGTTCCGTGACCCGGAGGTTTCCACGCTCATCAAGCGCTGCAACGACTTCGGCGCGGGCGGCGTGTGCGTCGCTATCGGCGAGCTTGCACCGGGCCTTGAGATTGATTTGAACAAAGTCCCGAAGAAGTACGAGGGCCTCGACGGCACCGAGCTTGCGATTTCCGAATCGCAGGAGCGTATGGCGGTCGTGCTCGACCCGAAGGATGTGGAGAAATTCCGCGCTAAGGCGCAGGAGGAAAATCTCGACGCGCAGGTCGTGGCCATCGTCACCGAAGAGCCGAGACTCAAGATGGAGTGGCGCGGCGACCGCGTAGTCGACCTGAGCCGTGCATTCCTCGATACGAACGGTGTGACGCAGAACGCAGACGCGTTCATCAGCGCACCGGATGAAACGAAAAACTACCGCAACGCCGTACCGGCTTGCCTTGAAAACAAATCGCTGGACGAGGCGTTCGCAGAGAACCTCTCCCGCCTCGAAGTCTGCGGCCAGAAGGGCCTTTCCGAGCGTTTCGATGCTTCCATCGGCGCAGGCACCGTTTTGATGCCGTTTGCCGGTAAATATCAGCTGACGCCGGAAGACGCCATGGTTGCGAAGATTCCGCTGCTCACGGGTGAGACCGATGACGCCACCGCTATGGCTTACGGCTATATTCCGGGTATTGCGCGCTTCTCGCCGTTCCACGGCGCAGCGTATGCCGTTGTGGAGAGCCTCTCGAAGCTTGCAGCTGTCGGCGCAGATCCGATGAAGTCCCGCTTGACGTTCCAGGAGTACTTCGAGCGCCTGCACGATAAGCCGGAGCGCTGGGGCAAGCCTGCCGCAGCTCTGCTCGGCGCGCTTACCGCGCAGCTGAACCTCGGCCTGCCGTCCATCGGCGGCAAGGACAGTATGTCCGGCTCCTTTGAAGACCTCGATGTCCCGCCGACGCTTGTCAGCTTTGCGGTGACAATGACGAAGGCCAGCAAGACGATTTCCGGCGCGTTCAAGAACGCCGGCAACTACGCCGTGCTGCTGCCGATTCCGGAGGACAAGGAAACCGAGCTCCCGAATTGGGAAGCTTTGAAGGCATACTACAAGAACGTGCTTGCAAAAATCGCGGACGGCTCTGTTCTTTCCGCACACGTCGTCAAGGAAGGCGGCGCGGCTGCTGCCGTTGCGAAGATGGCGTTCGGCAACAAGCTCGGCTTCAAGTTCGAGAAGACTGCCGAAAACGCAGAGCTGCTTTTTGCCCCGAAGGCTGGCGCACTCGTCGTGGAAGTTCCGGCAGATGCGCTTGAGAGCGTCAAGAATACATTCGATGCGGTTGTGCTCGGCACCGTTACCGATACGGCAAAGATTGAGCTGAACGGCAAAGCGCTCGACTTGGACGACCTCATTGAGACCTGGAACGGCAAGCTCCCGCAGCGCGACTGGGCCGCACTCGAAAACAACTGGGCCAGCGCCTACACCGGCAAGGGCGGCGAAGTGCACTGACCACCCCCTCCTCCCCCCGGGTCCCCTGCCCGGGGGGCCCCACAAAAGCAGCCCCCTCATTGATATGCTCCCTTTATGAGCAATGTCATTAAGTTAAGCCTGCGCAAAGGGCAAAGCAGCTACCGCAAGTAAGCAAAAGCGCTTATTTTTGCGGTAGCTGCCCTTTTTGCGCATGACAAAAGCAGGTGTCAAGAGGACATCTGTGATTACGTAATATTGTAAGTTGTTTTAAGAAAACCGGTATTGGAAAGCTACAGCGG
>OLRV01003664.1_pt1 | contig 10507 bp, 8 predicted proteins | sample 1672421 | NCBI WGS metagenome assembly OLRV01 (sample SAMEA3136684, study PRJEB25190) | human gut metagenome | biome: human gut; feature: human-associated habitat; material: faeces | place: Austria | collected 2013
CCGGGGTCTTGCTGCTGGAGAAGGGCAGCACCGCGTCGAAGATCAGGTTATCGTGTGTGGTGCCCCGGACCACGCGGAAGTCGTGGATGGTCAGACCGGGATCCACCTGCTTCACCAGCGCGGCCACTTGTTCCTTCAGCGCGGTGACGGAGCCGTCGGTGACGATGGGGTCCATGTGGATGACGGCGTGGCAGTGGAGCTTCTCCATCAGTTCCTTTTCAATATTGTCGATCACATCGTGCATGGCCATGATGTCCCCGTGGGCGGGGACCTCCGCGTGGAGGGTGATCATCAGACGGCCGGGGCCGTAGTCGTGGACCACCAGATCGTGTACGCCCAGCACTGTGTCGTTGGAGAGGACGATATCCCGTATCTGCTGCACCAGCGCCGGGTCGGGCGCCTGCCCCAGCAGGGGGGACAGGGTCTCTTTTGCGGCCTTGTAGGCGGAGAACAGGATGAACAGCGCCACCACCAGGCCCACATAGCCGTCCACCGCCAGACCGGTCCATTTGCCGATGAGCATGGCAAGGAGCACCGCCAGGGTGGAGACGGTGTCGGAAAGGCTGTCCGTGGCGGTGGCCTCCATGGCGGCGGATTTGATCTTCCGGCCGACGGCCCGGTTGTACAGCCACATATAGACCTTCACGCACACGGAGGCGGCCATGATGGCGATAGCCATCAGGGAAAAGGTGACAGCCTCCGGATGGAGGATCTTGTCAAAGGAGGACTTGGCCAGCTCCACGCCCATCAGCAGGATCAGGCCCGCTACGATCAGGCCGGATATGTACTCGATGCGGCCGTGGCCAAAGGGGTGGTCGGTGTCCGGCTTTTTGCCCGCCAGACGGAAGCCCAGCAGCGTCACCGCCGAGGAGCCGGCGTCGGACAGGTTATTGAAGGCGTCCGCCGTGACGGCGATGGAACCGGACAGCTGTCCGGCAAAGAATTTGCCGATGAACAGCAGAATATTCAGTGCGATGCCCACGGCGCCGCACAGGGTGCCGTAGGCGCGGCGGACGGCGGGGGAGGACACGTTGTCCCGGTCAGGAATGAGCCAGCGGCTCAGCAATCGTATCATAGCAGTCGTCTCCTTTCGGCGGGTAGACCCGGCGCTTTGTCAGCCAATAGCACAGAGGAATGGCATACAGCAGTATCTCGTAGGGGATGGCGGACATGTCCGCGCCCAGCATGGCCAGCGGGATGGACACGGAGATGTTCCAGGGGATCAGCGGCGAGAGGACGATGCCGGAGTTCTCGATGTCAAGGGCCATCTCGCCCCTGCCGTGGCCGCGCTTGGTGTAGTCGTCCTCCAGCAGCTGGTTGCACACCACCGCGCAGGTGGACTGGTTGCAGAACACCATGCTGCACACCACGGAGATCGCCGCGCAGGCGGGGAACCGCCCGGCTCTCCGGGCCAGGCGCTGGGCCAGATGCGCCGCGCCGTTCAGCACGCCCATGCCGCCCAGCAGCCCGGCGTACAGCCCGGCGCTGACGGCCATGATGGTGGCCGAGACCATGGACATCATGCCGCCGCCGGAGAGCACGTCGTGCAGCGCGCCGGGGGCGGGGAGGTAGCCCAGCACCGCATCCCGCAGGGCGGGCAGCAGAGCGCGGCCCTGGGCGAACACCGTCACCAGCAGCGCCGTCAGCGCACTGACGGCCATGGTGGGCCGGATGGGGACCTTGCACAGCGGCAGGATCAGGATCAGCAGCGCCGGGATGGCCGTCCACCAGCTGAGGCTGAAGGTGCCGGACAGCTGGTCCAGCACACCGCTGTCCACCATGGCCAGCGGGTGCGTTACGGACAGGGCGGCGTAGGCCGCGAGGCTGACCAGATAGGGCAGCCAGCCGGTGCGGTGCATCATGTGCAGGTTGTCATAGAGCTTGGTATCGGTGGCGGCGGCCACCAGCGTGGCGCTGGAGGAGGCCGGCGAGCAGCGGTCGCCGAAGTAGGCGCCGGCCACGATGGTCCCCGCCGTGATGGCCACGCTGACGCCGCCGGAGCGGGCCAAGGCCATCAGGATCACGCCCAGGGTGCCCACCACGCCGAAGGACGTGCCCAGGGCGTAGGAGATGAAGCTGGTCAGCAGGAACGTCACCAGCAGGAACAGCTGCGGCGTGATGATGCGCAGCCCGTGATAGATGAAGAAGGCGATGGTCCCGGCGCTGCGCCACAGGGCGGTGATGGCGCCGATGAGCATGTAGATCACGATCACGCAGCACATTTTGCGGCCCTGCTCCCAGGCGGCGTCCCACATGGCCCGCACGGTCATCCCGCGGCGCAGGCCCAGGGCGGCGAAGGCTGCTATGCCCACCCATATCGCAAGGATCAGGGACTGGCCCAAAAGGATGCAGAGACCCACTGCGGCCAGAAACAGCAGAAAACAGAAGACAGCGCCCATGTTACCTCCCCGGGATGGTCAGCGTCATGCGGCAGCACAGATCATCCAGGTCGCTGTCGGTGGCGGCGGGAAGGCGCAGGCGTCCCCCGCATTTGGCACAGGTCAGGTCCACCGCGCCGCGGCGCACCTGCATGGTATATTCGTGGCTGCCGCAGGCGCAGGCGATACCGCCCCGGGCGGCGATGTCCTTCAGCTCGGACAGCACCTCATACATGATGACGTTGTCGGTGAAGGCCTCATCGGGGGACGCTTTTTCCTTGGCCACGCGCAGGGCCAGACCCTCCATGGCCTTTCGCACCTGGGTCTCCTCGCCGATGTAGCAGCATAGCTCCTGCTTTGCCGGACAGGCCAGGCCGATGCCCCGGCCGTGCAGCACCGCGCCGGCGTCGCACTCCGCCTGGTGGTGCCCACCGCACACGCCGCAGGGCACCTGAAGCCGGAAGCGCAGGCCGTCCGTCTCAGCGGTCAGAGCTTCTTTGCCGCATTCGCATTCCATCCGCGCCGCGGCGGCGTTCAGGGCGAAAACGCTGCGGCTGTGCAGCACGGCCTTGCCGCAGGCCGGACAGATATATCCAAAGCTACGCATTTCTTCCATGACATACGCTCCTTTGTCAACCAAAAGTCACAACAAGTTCCTGTATTATATACCATTTATTCGCTGTTTTCCAGTATTGCGGGAAAAAGAGTTTTACATTATAATGGCGCCGTTATCCCACGCTTCAAAGGATGTGATACCGTGCAGAACAGGAGCTTTGCCGCGGCGGTGAAGGCGGCGTTTCCCCATACCATCCCCATTATGACCGGCTATCTGGCCGTAGGCATGGCCTACGGCGTGCTGATGGCCTCCAAGGGTTACGGCTTCCTGTGGGCCGGCTTTGTCAGCGCCTTCGCCTTCTGCGGCAGCATGCAGTATGTGGCGATCACGCTGCTGACCACGGCCTTCGACCCCCTGCAGGCCTTTGTGCTGAGTCTGATGGTCAACGCACGGCACCTGTTTTTCTCGCTGGCGCTGCTGCCCAAGTACCGGGGGCTGGGCAGGCTGCGGTATTTTATGATCTATACCCTCAGTGACGAGAACTTTTCCCTCTCCTCCTCGGTGGAGCCGCCGGAGGACACGGACCCCACGCTGTTCTACTTTGCCATGAGCTTCCTGACCTGGCTGTACTGGGTGGCGTTCTCCATGCTGGGTGGCCTGCTGGGCGGGCTGATCACCTTTGACATCACCGGCATCGACTTTGCCCTGACGGCGCTGTTCGTGGTGCTGTTCATCGAGCAGGTCGTCAAGAAAGAGAACCGCGCCCCCGGCGCTGCCGGTCTGGTGTGCGCTGTGGCGGGTCTGGCTGTTTTCGGCGCGGACAACATGGTCATCCCGGCCATGGTGCTGACCCTGGCGGTCCTGCTGCTGGGAAGGAGGAAGCTATGCGCCTAGACACGATACATTCCCTGATCATCGTGGCGATGGTGGCGCTGGCCACCCAGATCACCCGATGGACGCCGTTCCTGCTGTTCTCTGGGGACAAGAAGCTGCCGAAGGTGGTGGAGGACCTGGGCAGGCTGCTGCCGCCGGCCATGATGGGCCTGCTGGTGGTGTATAGCCTGCGCAGCACCGACCTTCTGGGAGGAAGCCACGGCATACCGGAGGCTGTCGCCGTGGCGGTGACGGCCGGACTGCACCTGTGGCGGCGGAACACGCTACTGTCCATCCTGGCGGGCACCGCCTGCTATATGCTGCTGGTACAACTGGTGTTTTGAAGATCTGCGAAAGCGCCGTCCCTCGGGACGGCGCTTTCATATTTTCCCGTAAATGGTGCACACTACGGCCAATGCTATGTTTGCGAGGTGCGTATCATGGACGTAAAACGCTTGAGCCGGCAGACCTGCCGGTTTTTGCAGCCGCCGGGAGTGGTCAGCTTTGCGGCGGTGGCGGGAAAGCTGGAGGGCGAGGGGCCGCTGGGCGGCTGCTTCGACGCTGTGGGGACGGACGCCTTCTGTGGGAAAAAGACCTGGGAACAGGGCGAGGCACAGATGCAGGCGGATGCCCTGCGTCTGGCCCTGCAAAAGGGCGGGTTGGCGGCGGAGGACGTGGACTGCGCCTTCGCCGGGGATCTGCTGAACCAGAACATTGGGGCCACGTTTGCCCTGCGGGATTTCAATATTCCCTTCTACGGGGTATATGGGGCCTGCTCTACTATGGGGGAGACACTGTCGCTGGCCGCTATGGCCGTGGCCTCCGGCGCGGTCCGTATGGCGGCGGCGCAGACCTCCTCCCACTTCTGCACGGCGGAGAGGCAGTATCGGATGCCTCTGCCCTACGGCAGCCAGCGTTCTCCTACTGCCCAGTGGACGGCCACGGCGGCGGGGTGCTGCATTCTGGGGGCCCAGGCGGAGGGACCGTATATCACCCATGTGACCCGGGGACGCATCGTGGATCTGGGTGTGACGGACATGACCAACATGGGCGCGGCCATGGCACCGGCGGCCTTCGACACCCTGCAGGCAGTGTTCCGGGACACCGGCACCGTACCCGGGGACTATGACCTGATCCTCACCGGCGACCTGGGCGATGTGGGCAGCCGCATCGTGCTGGAGCTGTTCGCCCGGGAAGGCGTGGCGCTGGAGAATTACACCGACTGCGGACTGCTGCTCTATGACCGGAAGAGACAGGATATGCACGCCGGCGGCAGCGGATGCGGCTGCTCTGCGGCGGTGCTCTGCGGCTATCTGCTGCCGGAGATGCGCCGGGGCCGGTGGCGGCGGGTGCTGTTCGCCCCCACCGGGGCGCTGCTGAGCCCCACCAGTTCATTTCAAGGGGAGAGCATACCGGGCATCTGCCACGCGGTGGTGCTGGACCGGACGAAGGAGGATGCGTGATGGAGTATCTCAATGCCTTTCTCTGCGGCGGGCTGCTGTGCGCCGTGGGCCAGATCATTCTGGACAAGACAAGCCTGACCCCGGCCCGTATTCTGACGGGCTATGTGGTGGCAGGTGTGCTGCTGCAGGCTGTGGGTGTGTATCAGTATATCGTGGACTGGGGCGGCGCCGGGGCCACCGTGCCGCTGACGGGCTTTGGCTACTCCCTGGCGAAGGGCGTGGCCAAAGCTGTGGCGGAGGACGGCTTGCTGGGTGTGCTCACCGGCGGATTGACCGCCACCTCCGGCGGAATCGCCGCGGCGGTGGTGTTTTCCCTGTTGGCGGCGCTGCTGGTGCGGCCCAAAGAAAAACGTTGACAAATACCCGGTGGGGGTATATAATGCGACCGTGATCAAAAATACCCCCAGGAGGTATACGACTGTGGAAAATACTTGTTGCTGCTGCCAGGGAAAGACCAAGCACCGCACGCCGGAGGAGCAGAAGAAGCTCCTGAACCGCTTGTGCCGCATTGAGGGGCAGGTGCGGGGCCTGCAGGAGATGCTGCAGAAGGACGCCTACTGTCCCGACATTCTGATACAGGTATCCGCCGTGGGCGCGGCACTGAACAGCTTTAGTAAAGAGCTGCTGGCCACCCACATCCGCACCTGCGTGGCGGACGGTATCCGACAGGGGGACGACGAGGTCATCGACGAGCTGGTGACCACGCTGCAAAAGCTGATGAAATAAGGAGATGGCAGTATGACAGAGAAATTCGTCATCACCGGCATGACCTGCGCCGCCTGCGCCGCCCATGTGGAAAGAGCCGCGGCTTCGGTGCCCGGCGTACACAGCGCGTCGGTAAATCTGATGCTGGGCTCCTTGGTGTGCGACAGGGACGAGAATGTGGACCCCGCCGCCATTGTGGCCGCCGTGACGGCGGCGGGCTACGGCGCGGCGCCGGAGAGCGAGGCCCGGCGGGACCTGCACGCGGAGCAGGACGCGGCGGTGAAGGCCATGGGCCGCCGGCTGCTGTGGTCGGTGGTGTGTCTGGTGCCGCTGTTTTACCTGAGCATGGGGCACATGATGGGGCTGCCGGTGCCCATGTTCATGCACACACAGCCTCTGCTGTCGGCCTTTGTGCTGCTGACGCTGACGGTGCCCATACTGATTTTGAACCGCAGTTATTTCACCGTGGGATTTTCCCGGCTGTTCAAGGGTGCGCCCAATATGGACTCGCTGGTGGCACTGGGCGCGGCGGCGGGGCTGGTGTACAGCCTGATCGAGATGGGCCTGCTGGCGGCGGGAAAGGTCACGGGTATGCCGGACCTGTACTTCGAGTCGGCGGGCATGATATTGGCGCTGGTGACGGTAGGTAAGTACCTGGAGGAGCGCTCCAAGGGCAAGACGACCGGGGCCATCACCGCCCTGCTGGCGCTGGCGCCGGAGTCCGCCGTGGTGCGCCGGGACGGCAAGGAGGTCACCGTCCCCACCGAGGACATCAAGGCCGGCGAGACGGTCATCGTCCGGCAGGGGGGGCGTATCCCCGTGGACGGCACCGTGACGGCGGGCAGCGGCACCGTGGACGAGTCCGCCCTTACCGGCGAGAGTATGCCGGTGGAGAAGACTGTGGGCGGCAAGGCGGTGTCCGCCACCATCCTCACCGGCGGCTATCTGGAGCTGACGGCGGACCGGGTAGGTGCGGATACCACTCTGTCCCAGATCATTCAGTTGATGGAGCAGGCCGCCAGCGGCAAGGCACCTATCAGCCGTCTGGCGGATAAGATCAGCGCCGTGTTCGTGCCGGTGGTCATTTCCATCGCGCTGCTGGCGGCTATCCTGTGGGCTGCGGTGGGTGGCATGGGTGTGCGCTTCTGCCTGTCCATCGCCATCGCCGTGTTGGTGATCTCCTGCCCCTGCGCTCTGGGCCTGGCCACGCCGGTGGCCATCACTGTGGCCACGGGCAAGGCGGCGGAGCAGGGTATTCTGGTAAAGTCCGCCGCCAGCCTGGAACTGATGGGCCGGGTGGACGCGGTGGTGCTGGACAAGACCGGCACCGTCACCGAGGGTAAGCCCCGGGTGACGGATGTGCTGTGCGCCGGCGGCATGGACGAGGATACGCTGCTGTCCGCCGCCGCGTCGCTGGAAAAGCCCTCCGAGCATCCGCTGGCCGGGGCGATCGTGGCCGAGGCGGAAAAGCGCGGACTGGCCCTGCGGCCGGTGTCCGACTTTGCCGCCGTGGCCGGCGGCGGTGTTGCCGCCCGGGCGGAAGGTACATTACTGCTGGCGGGCAATGAGGCATTTATGGAGACGTCCGGCGTGGCCGTCAGCGAGGAGATGAAGTCCGGCGCGGCCAGACTGGCGGAGGACGGTAAAACGCCGCTGTTTATCGCCGCAGGTACATCGCTGCTGGGGGTCATCGCTGTGGCGGACGTGGTCAAGGCGGACAGCGCCGCCGCCATTGCCGCCCTGCGGGAGATGGGCTGCGACGTGGTGCTGCTCACCGGCGACAACCAGCGCACGGCGGACGCCATTGCCCGGCAGGTGGGCGTCAGCCGGGTCATCGCCCAGGTGCTGCCCCAGGACAAGGCCCGCGTGGTGCAGGGGTTGCAGGCCGAGGGCAAGAGGGTGGCCATGGTGGGCGACGGCATCAACGATGCCCCGGCGCTGGTGACGGCAGATGTGGGCCTGGCCATCGGCGCGGGTACGGATGTGGCCATCGAGTCGGCGGACATCGTGCTGATGAAGAGCAGTCTTATGGATATCGCCGACGCGGCAGCCCTGTCCCGGGCTACCCTGCGGAACATCCGTCAGAACCTGTTTTGGGCGTTCTTCTATAATTCTGTGGGCATCCCGGTGGCGGCGGGTGTGCTGTACCCGGCCTTTGGGATCACCCTGAACCCCATGATCGCCGCCGCGGCCATGAGCCTGAGCAGCGTGTGCGTGGTCAGCAACGCCCTGCGTCTGCGGGGCTGGAGGGGCCGCAGACGGGAGGGAACGCCGACTGCAAAAGAGCCACAGCTGGTGCAAAATATAAATAATAACGAAAGCAGTAAGGAGGATACCGCTATGAAAAAGACCATCACTATCAAAGGCATGATGTGTGCCCACTGCGTCTCCCACGTGGAGAAGGCGCTGACCGCCCTGGGCGTACAGGCGGACGTGGATCTGGCGTCCGGGACCGCCGTCGTCACCGGCAACGCCAGTGACGAGGCGCTGAAGAAGGCTGTCACCGATGCCGGTTACGAGGTCGTGGAGATCAAGTGATGAAAAAAGAGCAAAAAAAGAAAGCCCATATGGGCTTTCTTTTTTGTTTTGACGTTATGCGGCTGGTTCTCTTTCTGTATCTGTACCGAGTGCGGGAGCGGTCTGCGCGGCGGTGCGCTCCGCGCTGTCGGCGGTGAGGATGGTTCCCTCGCCGTCGGCGAAGCGAATGGTGACATAGTCGCCGGTGTTGTAGATGACCACCTCCGGCTGGACGGCGGCGGAGATCACATAGTAGTGGCTGTCGCCGGTCAGGTGGAGGTAATACAGGGTGTTGCCGTCCACCACGGCGGAGCGGATGTCGTCCAGCACGCCGGAGGCCTCGTTCTGTCCCGTCAGGGGCAGGTCGGCGTCGTCAGAGGAAACCAGACCCTTTTCCGCCAGAATGCGGCGGTAGTTGGCCTCGCACTGCGCCACCGTGTCGCCGGTGGCCACGATCTGATACTGGCTGACGTTGACCATGGCGTACATCTTCACCAGCTCGGCGGCGTCCTTCAGCGCCATGAAATACGTGGGCTGGTCGGAGATGTTCAGCAGCAGGGGGAAGGTGGCCGTGTACTTCATCTGCTGTACCTGACCCTGGGCGCTGTCCATGGCGGAGTACTCCTTGGCGCCGGCCACCAGATAGAACCGCGTCTCCTTCGTGCGCTGGTTGGAGAGAATGAAGCCGATGTTGGACTCGTCGGACACCACGGAGGTGACGCCGGTGTACATGTACACGTCGTCGCCGATGGCGATGTAGTTGTAGCCCTCGGTGGTGACGGTCACGTCCCGCTGGCCGAACAGGGAGTTGATAAAGCCGTTGACATACGCGCCGTGGTAGTCGTACTGCTGCATGATCAGCTCGGCGGTGTAGACGTGATCCACCCAGTTGGGCACATCGCCGGTCTTGTAGTAGGCGCTCTCGCCGGTGACGGCGTTCACCAGCACCGCGCCGATGATATCACGGCCGCCGAACAGGCCGATGGTGTGGCTGACCCGGGGGCAGACCCACCAGGGGTCGCCGTTCTCGTCGATCTCGAAGGCCGGCTCGTCGAACATATAGGTGGGGTAGTGGAAGCGCAGATGGCGGTATAGGTTGCGGCTGAAGTGCTCGGCGGTGGTGTAGTGGATCCCCTCGTCCAGACGGATGACCTCCACGTTCTGGGTCACCATGTCGATAAGCAGATAGGCGGGCAGGCCGTCGGCGCGATTGTTCAGCCACTTGATGATATCGCCGTAGCGCAGAGGCGTGACGCGGACAGGGCGGCCCTGGTAGTTGATCTGGGTGTAGTCGTCGGCCACCTCGAACTGGGAGACCATGTCCGCCAGCTCACCCAATTTGCGGTTGCCCAGCTTTGTGGCGGAGTTGGCATCCAGCATGGGGATCTGGTCATAGCTGATCTCCTCCACTTCGGCGGCAAAGTCGCCGTCGGTAACGGTCAGCAGGTCGCGGTAGTCCCCGGCACGGAACAGCTGCCAGCCGATCACCGCGCCCGCCAGTGCCGTGACGATCAGCGCGGCGGCCGCGATGAGTGGCACGGTGCACTGTTTTTTCAAAAAGGTGAAGTAGCCCTTGGCACCGGTGCCCTGAAAACCGGAGGTCAGTATGGCACAGCCGCCGTACACGGCGCACACCAGCAGCACAAAGACGTAGAAATCCTCGCTCTTGAGACTGATAGGCGGCAGAACGATATAGAAATACACCGCGGCGAACACCAATGTGACGGCGATGTTCAGCAGCGTGCGGCCCAGGGGCGTGCCCACGGCTTTGCGTTCCTTTTTCGGGCGGGGCTGGCGGCCGAAGCCCTGAAAGTTGGGGTCGTTCCAATTTGTATTCTTCATAGACGGTTCCTTTCTCTGTTGATATGCCTGTTGGTACTATTATAACCGATGCATCTTCGTTTGTATAGCAACTTCAGGTTGCAAACGGCAAAATTGCCGCAGAGAGATGCATTTAGCTGTTCACAAAATGTTTACAATTAAAGTCAAAGAAAGTCAAATTACCCTATTGACAA
>OLRV01003667.1_pt1 | contig 10500 bp, 11 predicted proteins | sample 1672421 | NCBI WGS metagenome assembly OLRV01 (sample SAMEA3136684, study PRJEB25190) | human gut metagenome | biome: human gut; feature: human-associated habitat; material: faeces | place: Austria | collected 2013
TTCTAAATTAAAGGCTAAATCATCTATTACTGTTTCTCCAATAAAAGAGCTATCTGGATCATCAAAAACAACACCAATTTTTCTTCTTATTTTTTTTATATTTTCTTTATTTAGATAACAATCATCAATACTAATGTATCCTTCATAATTAATTAAACCAGTAAGTATTTTTATTAAGGTTGATTTCCCACAACCATTAGGTCCAATAATACTGTTAAAACTATTTTTTTTAATATTTAGATTTAAATTTTTAAATATTTGTTTATCTTGATAAGAGAAAGATAAATCTTTTATTTTAATGATGTTATCCATAAAAACCACAACCTTGTATATATTATATAGATTTTTATTATATATTTCAAGTGATTAGGAAGTTCTTTTATATACAAATAATTAATTAAAAAAATGAGACCATCGTCTCGCTTTTAATTGTGTTAATAAAGTAATTAATTGGACATCAAATTTATATTATACAAAAATGTTGATTTCTCTAATAAATACAATTAAACTCCTATTAATTCATTTTCTAATAATTCAATAATTAAATTAATTGAGTCCATAACGTCATCATAATCTATGCTTTTTACATAATTTTTTTTATTTCTATAGTTTTTAAAGTTTTGTCTTAACTTGTCACTATCTTTTATCAAACTAAAAGTTTTTACTATTTTTTCTACATCAAAATTAGTCTCTCTTCTTTTAAAAGTATTTTTTATTGCTTTTACCAAAGTGTCTTTGTTTATTTCATTGTAGAATTTTGTTAAAAGCATATATAAATCATAAAAATCTTTTGTTCTCGTATTTAGGATGTTGTCTGTTATAAATGTTTCAAATTTTTCTGCAATTATAGTTTCTTTGTTAAATGCCATAATACTAATATAAGAATCATCAAACATACACTTATATTTAAATTCTAATTCTCTTGGTGTAATAGGATCTCCTACTGTTATGTCAATTGATAGAGGTACTTGTAAGTGTTCTTTAAATCCAATTAAATTAACTTTTAAACCACCATATTTATCAATTATTCTTATTTCTTTTGTATTTTTTATTTTAAAACTAATATTATCATTCTGATTTATATTAATTATTTCATTAATAATATTTTCTAATGTTTTCATATCTAGTGGTAATCCTTTTATCATTGTATCCATATCTTGGGTAGTTCTACGCTCATCACCAAATATCGCTGACAATAATAAACCACCTTTTAATATAAAATTGTTTTTATACTTACTTATTGATATACGATATAGTAGTCTTTCAAAAAAATACATTTGCATTATATCTTGTGGTTCTAAATTATTTTCATGTGCTTTTGTTTTTATTTTGATTTTTAAGTTTTCTGCATCTAACACTACATTAACACCTCCAAATATTTACTTATATCAGCTTCCACATTAAATTTTTTGGCATATTCCATAAGTTTTGGTAAATCTCTTTCATTTTTATTATTCAAATATTCAGTAATAGCATATTTTATAGTTTCAATATCCTGATTGTCTTTATCTTTTAACAAATCACATATACATCTTTCTGCATCATAACAAAAAACATTTTGACCTTGAGGACTTTTAATCATTATCTTACCTAATTCAAATATTTCATTTTTTACAAAGTGTAATTTTACGTTATTATTTTTTTTTAAACTACCATTATATCCCCTATTTACAGTAATGTGATATGTACTTGGTACAGTTTCACATAAATTTAAAAAGTATAATGCTGTTTCATATGAAAATATTGCGTTGTTTCCATAAGTCAAATTAAAATATTCATCTCCCCAAGTAAATGGTAAAACATATAAACCGTTTTTTACCCTTTCTAATTCTCCCTTATTAACTAATCTGGTTAAAAAAACTCTATTAATATTGTTTTCAACAATTTCTTTCGTAGTTATAATTCCGTTTTTCTTTTCTATAAGTTTTAAAATTTGTTCTTCCTTATTCATAAAAATATCAGTTCCTTTCTACATACAATTATAACACATTTGTATGTTATTAGGAACACTAAATATTATTTTAATTGAATTTTACATTTTTATTTGATAAAACAAAAGAAAAAACATATAATAATTTATATGTTTATTTCATTAATTTTTTTGCTGTTCTAACCATTTGGTAAGAATATCCCATTTCATTGTCATACCAAGCAACTACTTTTACTAGTTGTTTTCCATCTACATCTAGAACGCAGGTTAGTTGTCCATCAACTAATGCTCCACAAGAAGACCCGATAATATCTGATGATACAACTGGATCATCTGTATAGTTTAGTGTTTCGTTAACGCTTTCTTTAAAAGCATTGTTAATTTCTTCTTCAGTAACATTAGTTTTTAGTTCTAGTGTTAAGTCAATCATTGAACCATCTGATACAGGGACACGCATTGCGCCTCCTTTTAATTTTCCTTTTAATGATGGGATAACAGAGCCAATGGCTGAAGCTGCTCCTGTTGATGTTGGAACAATATTGGCAGCACAGGCTCTACCACGTCTTGATTCAATTCCTTTTTTGTGAGCGACATCTAGTGTTACTTGGTCATTTGTATAAGCATGAACAGTTGTCATAAATCCTTTTTCAATGCCAAAATTATCATCTAATACTTTTAAAACAGGCGCTAGGCAATTAGTTGTACAAGATGCTGCAGAGATAATTTCTTCTTTTCCATCTAATATATTATCGTTGACGTTATAAACTATTGTTTTTATATCTCCTTTGGCTGGGGCACTGATAATTACTTTTTTTGCTCCAGCATCGATATGAACACTAGCTTTTTCTTTGTCAGTAAATTTACCAGTACATTCAAAAACCACATCAATATTTAGATCTTTCCAAGGTAAATTGTTAGGATCTGTTTCTTTATATACTTTAATTTTTCTTCCTTTTACAATGATATTTTCTTCATCATGAGTTATTTCATCAGCTAAATATCTACGATGGTTAGTATCATATTTTAAAAGGTATGCGAGTTGTTCTGAATCAGTTAAATCATTTATAGCTACTACTTCAAATTCAGGGTCATTTTCCATAATTCTAAATACTAGTCTGCCGATTCTCCCAAAACCATTTATTGCTACTTTTATCATTTATTCACCTTCCTATAGTTATATTGTAACAAATATTCTTTTTTAATACAAATAAATGATGATAATTTTACACAAAAAAACTATAATAATCAAAGTATTATAGTTTTTTGTTTTTATTTTTCAAAGTAGCTACCACCGATAAATTCACGTAAAATTGATATTTTAGGTACATAGTCACTAGGAATTGGTAATACGGTCATTAAAAATTCAATTAATCTTAAGGCTGTTAGATATTCTTTGTCATCTTCTTTTACAGAAAATAATAGTGGCATAGCATAGGTTCTTAATACTCCTAGTTCGTATGCCAAGGAAGAGTTAAATACAATATCAGCTTCATCTTGGTAGGCGAATACTCCTTTGTCTTCTCCTTTTCTTACTGAATGCCAATTTTCTAAGGTTTGACTAGGACTATAGCCTCTAGTTCTATTATCTCTAATCATTCTTCTTAGTAATCTAATATCAGTCATTTTAATACGATTATCGTTGTCAATATTTAAAAAAGTTAGTGGGCTTATATAGATTTTATATTTATTTTTTTTATTGATATCTTTAGTTAAGGTATCATTTAAGGCGTGTAATCCTTCTATTATCAAGACGTCATTTTCTTTGATTTGAATTTCTTTTTTGAATATTTTTTTGCCTTCTACAAAATCAAAAACTGGTGTTAATACTTTTTCTCCTTTGAGTAATTTTCCAATGTGGTTTCTAAATAATTCTATGTCAATAGCGACGATAGATTCATAATCTTTTTGGCCATATTCATCTAATGGAGTATCTTCTCTGTTTAGAAAATAGTCATCTAAAGATAATTGGATTGGATTTATTCCTAGTGTCTTTAAATATAGGCATAATTTTTTAGAAGTTGTTGTTTTTCCTGATGAAGATGGACCAGAAATTAAAATTAGTTTAATATCTTCTTTATTTAAAACAATATTTTCGGCAATAGATAATAGTTTATAGTCTTGCATAATTTCTGAAAGGTTGATTAATTCGGCAGGGTCATTTTGGGTTATGTATTCATTTAAGTCTCCGACATTATTAATGTTTAAGATTTTACCCCATTCAGAATATTCCTTAATGCTTTCCATGTATTTGGGATGATCAGTATACTTCATCACTTTAGCATTATCTCTTATTCCCGGGAATCTTAAGACGATTCCTTTTTCATTTATTCTAGTTAAATCGAAGTATTTTAAAACGCTAGTATCATTAGGAAGAGTCCCTATTATATAATTATATAATCCATTAAATTTATATAGTGGAATATAATCAGAGGTATTGTAAAATAATGTTTTTGCCTTGTCTATTCTTCCTATTTTTTTAAAGTATTCAATAGCTTCTAATCTTGATGTTTCTATTTTAATAAATGGTATAGCTTTATTAACTTTATCTTTCATATCATCTTTAATTATAGTTAATACATCTTCACTAACTGGTTTGTCAACTTCACAGTATACTCCTTTGTCAAGTGAGTGTTTTATATTAACTTTGGTATCTTTACCTAAAATATCAAAAACTGATGATTCAAATAGATAAATTAATCCTAATTCATAAATTTGGTTACCTATTTTACTATTTATATCTTTTAAAAATATTTTGCCACTTTTGGTGAGCGGATCTTCATAGTTAATAATATGATTTTTAAATACACCAGCGATAATATCGTAAGGATAGTTTTCTTTGACACTTTCTATTACTTCTTTTAATTTTATTCCTTTAATATATTCTTTTTTTTCACCATTTTCAAATGTTAGAGTTATAGTATCCATAATACACCACCTATTCTATAATACTATTTTAACAAACTTTATTATTTTTGTCACATCTTTTGTTGTATATTTTGATTTTTTTTAGACTATGATAATTATGGGTGATATGATGAATTTAGTTCCAACAGTGATCGAAAGAGGCAATAATGGGGAATATGCTTATGATATATATTCAAGGCTTTTAAAGGATAGAATTATTATTATTAATGGTGAAATTAATGATAGTAGTTCTAATAGTATTGTGGCCCAACTTCTTTATTTGGATAGTTTAAATAATGATGATATTAGTATTTATATTAATTCTCCTGGTGGTGTCATTACTTCTGGAATGGCAATTTATGATACTATGAATTTTGTAAAAAGCGATGTTTCTACTATATGTATAGGTATGGCTGCTTCTATGGCTGCGTTTATTTTAGCGTGCGGTAAGAAGGGTAAAAGATATATTCTGCCTAGTAGTGAGGTTATGATTCATCAACCTTTGGGAGGGGCTCAAGGGCAAGCTACCGATATTAAAATTCAAGCTGAGAGAATAATTAAACTTAAGAATAGGTTAAACAAGATTTTAGCCTGTAAAACTGGTAAAAGTTTAAAACAAATCGAGGAAGATACTGATAGGGATTATTATATGACTGCCCTTGAAGCTTTAGATTATGGCATTGTAGATAAAATTTTGGATGCAAAAAAATAAGATCACAAAAAAAGGATATATCTAATTACAGATATATTCTTCTTTATTAATAAAATAGTCTTTTTGATCTTTAAATTTCTGTTTTATATTAAAGTTATTTAAAAATTCAGATTTAGCTTGTGATATATCAAAATAATATGTGATTTTGAATTCTGTTGGGATTTGTCTATTTATTTTATATGAAAATCCAGATTCTTTTTGATATATTTTTGCTTCTTCTTTAACTATTTGAGAAAGGGCATTAATATTATCCTTTTCTTCTTTTGTTTTACCATAGTATTTTAATGTGTATTCAACTTTTTTGATATCTTCTTTTTGGTATTTTATTAAATAGGTAGTTTCTAAAATTCCATTAACTATGCTTTCTTCTTTTTTGCAAGTATATGTACTATAGTTTTCTTTTGACATTGATAACACTAAGAGGTTTATTATAAGTAATAATATGAAGATGACTATGGATATTAGTATTTTTTTCTTTTTGGTCATTTTAATATTTTTTCTAATCTTTCTTCTAGGATATAGATATTTTGACAACTCATAAATAATAGAACATAATCTTTGTATGGTAATATTCTTTTCTCATCTTCTAGAGTAATCATCTCAGCATTTGGTATTAGGTCACAGATTAATTTTGAACTTATTCCTTTATAATCGTCAGGGTTTTCTCTTCCTTTGGCAATATCTAAGATAAAGGCTTTATCTGCCAGTGATAGAGATTCGGCAAATTCTTTATAAAATTTTGCAACTCTAGAATAGGTATTTGGTAAGAAGAAGGCACATATTTTTTTATCTTTATATTTAGTTCTGCAAGCCTCAATAGACATTTTTAGTTCTGTAGGATGATGTCCATAGTCATCTATAATAATAGTCCCATTAACTACTTTTTCACTGAATCGTCTTTTGGCCCCTTTGAAGGTTGATATTTCATTTATTACTTTTTCTTTGTCTAAATTTAACTTGTCACAAAGGGCAATTACTGCAAGGGTATTTAAGACCATATGGTTTCCAAATAATTTTATTTTGATATGTCCATATAGTTTGCCATTTACGTAAGCATCAAAATAGGTATATTCTAGGTCACTAGTAATATTTTTGGCTATTACGTCGTTATTTTCATTCAATCCATAGTAAACTGGAGATGATACTTTTAGTTTTCTATTATTTTGATCATCACCACATAATATAACTATGTCTTTGGTGTTATTTACTAATGATTGATAGGCATCAATCATATCGTCTAGGTCTTTGTAATAATCGGTATGATCTAGTTCAATATTGGTAATAATGGTTATTGTCGGATCATAATTTAGAAAATGTCTTCTATATTCACAAGATTCTACTACTAAGTAATCGTTTTCTTTAGCGGCATAACCGGTTGAGTCTCCAATAATATAATTTACCCCAATTATATTATTTAGGACATGTGCTAAAAATGAGGTAGTGGTAGTTTTTCCGTGGCATCCACTGACACAGATGGTTTTATTCATTTTAGTTAGTTCCCCAACCATTTGGGTGTATTCATACATTTTTAAATTTTTGGCTATGGCTTTTTGCATTTCTTTGTGATTATTTGAAAAAGCAGAACTATAAACAACTATTTCATCGGTTAGTTTATAAGAATCATCTGTATATATTTTGATGTTTCTTTCGTTTAATGGATCTTCTGTAAATTTATGGTCTTTGTAATCGTCATATCCGATTACGGTATTACCTAAATCGTGCATAATGGTTGCTAATGCACTCATACCGGTACCTTTAATACCAATAAAATAATATTTCATAATACCTCCTTAAAATTCACAATTGTTTGGTGTTCTAGGATATGGTATGACATCTCTAATGTTTTCGACACCAGTTAGATAGATAAGCAATCTTTCAAACCCCATTCCGAAGCCAGAATGAACGCAACTTCCAAATTTCCTTAAATTTAAATACCATTCCATATCTTTTTTAGGCATATTCATTTCATCCATTCTTTGAACTAATTTATTGTAGTCTTCTTCTCTTTGTGAACCTCCCATTAGTTCTCCAGCACCAGGAACTTCTAGGTCAACAGCTGCTACTGTTTTGCCATCTTGGTTTTGTTTCATATAGAATGCCTTGATATCTTTAGGCCAATTTTTGATAAATACTGGTCCATTAAAGTATTCGGTAATATATTTTTCGTGTTCTTTAGCAATGTCTTGTCCATATTCAGGAGGAAATTCCCATTTAACATTAGCTTGTTTTAATATGGTAATAACTTCTTCGTGATCTATTCTAGTAAAGTTAGAATTTATTAATTTAGTTAATTTTTCAATAAGACCATTTTCCACAAATTTGTCTAAAAATTGCATTTCTTCTTTGGCATTTTCCAAAACATATTTAACTACGTATTTTAACATATCTTCCATAATGTCCATATCTCCTTCTAAATCGCAGAAGGCTATTTCTGGTTCAATCATCCAAAATTCAGAAGCATGGGTTTTGGTGTTGGAATTTTCTGCTCTAAATGTAGGACCAAATGTGTATATTTTTTTATAGGCAAGAGCGAATGTTTCACCTTGTAATTGTCCTGATACAGTTAAGGCTGCTTTTTTACCAAAAAAATCTTTGTCGTATTCTACTTTGCCTGTTTTAGCTATTTTTTCTAAATCAAGAGTGGTTACTTGAAACATTTCTCCTGCTCCTTCACAGTCAGATGCTGTTATGATTGGTGCGTGAAAGTATACATAACCTCTTTCTTGAAAATAGGTATGAATTGCGTGAGCAGCAATACTCCTTACCCTAAATACAGCTTGGAAAAGGTTGGTTCTTGGTCTAAGATAAGCTTGTTCCCTTAAAAATTCACGACTGTGTCTTTTAGGTTGAATAGGATAGTTTTCTGGACAATCTCCTAATAATTCTATTTCTTGTAATGCTAGTTCAAATTCTTGGTTTTCTTTGGGAGATTTTATTAGAGTACCACTAACTTTAATAGCAGAACCTATTTTAATTTTGGTTACATCTTCAAAATTAGATAAATTATTATCATATACTACTTGTAGGGATTTTAATATTGTTCCATCAAACATGTCTATAAATCCCATAGTTGCTTGTTTACGATGATTTTTTACCCAACCACAGATGGTTATATTTTTATCTATATAATTTTCCTTATACAAATCTTTTATATCTAACATAATAATCATCCTTTCTAAAAAAAATTGATATGTAAGATATATATATTATAGTATAAGTGGTAAAAAAAAACAAATAAAAATTATTATTTGTTATATTTTTTTATTGATTCTACTAATTGTTCTTTTAGGATCCTCACTAATGATACGGTAGATATTGGGATGCCTTTTAAGTTCTCTTATTATTTCAACGTCTTGTTCTGAGAACGCTCCCATATATTTGTTACTTTTGTCACTAACTACTAATAGTTCTCTTCCTAAAAGATAATCGGTGCTGACTTCAAATATGTCGGCAAGTAACTCAAAGGATTCTAAACTAGGAACACGGGTAGCATTTTCATATCCACAGACTGATACTTTGGTTACTCCGATCATTTTTCCCAAATCTTCTTGGGACAAACCCCTATTGATTCTTAGTTCTTTTATTCTACTACTTATTAACATATATACCTTCCTTTTTGTTATCCGTTTGTTAATGCAATTGTAATATATGTAATTTTAAAATATTGTAGAATTAACTAATAAGGTACTTAAATTATGTATTTATTGGTTTTTTTGTTTTAAAAAAACTAATAATCTTTTTGATTATTAGTTTTACTTTTTATTCTTCTGAATCGTTTTTCTTTGTAGATAGAAAGGTTACTTTTTCGGCGATTAACTCGGTTCTTTTTTTCTTGCCATCTTCTTTTTCCACGATAGCAGTTTGAATTCTACCACGAACACCAATAAGGTCTCCTTTTTTGCAATATGTGGCAGCCGTTTCAGCAATACCAGTCCACAATTTGCAATCTATATAGTCAGTATCATATAACCCATTTGAATTTTTGTAACTTCTTGGTACTGCTAGGGTAATTCTAGACATTTTCTTACCAGTATCGGTTACATCTAGTTCTGGGTCTTTTACTAACCTACCAACTATAATAGTTTGATTCAACATATTATCCCTCCTTCTTTTTCAATATAGCAATTTAATTGGGATAATACAAACTTGCAATATTTGATTTTGGCTACTATATATTAGATGAAATTGGTTTATTAAGTGAGGTTCAAATGAATAGCTATGAATTTCATATCTGGGGAAGTAATGCATCAAATAAAAATAAACCAAATATGATGGTATTTGATTTAGATCCAGATAAATCACTTTCCCTTTGTATGGCTCAATGATTTTGCGGAATAACTGTTCGCCGTCTGTTATTCCTTCCAGAGGGGCATTCGGCATCAGGCTTTCCGGATGCTCGATGGTTTTATGTGATACTTTATCATATTTCTGTTGCTGGACCAAAACATAAGATTGCAAAGAAGGATTCGTAACTTCCTTTTTAAATTTACTGATAAGGCTGTCGGGCAATTCCTTATGGGTATATTGAAGCATTTCATAATAGCACTTTGTTTTTAGAATCTCTCTCAGGTCCTTATCCATTTGAAGGGAGTCGATAATTGCCATGCTGTTGTTGATTGCATTAACGTACATCTGTCCTGTCATATATTCATTGATGAAATAGGAAATGATTCGTTCGCGGAACTCATTGCGTGCGTCATAGGTTATATGAGAAATATGCAGACGTTCACATAATTCGCGTGCATCATCCAGGTATTCGGTATTGTTGTCTTTTTCATAGAAACGAAAAGTCACACCGGTTACTTCGTAGCCGGCATCTTGCAGGAGCAGGGCAGCTACTGAGCTATCTGTTCCTCCGCTCATACCTAACAGGACTTTGTTGTTTTCTTGCATATATTTTACGTATGGGCATAAAAAAAGGAGTACCGCTGTACTCCAACCTTTGTTAACCTTA
>OLRV01003670.1_pt1 | contig 10490 bp, 11 predicted proteins | sample 1672421 | NCBI WGS metagenome assembly OLRV01 (sample SAMEA3136684, study PRJEB25190) | human gut metagenome | biome: human gut; feature: human-associated habitat; material: faeces | place: Austria | collected 2013
TCAGCTGGTAGAGCACCTGACTCTTAATCAGGGTGTCCAGGGTTCGAGTCCCTGATGGTGTACCACCCTTGTGGTGTGCCACGAGGGTTCATAGTTGGTGTTTTTAACGGTGAGGGTCCACCCGTTCCCATTCCGAACACGGAAGTTAAGCTCACCAGTGCCGACAATACTTGTCTGGAGACGGACCGGGAAGATAGGTCAATGCCAACACAGAAGACCGCAGTCATTTGACTGCGGTCTTTTGCTATATCTGCCCCGTTTTCCGCGCCGCTGTGATACAATGGCCCTGCCGTGGGATTTCAGACACGGCAGAAGAAAAATGCAGATCCGCTGTAACCTTTTGCACACAGTGGACTCTTATAGACAAAGCATCAAGATGGGAGGGGCAGGGATGGACACGTTCGACGTCATATTTACAACCTACAGTCCGTTCGTGTTCCGTTACCTGCGCTCCCTGTGCGGAGATGCGGCCGTCGCCGAAGAGCTCACGGCGGAGACCTTTTACCGCGCCTACACCCATTTTGATTCGTTTCGCGGCGACAGCAAGCTTGAGACGTGGCTGTGCGCCATTGCGAAGAACGCATACCTCAAGGACTCCGGCGCAGCGCGCGCACGGTCGGCGCGGACGCGCTTGAGCCCCTGCCGGCGGAGACTGACTTCGTCGAGCGCTTTCTTGACCGCGAGCAGGCGCGGCAGATCTACCGCTACGTGCACGAGCTGGGCGCGCAGTATAAGGAAGTGTTTTTGCTGCGCACGCTCGGCGAGCTGAGCTTCCGCGACATTGCGGACATCTTCGGCAAGTCCGAATCGTGGGCGAAGGTCACGTACTTTCGCGCCAAAAACAAAATCATCGAACGAATGGAGGGATCGACATGAACCCGATTACCTGCGGCATGGCGGCGGATCTGCTGCCGCTCTATCTGGACGGCTGCTGCAGCGCCGACAGCCGTGCGGCGCTCGAGGCGCACATGGACGCCTGCCCGGCCTGCCGGGCGCAATATGCGCAGCTGCGGCGCGACCTGACGCCCGCTGCGCCCGCGGCGGAGGATCCCGGTACGGACGGGATCGCACGCGCTCTGGCGCGAAAAATGCGCCGCCGCAAGCGCTGCCTGCGCGCGCTCTGCGCGGTGCTGGGCGTGCTGCTGGCCGTGCTTCTTGTGTTCATCGGCAAGACCATCGTGATCCTCGGCCAGCCGGGCGGCGCTGTGTCCGCCGCGCTCCCGGCCGGTGCGACCGATCTTGTCGCGCGTGAGGTGATACGATGAAAATTCTCATGATCAACGGCAGCCCGCATCCGCGCGGCTGCACATACACCGCCCTGCACGAAATGGAGCGGGTGCTGCGCGCAGCCGGTGCCGAGGTGCAGATTCTGACCGTCGGTGCCGAGCAGATAGGCGGTTGCGTGGCCTGCGGCGGCTGCCGTGCAACCGGCCGCTGCGTGCGCGGCGGGCTGGTAAACGATGCCATCGACGCGATGGAGACGGCGGACGCGCTCGTGCTCGCTTCCCCGGTACACTATGCCGGGATTTCCGGCGCGATGTCTGCTTTTTGTGACCGGCTGTTCTATGCCGGCGGCAGTTGGGCGAATAAGCCGTGCGCCTGCGTCGTCTCGGCGCGCCGCGCGGGCACGACGGCCGCGCTCGATCAGCTGGTCAAATACCCGATGATCTCGAATATGCCGGTCGTGTCCTCTCAGTACTGGCCGATGGTGCACGGCGCGCGCCCGGAGGACGTCGCGCAGGACGAGGAGGGCCTGCAGACCTTGCGCCAGCTTGCGCGCAATTTGCTCTGGCTGCTGCAGTGCATTGCAGCCGGCGATGACGCCGGTGTCCTGCGGCCGGAGGCGGAAGCGCGCAAGTTCACCAATTTCATCCGCTGATCTGCAGCAGGATCACAAAAACAGCCCCCGCAGGCACTGCCTGCGGGGGCTCTTTTGCTCGTTATGTGCGGTGCATTCAGCCGTGCTTTTTCGCGCGGCGCTTGCCGGTCATGTGCTCGACAGTCAGGCACAGGACGGTCGTTGCGGGAATGACGGCCTTCGAATACGGAAAGTCCGGCGCACGATACTGCGCCATGAGCACGCGCAGCGCGCGCTCCTTGTCCGCGTCCGGCACGACCGAGATGCGGCCCTGACCGATGACGCTCTTGTACGTCATGGTGCAGTTGCCGTGCTCATCGTCGAGGATGAGCGCGTGCCCGCGGTCCATCTCGAACGCGACATTCGGATTTTTGGCAATGAGGTCGTACTTCGTGCCGGTGTTTGCGCCGTGGAAGTACAGGCGGACAGTCTCGCCGTCCACCTCCAGGCCGAAGTTCAGCGGCAGGATATAGGGATACGGCTCGTCGTGCAGGGCGAGGCGGCAGACGTCGCACCCGCGCATGACGGTGATGAGCTCCTGAAAATCGGTGATCTCTCGATCGGATCTGCGCATGGGAATGCTCCTTTCTGATTAGCCGACCGGCGGGCCGAGGCGCGCCAGCACGTCCTGAAAATAGTCCGGCAGGGGGCAGGTGAACGTCACGAGCTCGCCGGTGCGCGGGTGGAGAAAGCGCAGCGCCCGCGCGTGCAGGCACTGGCCGCTCAGGCCCTTTTCCGGCCGCTTGTGGCCGTAGACCAGGTCGCCGAGCAGAGGGTGACCGATGTGCGCCATGTGCACGCGGATCTGGTGCGTGCGGCCGGTCTCAAGCTCGCAGCGGATGTGCGTGTAGCCGTTGTAGCGTGCGATGACCGACCAGTGCGTGACGGCGCGGCGGGCATTTTTCTGTGTCACGGCCATGCGCTTGCGGTCGGTCGGGTGGCGGCCGATGGGCGCATCGACCGTGCCGGCGTCCTCGCGCAGATTGCCGCAGACGACGGCCTCATACGTGCGGGCCATGGTGTGGTCGGCCAGCTGCGCCGAGAGGGCGAGGTGCGCAAAGTCGTTTTTCGCCGCGACGAGCAGACCGGACGTATCTTTGTCGATGCGGTGCACGATGCCGGGCCGCCGCTCTCCGCCGACGCCGGAGAGACTGTCGCCGCAGTGGGCGAGCAGGGCGTTGACGAGCGTGCCGTCCTCGTGGCCGGGCGCGGGGTGCACGACCATGCCGCGCGGCTTGTTGACGACGATGAGGTCGTCGTCCTCATACACCACGTCCAGCGGCAGGTCCTGCGCTACCAGCTCCGAGGGAGCGGCGTCCGGCAGCGTGACGACAAACGTGTCGCCCGGCGCGGTCTTATAGTTTTTCTTCACGGGTGCGCCGTCTTTCGTCACCGCACCCTGCGCGAGCAGCCGCTGGGCGGCGCTGCGCGTGAGCTCGGGCAGAGAGCGCGCAAGGAGAGCGTCGATCCGCTCGGCGCTCTCCTGTGTTTGAATCGTTCGTTGTTCCATTAGAAATCCGAAAACTCCGCTAAAATGTCGTCGAGCGAATAGTGCTCGCCGTCCGCCGGGGCGGTGCCTTTTTCCTTGTCGCTGTCCGCGACTTCCGGTTCGGCCGGCGCGGCGGGCGTGCTGTTGAGATAGGCGAGCAGGGGGTCGTCCGGGGCTGTGTCCGCCGGTTTGACGGCGGGGGCAGCCGCCTTGGGCGTTTCCTGCACCGGTTTGGGGGCGGCAGGCGCTGCCGGGGCCTTTTTCGGCGCGGACGGCGCTGCCGGTGTCACCGGCTGCGCCTGCACGGGCGCGCGATCCCACGCCGCGAACGGGTCGTCCTTCGCCGGGGCGGGGGACACGGGCTGCGCGGCGGGCTTTTTTGGCGCAGCGGGCTGCTGTTTCCGTGCGGGCAGATGCAGCTTGTGCGCACGCGCAGGGGCGCCCGGGTGCTGCTGACGGGACTTGCGCGCCTTCTTCGGCGCGGGCTCGCCCTCCTCGCTGCCGTCGCCCCGGTAGAAGATGACGTGCAGGCACAGCGTGATGCCAGCGACGACGATGAAGATATCCGCCAGGTTGAACACGGCGAAGCGCATGAACAGGAAGTTGAACATGTCTACCACGTAGCCGCTGAGGATGCGGTCGATGCAGTTGCCGACCGCGCCGGCGAGCACGAGCACGACCGACCAGCGGCCGACCTTGCCGTGCACGATATTGCGCCGCAGGCAGAACACCGCGATGGCGGCGAACACGACCGTGAAGATGACGAAGAGCCAGTGCGGCGCGTGCTGCAGGATGCTGAAGGCAGCGCCGTTGTTGTGGATATTTGTCAGCTCCAGCACGCCGGGGATGAGCGTGACGTGCCCTGTATCGAGCGGGATATTGAGCGTGACCCAGTACTTCAGGCCTTGGTCAGCGATGAGGATCAGGATGGCTACGATGGCATACCACATAGCGGTTCCTCGCTTTCGGATCAGGATTTTGGGATCGGGATTTTACTCCGCCTTCTGCGCGGCGACGACGGCGGCGCAGCGCGGGCACAGACCGGTCTCGGGGTCGGCCTGCTCGGAGTGCATCCAGCAGCGCGGGCACTTGGTGCCGGGCGCATTGTGCACGGAGATGTGCAGGCCGGGGAAGTTCGTGCCGGTGCCGGTGACGGCGTCGGCCGGCACGTCGCCGCCGACGAGGCACTGCGACACGATGAGCAGTTCGGGCAGGTTCATGCTCTGCACGTCGTCGAGCGCGGCCTTGGCGGCATCGTCGTCGGCGCGCAGCGTCACGGCAGCCTCGAGCGGCTTGCCGATGCGCTTTTCGGCGCGGGCGGCCTCGAGCACGCCGTTGACGTCCGTGCGGACGCGGATCAGCTGATCCCACTTGGCGAGCTCGTCTTCGCTGAGCGCATAGGCGTCGAACGGCTGATTCATGACGTTGAGCAGCACGTTGCGCGCGTCGTCCTCGGCGCGGTGCGGCATGGCCAGCCAAATCTCGTCGCAGGTGAAGGCGAGGATCGGCGCGAACATCTTTGTCATGCTGTCGAGGATGAGGAACAGCGCCGTCTGCGCGCTGCGGCGCTTGAGGCCGTTGCGTTCCTCGCAGTAGAGGCGGTCCTTGATGATGTCGAGGTAGAAGCTCGAGAGCTCCACGACGCAGAAGTCGTTGATCGCGTGCGAGACCACGTGGAATTCATAGTTGTCATACGCCTTGGCCACGCGGCGGATGAGGTCGTTGAGCTTCGTGATGGCCCAGCGGTCGAGCGGAAGCATATCCTCCGGCGCGACGAGATGCTCGGCGTCAAACCCGTCGAGGTTGCCGAGGCAGTAGCGCGCGGTGTTGCGGAACTTGAGGTAGTTTTGCGTCAGCTGCTTGAAGATCTCCTTGGAGCAGCGCATATCGGCGTGGTAGTCGGCGCTGCCCGCCCACAGACGCAGCATGTCGGCGCCGAACTCGTTGATGATCTCGGCCGGATCCATGCCGTTGCCGAGGGACTTGTGCATGGCCTTGCCCTCACCGTCGACCGTCCAGCCGTGGGTCAGGCACTCGCGGTACGGAGCGCCCTTGCCGAGCGCGCCGACGGCCACGAGCAGAGACGACTGGAACCAGCCGCGGTACTGGTCGCCGCCCTCGATATACATATCCGCCGGCCAGAAGCCCTGGTCGCGCTGCATGGCGGCAACGTGGGTAGAGCCGGAGTCGAACCAGCCGTCGAGCGTGTCGGTCTCCTGCGTGAAGTGCTTGCCGCCGCAGTGCGGGCAGGTGAAGCCTTCGGGCAGGATGTCGGCCGCCGGGCGGTCGAACCAGGCGTTGCTGCCTTCCTTTTCAAAGAGCTTGGCCACGGCGTCGATGCTCTCTTCATTGCACACGGGCTTGTGGCAGTCGTCGCAGTAGAACACCGGGATCGGCAGGCCCCAGCGGCGCTGGCGGGAGATGCACCAGTCGGCGCGCTCGCGGATCATGGCGGCCATGCGCTCTTTGCCCCAGGCGGGAAGCCAGCGCACGTTCTCGCACGCGGCGACGGCCTCCTCCTTGAACGAATCGACGGAGCAGAACCACTGCGGCGTGGCGCGGAAGATAATCGGCTGCTTGCAGCGCCAGCAGTGCGGATAGCTGTGCACGATGTCCTCGGATGCGAACAGAGAGCCGGCTTCCTTCATGTCCGCGAGGATGACGGGGTTGGATTCCTCCGTGGTCATGCCGGCGTACTTGCCGGCGTAGTCGGTGTGGCGGCCCTGATCGTCCACGGGCACGACCATGTCCATGCCGTAGCGCTTGCAGGTCAGGTAGTCGTCCGCGCCGAAGCCGGGCGCGGTGTGCACGCAGCCCGTGCCGGAATCCATGGTGACGTAATCCGCCAGCACCAGGCGCGAGGTCTTGGGCAGGAACGGATGGTCGGCGAGCATGTTCTCGAAGAAGTCGCCCGGATGCTGCTCGAGCACCTCATAGCTGTCGAAGCCGCCGATGTGCATGACCTTCTCGGTCAGGGCGTCGGCCATGATATACACCTCGCCGTTCGGGGCCTGCACGAGGTTATACAGCTCGCGCGGGTTGAGCGCGATGGCGAGGTTGCCGGGCAGCGTCCAGATCGTCGTCGTCCAGATGACGAAGAAGAGCTTGCTGTGGTCAACGTTCGGCAGCTTGCCGAGATCGTCGTGCATCGGGAACTTCACGAACACGGTCGTGCACGGATCGTCCTGATACTCGATCTCCGCCTCGGCGAGGGCGGTCTCGTCGTGGGCGCACCAGTACACGGGCTTGAGGCCCTTGTAGATGTGGCCGTTTTGATACATCTTGCCGAACACGCGCACCTCGTCGGACTCGAAGCCCTTGTTCATGGTCTTGTAGGGGTGCTCCCAGTCGCCCATGACGCCCATGCGCTTGAAGCCGGCCATCTGGCGGTCGATGTATTTCTGCGCATAGTCGTGGCACGCGCTGCGGAAATCGGCGATGCTCATGGCCTTGTGGTTGAGCTTCTGCTCCTTGATGATGGCGCTCTCGATGGGCATGCCGTGGTTGTCCCAGCCGGGGATGTAGGGCGTGTAGTAGCCGCGCATGGCGTAGGAGCGGATGATGAAGTCCTTGAGCGCCTTGTTGAGCGCGTGGCCCATGTGGATGTCACCGTTGGAGAACGGAGGGCCGTCGTGCAGGCTGAAGCGCGGCTTGCCGTCGTTCTTTTTGAGCATTTCGTGGTACAGGTCCATGTCGTACCAGTGCTGGAGCATCTCGGGCTCCCGCTTGGCAAGGCCGGCACGCATGGGGAAGTCTGTTTTCGGCAGATTGATCGTGGCGTTGAAATCGTTCTTGGACATGGTTCTATCTTTCTCCTCTCAGAGTTGTATTTCCATCAAAAATTGCGCAGGGCGGTACGGCACCGGCCGTCCCGCCCTGGTTGATTGCATGTTCACTCAGCTGTTATGCAGGAAGTGATAAAGCTGCGTGGCGTCATCTGCTGCACTGTCGGCCGCGGTGTCGTCGGTCTCCACCGGCTGCGCCTCCACAGGGGCGGCGGACACGTGGGCTGCTTGCGCAGGCTGCTCGACGGCCGGGGCTTCCGGCTGCGCGGGCTGCTCGACCGGCGCGGACACCGGCTCGGCCGGGGCTGCGCTCACGCTCGCCGGCTGCGCAGCAGGCTGCGCGGCCGCGGTTTTCGACCCGGAGAGCTTATCCAGGTACTCGAGCTGATTCATGCACAGATTACGCACATCTTCCAGAAATTTTGCGCAGGACGTTTTGGCGTTGAGGAGTTTGGCTTCCTCGTTGGCGGTTTCGTGCTGGAGGCCGCCAAGTATTCGGTCGGACGTGTTCTTGGCCTCGCCGAGTATCTTGTCGGCGCGGGCCTGGGCATCGTCCTCTATCTGCTTGCCGACCTTCTGGGCCGACAGTATGGCCAGACGCATGGCGTCTTCGCTGGCGCGGTACTCTTCTATCTTATCGACCAGCACCTTCATCTTGCCCTTGAGCACGGCAACTTCCTTCTGCGCGTTGGCAAGCTCGGTGGCCACTTCTTCCTGATAGTTCTGCACGGCGGCCATGTCGTATCCGCCGAACATCGCTTTTTCAAACGTTTTTTCCCGAATATCCTGAGGAGTCATGTTGGATAATCCTCCATTCTTTCTATAGGTGTACTACACGATAGGCGCTGTCAGAGACAGTATGCCCGGATTTACAGGTGAAACTCGCCCGACTCCATATCGTCGAGCTGGTCGCCCATGAGGTCGACATTGAATGGCGTGATGATATACGTCGCGCTGGCCACGCGGCGGATCTTGCCGTCCTGCGCGTAGGCGACGCCGGACAGAAAGTCGATCAGCCGGCGGGCGACCGCCGGATCGGTCTTTTCCAGGTTGAGGAGCACGGCGCGGCGATCGCGCAGATGCTCCGCGATCTCGGACGCGGCCTCAAACTGCTTCGGCGCAGCGACCACGACCTTGAGCTGGCCGCCGCCGTTGTTGAGATTGACGACCTTGTCGGCCGCGCGGCTGTCGCCTCTCGGCGCATAGCTCGGCGCGGGACGCTCCGATTCCGACGGCTCGTCGTGCACGAAGGCGCTCCTTTTCGGTGCGGGCGCCGGGCGGCGGGCCGCAGCCGGACGCGCCTGCGCCGGACGGGCCTGTGCCGGGCGTGCCGGCGCGGGCTCTTCCGCGACCGGGATTGCTTCATCCTCATCATCGAAAAACTCGTCGTCGTCATCATACGGACGGGTCATTTTTTTCAGTTCATCCAAAAATCCCATTCGGGACCCCCCTTTACGTGCCGGCGGCTGCCGTGCCGCTGCACTGATCTCTGCGGAGTGTGCCGAGACGGCGCTCAGTGCCGGGAATAATCCCGCGCGCCAAAAATCGACGAGCCGACGCGCACCATGTTCGCGCCGGCGGAAATGGCGTCTTCAAAGTCTCCGCTCATACCCATGGACAGAAAGTCCATAAAAACATTATCGTATTTTTTTCTGCCGATGTCAACAAAAAGCTCATGCATTTTCGCAAAATATGCATGATTTCCGTCGGAAGTTTCTGCCACGGGCGGGATCGCCATCAGGCCGCGCAGACGGATGTGCTCCCTGGCGGCGGCAGTCTCCAAAAGCGGGAACAGACTGTCGGCGTCCACGCCGCTCTTGCTGGCCTCCTCGCCGATGTTGATTTCGACGAGAATGTCCTGCACCAGCCCCAGACGGGCCGCGGCGGCATCGATCTTATCCAAAAGGCGCGTGCTGTCCACGCTCTGGATCAGCGCGGCGCGGCCTACGACCTTGTTGACCTTGTTCGTCTGTAAATGCCCGATGAAGTGCCCGGGCTTGCCGTTGTAGGCGTTCGCGTCGGTCTTTTCGACCAGCTCCTGCACATGGTTTTCACCGAACAGGTCAATGGGCAGGTCGGCGCTGTAGCGCACCTCCTCCACCGTGCGGGTCTTGCAGGCGGCGCAAAGGCGCACCTCTGCCGGGTCGCGGCCTGCGGCCTTGGCGGCAGCGGCCATCGTCTCACGGATCTTCGCGACGGCCTCGGCCATCTGCTGCTTCTGGGCTTCGGGAATCATCGCACTTCCTCCTGACTGTAAACGGCGCGGGAACCGCCGATGAACGGCGGACGGGTGCGGGCGCAGAGCAGAATTGCCTGCCCGATGTGATCCATCGACAAGCGCACCGGCACGGCCACGCGGCGCAGGTGCATACCGATCAGCGTACCGCCGATGTCCATGCCCGCGGCGGCCCTGACCTCCTCCACAAGGACGGGGTCGTTAAAGCGCTGCCAGCAGTTCGTGGCCCAGCTGCCGCCCGCGTGGGGCTGCGGAATGGCCGAGACGATCTGATAGCCGTTGGCCTTCGCGGCCTCGCGCTCAATGACGATAGAACGGTTCAGATGCTCACAGCACTGGGCGGCCAGATAGACGCCCTGTTCCTGCAATGGAGGCAGCACGCCCGCCAGCACGGCAGCGGCAGCCTCCATGCTGGAATCCTTGCCGATGCGCCCGCCCATGATCTCGCTGCTGGAGCAGCCGACCACAAAAATGTCCCCGGTCTCAAGATGCGCAGCCTGCAGCAGTTCTTCCGTAGCCTGCCGCGCCTGCGCCGTAAGTTTTGCATAATCCACAGGTAATGCCCCCCTTTGGTTACTATTATAGCAGGGGTGTCAATAAAAGAAAAGTCTTCCCCCGCGGGGGAAGGTGGCCCGTAGGGCCGGATGAGGGCGACCCTGCGGATGCTGCTCATAAATGGGCAGCTCAGACTGTCGAGAAACTCTTGTAGGGGCGAGCATTGCTCGCCCGTGCCCGTTTGCCTTGCAAAAAACAATCCCGAAAAATGCGTTGCTGCGGTAAGTTGGCGGGCGACCAATAGCCGCCCCTACACACACAATAAGGCGGGAATGCAATTCTTTTGACGGTCTGAATCGACAGCGTGCAACGGATTTGGCACACTGTCGACTTTTTTGTTTTGGGCTTACGCCGTCACATCCTCAAACTGACTGTTGTACAAATCGGCATAGAACCCGCCGGCTTCGATCAGTTCGTCGTGGGTGCCCTGCTCGACAATGTCGCCCTCGCGCATGACCAGGATCAAATCGGCATCGCGGATGGTGGACAGGCGGTGCGCAATGATGAAGCTCGTGCGGCCCTGCATCAGGCGGTCCATAGCCGTCTGGATGCGCTGCTCGGTGCGGG
>OLRV01003676.1_pt1 | contig 10478 bp, 7 predicted proteins | sample 1672421 | NCBI WGS metagenome assembly OLRV01 (sample SAMEA3136684, study PRJEB25190) | human gut metagenome | biome: human gut; feature: human-associated habitat; material: faeces | place: Austria | collected 2013
CGGTCTGGAACTCCATGCGGTCCACATCGTTGATGGTCTTGCCGGTCTGGATGCAAAGCAGAATACTCTGCATCTTGGCGTCCTCTTTGGTGATATAATGGGCGTCGTTCGTTGCCGCCATCGGGATGCCGGTCTCCCGCGCCAAGCGGATGAGCTGCGGCAGCACGACCTGGTCTTCTTCGAGGCCATGGTCCTGCAATTCGATGTAATAGTTGCCCTCGCCGAACAAGTCCCGATACCACAGCGCTGTCTTCTTGGCGCGGTCATAGTCCCCTGCCAGAATCGCGCGGGGTATCTCGCCCGCCAAGCAGGCGGACAGGCAGATCAGACCATCGTGGTACTTTTCCAGCAGTTCCTTATCGATACGCGGCTTGGAGTAAAAGCCCTCGGTAAAGCCGGCAGACACCATCTTGATAAGGTTCTTGTAGCCTGTCTCGTTTTTGCAGAGCAGAATCAGGTGGTTGTTGCCGTCGATACGGTTGACCTTATCAAAGCGGGTGCGGGTGGCCACATAGACCTCACAGCCGATGATGGGCTTGATGCCCGCCGCTTTGGCCGCATCAAAGAAAGCCACGCAGCCGTACATGACACCGTGGTCGGTGATAGCGCACGCCGTCTGCCCCATCGCTTTCAGCTGGTCAAACATCCGGTCAATGCGGCAGGCACCGTCCAGCAGGCTGTACTCGGTATGCACATGCAGGTGGGTAAATTGTCTTTGGGTCGTTTCAGGCATTCGTTGCTTCCTTTTCGGTAGGCTCCGGGGCAGCATCCAGACGGGCGGCGGCCTCCTGGATCTTCTTCATGCGGTGGGAAAGCCCGGCCTTGCTGACCGGCGGGTCAAACTTCTGCGCCAGCTTGGCCAGCGGCAGGTCTGGGTACTGCATCCGCAGCCTGGCAGTGTGGCGCAGGGTCTCGGGCAGGGTGTTCAGCGCCCCCGCTGCCTGCAGCTTTTCAATCGCCAGCTGCACCTGCACGGCGGCATTCACGCTTTTGCTGATGTTGGCCGTCTCGCAGTTGGAAAGGCGGTTCGTCTTGTTGCGCATTTCATTATACATACGCTGGTCCATGATACGCATGGCCGCGCCGCCCGCGCCCATAAAGGTCAGCAGGTCCTCGATATGATCCGCCGCCTTGATGTAGATTGTGTTTGCGCCCTTGCGCAGTGCGCGGTGCGGATGGAAGTTATGCTCCGCCAGCATGGCCTCCAGCTGTTGGGAAAGGTAATGCCGCGTGGAGAGGAACTCCAGATTATAGCTCTTTTCGGGGTCTGTCATCGTGCCGCAGCACAGAAACGCCGTGGCGATGAACGCCTGCATACAGTTTTGGCATTTGAAGTTTTCCGGGCGGATGCGCAGGGTCGGCTCCTTGCCGGTGTGGCCAAAGAGCGCCAGCATTTTGGCGACCTCATCAGGGTCCTTCACGCTGAACTCATACACGGGACCGGTGGGGCGCTCCTTGCTGATGACCGTCCCCTGCACGCCGCAGCGGCGGTAGAGCTTTTGGGCAAAATGGGCCACGCCCTCATTTTCAGTTTGCAGAACAACGCCGCGGTCATCAAAGTATTTGCCAAAACAGGCCACCGCATACGCGGCGGCCATGTTGCAGCAGGGCTTTGAAATTTTGCGGCGCAGTATTTCGTTTTTCACTTCTTGAGAAAAGCTCAAGGCGGTGTTCTCCCTTATTATAGACTTCGGTTCACGTCGCGGTGCTGTACGCTGGGTGCGTAGCCGAGCTTCTCGCAAAATTCACCGATCTTACGCGCAAAGGTGATGGAGCGGTGCTTGCCGCCGGTGCAGCCCACCGCGATCATCAGCTGGCTTTTGCCCTCCTTGACGTAGAGCGGCAGGGCGTATTCCAGCATGCTCTCATAGCGGCGCAACAGCTCTTGGGATTCGGGGGCAGCCATGACGTAGTCCACCACTTCCTGATCCAGACCGGTGAGATTTTTCAGCTCCGGCACGTAGAACGGGTTGGGCAGGCATCGGACATCCAGCACAAGGTCTGCCTCCTGGGGCAGTCCGTACTTGAAACCGAAGGACACCACTGTGAGGGCCATCGGGCTTTCGCCGTGGTCCAGAAACAGGCTGCACACCCGCTCCTTGTTCTGGGCGGTGCTGAGCAGCGAGGTATCGATGACATACTGCGCCCGTGCCCGCAGCGGCTGCAGCAGGCGGCGCTCCCGGGCGATGGCCTCGGTGATGGGCAGCTTTTCGCTGATGGTGATGGGGTGCTGGCGGCGGGTCTCCTTATAGCGGCGCTGGATGACCGCGTCGTTGGCGTCAAGGAAGAGGATCTCATACTCGAACTTACGGGCGTCCAGGTCGGAGAGCGCCTGTTCCAGCTGCTCGCTGCTGCGCACGCCGCGCACGTCCATCACGACAGCCACACGGTTCAGCTGGTTTTCGCCTTGCAGGGCAAAGTCCACGATGCGGGGCAGCAGTGCCACCGGGATGTTATCGATGCAGAAAAAACCAATATCTTCCAACGCGTTGACGGCCATTGATTTGCCCGCGCCGGACAGGCCCGTTACGATCACAAATTTCATGCGTACTCCCCCACCTTTATTTTACTACGCGAATTTCCCTCTCCAGCGTATAGCCGGTCTTTTGCAGCACGATGGCCTTGACCTGATTGGTCAGGCTGACGACATCGGCGCAGGTCGCGCCGCCGCGGTTGATGACAAAGCCGCAGTGCTTCTCGCTGATCTGGGCACCGCCCACGGTAAAGCCCCGCAGACCGCAATCCTCGATCAGCTTGCCTGCAAAGGCGCCCTGGGGGCGCTTGAAGGTGCTGCCCGCACTGGGCCATTCCAACGGCTGCTTGTCTTTGCGGCGCTGCAGATAGTCCTGCATATCCGCCAGAATGGCGGCGCTGTCGCCGGGCTGCAGGCGCACTGTGGCCGAAAGCACGCACCAATCGGGGTGCTGCTCAAACAGGCTGGTGCGGTAGCCCAGGGCCAATTCTGCGGCAGGCAGCGTGCGCTCGGTAAGGTCGCTGTCCAAAAAGGTCACGCTTTCCAGCACGTCCTTCATCTCGCCGCCATAGGCACCGGCATTCATATACACGGCCCCGCCGATGGTGCCGGGGATGCCGCATGCAAAGGCAAGGCCTGCAAGGCTCTGCTGCTGGGCAACGGCGCAAAGCCGCCCCAGCGTGAGGCCAGCGCCCGCAGTAAGGCGGGTGGAGCCGTCAGGCTGTGGTTCCGCTGTAGGGCCGAAGTTCAGCCCGCGCAGATCGATGACTGCGCCGTCGTAGCCCTCATCGGCAAACAGCGTGTTGGAGCCGTTGCCCAAAAGGTAGGTGCGCACACCGTTTTCCCGGCAAAGCGCCAGCGTGCAGCGCAGCTGGTCCACGGTTTTGGGCGTGCACCAGAACACCGCCGGGCCGCCGATTTTGAAAGTGGTATGGGATGCCAAAGGCTCCTGCTGGGCAAACGGCAGGGCGCTTTCCTGCAAGGCCTGACGCAAGGTTTCGATCGTTTGCTGCTGCATGGTTCCTCCCGCTGAATACGAAAATTAAAATCAGATAGAGTTTTCAAGGGCCGCGGCACCGATGACGCCCGCATCGTTATGCAGCGTGCAGGCGACGATCTTGGGGAAGCGGCCGGTGGTGATGTTCTTGGTCTCGTTCTCGGCATAGGCGCGGACGGGGGCCAGCAGGGTCTCTCCCTGGTTGGAAACACCGCCGCCGATGCAGATGATCTCCGGCTCAAAGGTGTTGATGACGTTGGCGATACCGACACCGACATACTCGATCCAGCTGTCCACAACGCTCTTGGCCACGGCGTCGCCCTTGGCAGCGGCGTCGAAGGAGAGCTTGGCGTTGACATGATCGAGGTCGGGGGTCATCTTCCACATGATGGTCTCTTTATGGGCCTGCATGGCGACCTTGGTCTCGCGGGTCAGGGCGCTGGCAGAGGCGTAACGCTCCCAGCAGCCTTTGCGGCCGCAGGTGCACTGGATGCCGTCCTTCACGATGACGTTGTGGCCCATCTCACCGGCGGCAAAGTTGAAGCCGCGCAGGATCTTGCCGCCCAGGATGATGCCACTGCCGATGCCGGTGCCCAGCGTGATGACGACGGCATCCTTGTAGCCCTTGGCGCCGCCTGCGATGTACTCGCCGTAGGCGGCAGCGTTGGCGTCGTTTTCGACATAGACCTTGCAGCCCAGCATGGCTTCCAGGTCGGGGCCGAGGTTCCAGTCATAGTAGCCGAAGTTAGTGTTGAAGCCCACAAAGCCAGTGGTGAAATTGACGCTGCCGGGGGTACCGATACCCACGTATTTTACGTCGGTGAAATCGACCTTATTTTCTTTGGCAACGGTGCGGCACAGGTCAGCCAAGGCCTTTTCCAGGTCCTCGGCCGGGCGCGGCAAACGGGTGGCCCAGGTGGTTTTGCCGATGATCTTATAGTTTTCGTCCACCAGACCGGCGGTCATGGTGGTGCCGCCCAGGTCGATACCAATTGTGTACTTGCTCATACTAGTATTCCTCCAACTTCTTCCGCACAGGCTTTGCCGTGCAATTTTAATTCTGCTGTGAGATTTGCAGTGGTAGCGTTTATGATCAGCTCCTCGGGGAAGTTCATCTCCTCCAGCATGCCGTAGAGAGCCGTCAGGCCGTGGCGCAGCTGCCAGGTGCTGTGGGCATCACTGTCCACGGCGATATGGCAACCGTTTTGCAGGCAGGCGGCCAGCAGAGCTTTCATGTTGGGGATGCCGTCCTTGCGGACGTTGAACGAGTTGCCGTTGAGCTCCACGACCTTGTGGTTGGCGGCGAACGCCTTGGTCACCAGGTCGTAATCATAGCGGTAGTTTTCCTGCTCGGAATGGCCGATGCAGTCCACGTAGGGGTTCTCGGCCACGGCCAGCCAGATGCGGTTGGCCTCCTTGCGGGTCAGCAGACCCGGCACGCAGGGGCTGTGGATGGATACGACCACCCAATCCTGATATTCCAGGATGCGCGGTGGCAGGTCCAGATGACCTTTGGCGTCCACCACGTTGGCCTCGGCCCCATAGAGCATGACCATGCCGTCGATGGTGCGGGGCAAGGCAGTGGGGTTCTCGAAATGCCAGCGGTGCGGCGCATCGGGCATGGCGGGCGCGTGGTCGGTGATGGCGAGGGCCTTGTAGCCGCAGTCTTTGGCGGCAGCCGCCATCTCGTTTAGGGTCTGGAATGCGTGGGTAGCGCACAGCGTGTGGGTGTGCAGGTCTGCAATCATCTGCATGAAATGGTGTTCCTTCTTTGCTGTTGACGTGGTTACTGGAGGTTGGCGTCGTCGTTCAGGCCCAGCTGCTTCAGCAGTTCCTTGGCGGCGTTGTAGCCCATCTCCTTCTGGCGGTTGTTGATGGCCGCAGTCTCGATGATGACGGCCAGGTTACGGCCTGGCATGACGGGGATCAGCATCTTGGGCACCTTGACGCCGAGGATGTCGGTGTACTCGGTCTCCAGGCCGGTGCGGTCGTAGTTTTTGGTGCGGTCCCAGGGTTCGAGCTGGATGACCATCTCGACCTCGACGCTCGAGCGGACCGAGCCGATGCCGAACACCCGCGCCACGTTGATAATGCCGATGCCGCGCAGCTCAATAAAGTGGCGGATGTTGGCGGGCGCGGTGCCCAAAATTTTGCGGTAGGATACCCGGCGCAGCTCAACCGCATCATCAGCGATCAGGCGGTGGCCGCGCTTGACGAGCTCAATGGCCGTCTCGCTCTTGCCGACACCGGAATCGCCCAGAATCAGGATGCCCTCGCCGTAGACCTCGACAAGCACGCCGTGGCGGGTGATGCGGGGGGCCAGCTCGGTGTTCAGGGTCGTGATGAGCTGCCCCATCAGGGCAGACGTCATCTCGGTGGACATCAGGATCGGTACACCGTACTGCTTGGCAAACTGCATCATTTCGGAAAGCGGCTGCATGCCGCGGGTCAGCACGATGGCCGGTGGCTGGAAGGAGAACAGCTTTTCCAGATGGGTGTTGCGCAGTGAGGTGGACAGCTCATCCAGATAGGACATCTCGGTCAGGCCGATGATCTGGATGCGTTTGCTGTCAAAGTTTTCGTAGTAACCGGCCAGCAGGATGCCCGGACGGTAGACCTCGGTGGCTGTGACCTGAATTTTATCCAGCTCACAGGGGGTGTAGGCAATCGTCAGGTTGGCTTCCTCGGCCAATTTTGCAAGGGAAACAGAGAATTCGGACACAGTGGAACGCCCCTTTCCTAGTTTCAAACATTATTTTCTATTATACCGTACCCGCCCGTTTTTGTACAGAGGGCGCGGGCGCACAATGTTAAAAAAATACCCGCTGTTTTTGTGGAAACAGCGGGCGGAGCTTTATATTTGGGGGCACAAGGCGGCAAGGCCGGTGCGCAGCGTTCTTTGCAGCCAGAGCAACGCGTGCGCTGCGGCAAATGTTGCGGCCAGATAGACGACAAACAAAAACGCCGTGTCCCGGCGGGACAGCACCGCCAGATCAAAGTGCGCGGCCAGCTCCTGGATCAGAACGTGATGCACAAGGAACACCGCGTAGGATATTTTGGCAAGCTGTGCGCCCATCGCGCGGGGCCACGGGCGGTCCAGCAGCGGGGCCGCCAGCGCCAGCAGGATGAACACCCCTGCACCGGCCAGTGCGCAGGTAATCTTACCGTCCCAGGGCTGTGCCAGCACGGCCCCCGCCAGCAGCAGCGGGGCCAGAATATACCGTGTGCGTCCAGCGAGCGTTAAAAACGTCATGCCGAACAGAAATTCCGGGATATGCACGGCCACAAGCCGCGCGTCCCAGCCCAGCAGGTGCACCGGGATGCAGACCGCCAGCGTCAGCGCCCAGGTCAGCCACGGCCTTTTGCGCAGCCCCCGCTGCAAAAGCGGGAACAGCAGGTATAAAAACAGGATGCTGCCGAGGAACCACTCGCCCACACAGGCAAAGTCTGTTCCGACCCAGCCCGCGGCAACGGCAAAGTTGTCGAGCCCCAGAAGCGTCAGCACCAGCGTGACGGTCCTGGCCCCGCCGAAGCTGCCGGGGTGCGCCACAAACCGATAGCTGAACACGACGAACCACGCGAGCCAGAACAGCGGGTAGACAGCCCTCGCGCGCCTTTTGTAAAACTGCGCAGGGCTTTGCTCCGCCGGGACGGTCAGCGCCAGCGATGCGCCGGACACAATGAAAAACAGCGAGGAGCCGAAATCTCCCAGATAAATGCCCAGCGGCAGCGTGCTGGTAAAGAGCTTGTGCGGCAGTGTAAAATACCCCGTGACCGTCGCGTTGAAATGCACGATCAAGATGCAGATCAGCGCTGCGGCACGGACAAGATCAAGATAAAACAGGCGTTGCTTTTTGATGGGTGGTCTCCCCTTTTACTTTTGCAGTCTGTGCTTGACGAGCCGCCCCAGCTGCTTGGCTACAGCGGCAGGCTGAGCGGCGGCGGTCTCATACTCATTTAAAATATCCGCCCGCGCCGCGGACCGGGTCAGCGGCTCAAAGGCGGCGGCATAGGCACCGTTTTTCTGGGCGGTCAGGGCCAGCTTCCAGGCGTCACGCTGGCTTGTGCAGGCTGGGATGCCGTCCGGGAAGGCAGACTCCCGCACAAGCACCCAGCCGCAGTTGGGCGCGGGCGGCGGGTCACTGCCGACGGGCACGGATACCTCCTGTGCCAGTGCGTCCTTCTCCCGCATCCAGGCGGCGCGGCGGGCGGCGGTGCAGCCCTGCCACAGCGGCAGAGAAGGGCTTAACATGCCAAGCATCGGATTTTTTTCAAACAAAGCAGCAGCTTCTGCCAGCAGTGTGTCCGCGTTGGCGGCTGCCTGCCGGTTATACCAGTCGGTCACGGGGTCCGCGGCGGGCTGTTCGTAATGAAGCAGCCGCAGGCCCAGCTCGTTCAGGTCGGGCGTTTCCCCTGTCGGTGCGCCGACAGGATAGCACCAATGCAGGTTTTGGGCAAGGGCTGAAAGCGGCTGTGTTTTTAAGAGCGAGACCAGCAGCAGCTCCAGCGGAAAATCCGTATAGGCCGTCACATAGTCGCAGAGCTCCCGCGCGGCGAGGCCGTCCGTGCGGCGCAGTTCATCCGCATAGGGCGTGAACAGGCTGCGCCGTTTGAAAAACGGGCAGCCGCGGTTTGCCAGCAGCTCCCGCGGGCAGGCCATAATGGGGTTTACAAAAACCGGTTTCAGGTCGTCCGTCTGCACGTAGGTATCCCAGGCATAGCCTCTGGCGGCAAAATACGGCGTGAACCGCGTTTCGTGGCGGATGATAGACTGCTCGTAGCTGGTCGGCAGTGCCATTTCCTGCCAGTAGCTCCAGAAATCATCACTGTTGAACAGCCGCGGGCGCACCGCAATAAAATGGGATTGCAGATGCTCGGGCACTGCGCCGCCAAAGCGGCGGCTCTGCATGGCGTAGTGGCGGGTCAGCCCCCAGAAGTCCAACTCCGGGCGGGCGTCCATCGCGGTGAACATCGCCGCCAGTGAGCAGACCGGCCCGGCCAGCGTGTAGTTCATCAGGACGATTTCCTCATACTCGGCCAGCTTCTCCCGGCCCAGAGTCAGCAGAGCCTCCCTGTATGCGCCGACGTCGAAACCGATGTTTTCCCGTTCGATGCGGCCCGCACCGGACTGGCGCACCCAGACGCGGTCCGCCGGGGCAAGTGTACCGTTGGTGACGAATACGACCCTGCCGTATTTCTGCACAGCCTGTACGGCAATGCGGCAGGCCGTATCGATGCAGCCTGCCGGGTCATAGTGAAAGTAGATGACCAGTCGTTTCATGCGTTGTCAGTCCTCATAAGGGCCTTCGTGGGGGCCAAAGATAGCGCGCTTGGTGTTGATGATGACCTTGTAGGAGCCTGCGGGCAGATTGTCCCGCAGCCAGTTGCGCGCGTGACGGCGGCGGCTGTCGGAGTACGGGCCGTAGTGGCTGAATAGGTGGTGCTTTTTGTAGGCAAAGCCGGTGGCCGAGCTGACCGCACCATAGAAGGTCGTGCAGTCAAACACGCGGGCCAGCGGGCGGATCACGCCACCCGCGTAGGCCTGCATCGTATCGTTGTGGGTCACGGCGTAGCTCTTGCTCATGACCACTGCCGGGTAGTAGCCCGCGCTCTGGGCCACAAACGGATAGATGCGCTCAATGGCATGGCTGATCGTGCCGTCCTGGGGCAGCGGCTCGGGCGGGAAGTCCGAGTGCTGCCACCCGTGGTCAAACAGCGGTGCCAGTGCCTTGGGGCGGAACCAGAACACACTGCCGTAGGGCGCAATGGGCGATTTTTCACCGGAAACAGGCGCATCGATGCCAAGGTCTTTCATCAGCTTTTTCGTGTTCTCAAAGTTCGGGCCCCAGCCGCCGGAGCACATATTCATGAAGTAAAGTCCGTGCGTCGGGTACGGCGGGCAGAGAATGCCGAGGTACGGGTCCTTCTCAAACTCGCACAGCACATTCAGCACATGAGCAGCGTTTTTGCAGACATTCTCATTGCAGACATAGCCAAAGCTCGCGCCGACGCTGCCGGGGCGGGTCTGGATGGCTTTTTTGTCGTGCATGAAGCAGGCGTAGTCATAGTCCCGCAGCTGCGGGGCCAGGTCACAGAGGAAGGCACCGACGTCGCGGCCCTGGTTCTCCACCACGGTCACGGTGACGCTGCGGACGTTCAGGTCCGCAAAGGCGGCCTCGATCTGCGGCTTCTTATCAGCACTGCTCGTCGAGATGAAAATATCCGTCTCCGGCGGGAACTTTGCCGCAAACGCCTTGCTGGAATCCAGCATATCCATGAAATACAGGTGCATGGCCAGCGCAATGCGGCGGTTTTGGCGGATGCTCTGTGCCGTTGCCTCGTCCAACACCGTCGGCTCGATGATGCGGGTCAGCGCGAGATTGCGGGTAAAATCGTGCGGGTGCATCGTGCGGATCATGTTCTTCCAGATGAGGTCCATCGGATAGTCCGTCTCGTCCCGCAGATAGTCGTACAGCTCCTGCACCGGCTCACCTGCCGTGTCGTTGAGATAGGCCTCCAGCTCGTGCATAAAGCTGCGGCGCTTGAACAGCGGACACTTTTTCTCCCGCAGAAGGCGCGTCGGGCAGACGAGCAGCGGATAGTCGGTGAACTCCTTCAAATCGTCGGTCTTGACATAGACGTCCCACTTGAAGCCCTTATCCTCAAACTGTTTGGTGAACACGGCCTCGTACCGTTGCACCGAGTCGGTGTAGCTTTCGATCATCGGCATATTGTCCCAATAATTTTGCAGTTCAGGGGCCTTGACAAAGCGCTGGCGGTAGACGATGAAATGGGACTGGATGTGCACCGGCAGATAGTTATAAAGGTGCTTGCCCTTGAAGGGGTTCGACTTTGCGCCGTGGTGGATAGACAGACCCCAGAAATCGAGATCCTGATTTTCCCACATGGCGTCAAACATTTCCTTGAGCGGGCGCACCGGACCCATCAAGGTCGAGTTCGTCATGACGATCTCGTCAAATTCAGTGAGCTTCGCCCAGCCGTAAGAAT
>OLRV01003677.1_pt1 | contig 10477 bp, 7 predicted proteins | sample 1672421 | NCBI WGS metagenome assembly OLRV01 (sample SAMEA3136684, study PRJEB25190) | human gut metagenome | biome: human gut; feature: human-associated habitat; material: faeces | place: Austria | collected 2013
TAACTCCAAAGGCTTACGGAGATAGAACAAACAGGAAAAAAACCTTTAACCATACGGCGGGAAAGGTTTAGAAATATAGACAAGAGCTTTTAAGGATGAATCTGATTACAAAGCTACGCATTCCTTAAGCAGGGAGGAAAAGTCCCCAGACTGCCTTCTTATAAAAAAGCGAAACAACATATTGGCAGGAAGATATACATCTGACTACATGTATGGTATATAGCAACAAGTCGAAATGCTAACGTGAGGGCATATATGCAATCCCCATCCTTACTTTTGCCTGCCATACAAACCATACATAAAATTACGAACGCTCGTACAGGGGGGTATCACAAACAATTGTATGAAATAAATCCCCACTAAATTTCTGCTGACCCAAAAGCCGGATAAGCCCTCATTTCAGCAGGCTGAAGGATTTATATCCGGATGAAGGAAATAAAGTAAAAATGGTTCATCATAAACAACTGAGTAACAATATATTACCTTACAATGAAGGATTTGAAGGAAAAAAAACAGGTTATAGAGCCAAATCTTCTCTATAACCTGCATATACTCAAATCACCTTGAAACATTCAGAGAGTGATATCTTTCATTATCTTTTCTAATGCTCCGGCATTATGGTTCACATAATTTCCGGCAGCTTTCCCTGCTTGTTGCAAATAAGCCTCATCCGACAGGAATTTGTCCATCAACCGTTTAAAATCATCATAACCGGTTACTTCAAAACCGCCTTTCTGCTCCAACAAATGTTGCGCCTCGCGGAATTTCTTGTTGTTAGGTCCGAATATCACAGGAATACCATATACAGCCGCTTCCAGCACATTATGAATTCCAACTCCAAAGCCACCCCCAATATACGAAATCTCACCATATCGGTAAATGGAGGACAGCAGTCCGTAACAGTCGATAATCAAACAATCGGCCTGTGTCACATTTTCTTCCGTAGCCTCGGTATAGCGGATGCACGGACGTTTCACCTTATCTAAAATCTCCCTCAAATGACTGTCGCTCACCACATGAGGAGCAATAACCAGCTTCATCTCAGGATGCTCATTGAAATACTTGATAAAAATATCCTCATCCGGTCCCCATGAGCTGCCTGCAACAAAAGTCAACGAATCACCTTTGAACTTCTCCACCAGCGGAAGCTGCTTGGCTTGATAGCAGATATCCAGCACGCGGTCAAAACGAGTATCGCCCACAACTGTCACATCGGTCACGCCAATTGTCGCCAGCAATTCTTTGGAAACTTCGTTTTGTACAAACAAATGAGCAAAAGTCCTCAGCACCTCACTATATCTCTTCCCATACCAACGGAAAAAAATCTGATTGGGACGGAAAATGGAAGATACGCTATAGGTGGGAATACCTCTCCTATGCAACTCATTCAAGTAATTCTGCCAAAATTCGTACTTGATAAAAAACACCATACAGGGATTAGCCAATTCTACAAACCGACGGACATTACGCGGAGTGTCGAAAGGCAGATAGCAGACAAGATCTGCCCCCTGGTAGTTCTTTCTCACTTCATACCCTGAGGGAGAAAAGAAAGTCTGCAATATTTTATATTCGGGATGCTCCTTACGGATACGTTCTATCAAAGGGCGTCCCTGTTCGAACTCCCCCAATGAAGCTGCATGAAACCAAATATAACGGGCATTTTTGTCTATCTTGTTACGCAAGATATCAAATACTTCCCGGTGTCCTTTCACCATTTTGGCGGGCTTGGCGCTGAACAGGCCGGCAACCTTCACCCCGAATAGATAAATATAGATGACTAGGTTATAAATCATAACTACCGGCTATTACTTGAGCACTTCCACAGCCCGACGAATGCGTCGCAATGTTTCTTCTTTCCCTAAAACGGCTGAAATATCAAACATATGCGGGCCTTTACCCTCACCTACCAAGGTTAAACGGAAAGCATTCATTATATTACCCAAGTGATAACCTTTATCTTCTATCCATTTCATGACCACAGCCTCCTGATTCTCCAGCGAGAAGTCGTCCAAGGCCTCCAATACGTCCGCCAACTCCAGCATACGTTCGGGAGAGTCCTCTTTCCAACGTTTTTTACGGGTCTTCTCATCATATTCCGTAGGAGCGACGAAGAAGAATTTGCAAGTTTCCCACAAATCCTTGATAAAACTTACACGATCTTTCATCAAACCTACCACGGTCACTACTTTATCCATAGGAGCTTCAATGCCGTGCTCTTTCAAGATCGGCATGAAAAGCCCGGCTACTTCCTCATTGCTTTTCTTCAATATATATTCATGGTTAAACCATTTTCCTTTTTCAAAGTCGAATTTTGCCCCAGCTTTGCTGCAACGATGCAGGTCAAAAAGCTTCACCAGTTCATCCAAGGACATCAGTTCCTGGTCATTTCCCGGATTCCATCCCAACAGGGCAAGGAAATTGATAACAGCTTCGGGCAGGTAACCCGACTCACGATAACCGGAAGACACCTCACCGGTCTTGGGATCGTGCCATTCCAACGGGAAAACAGGGAAGCCAAGACGGTCACCATCACGCTTGCTCAGTTTACCGTTACCATCCGGTTTCAACAACAAGGGAAGATGTGCGAACTCGGGCATGGTATCCGCCCAGCCGAAAGCCCGGTACAGCAGGACATGCAACGGAGCGGAAGGCAACCATTCCTCACCACGGATTACATGGGAAACTTCCATCAAATGGTCGTCCACAATGTTTGCCAAATGATAAGTAGGCAGTTCATCCGCCGATTTATATAAAACTTTATCATCCAAAATGGAAGAATTGATCACTACCTCGCCACGGATAATATCATGTACGTGTACATCTTCATTCGGTTCAATCTTGAAACGTACCACATATTGCTTCCCATCGGCAATCAGTGCATCCACTTCTTCTTTTGGCAGAGTCAAAGAGTTACGCATAGACATACGGGTAGAAGCATCGTACTGGAAATTAGAGATTTCCTGACGTTTGGCATCCAACTCTGCCGGAGTATCGAAAGCAATATACGCCTTATCGCTGTCAAGCAACACCTGTACATATTTCTTATAAATATCACGACGTTCAGACTGACGGTAGGGGCCGTAGTTACCACCAAAGCTGACTCCTTCGTCGAAGTTTATCCCCAACCACTTAAACGACTCAATGATATATTCTTCCGCACCCGGAACAAAGCGATTTGAGTCGGTATCTTCTATACGGAAAATTAAATCTCCACCATGCTGGCGAGCAAACAGATAGTTATACAAGGCTGTGCGCACACCGCCGATATGCAACGCTCCCGTCGGGCTCGGAGCAAAACGAACTCTTACTTTTCTTTCTGACATTGTTGTTTTATATAAAATACGCCGCAAAATTAATCTAAATTTCCCGATTTTTTCGTATTTTGCGCGCAAAAATATACGATTATGAGAAGTTTCAAGACCAACCAACGGTTTTCATATAAAAATTTGATTTATAAAAGCCTTATTTTCATTGCCACAGTATCAGTGATAGTCTACTTTTTACCCAATGAAGGAAAGTTCAACTATCAATTTGATATAAACAAGCCTTGGAAATACGGACTGTTACAGGCATCTTTTGATTTTCCGATTTACAAAAACGATCTGCAAGTACAAAAGGAACAGGACAGCATCCTGGCAGACTATCAACCTTATTTCCAGATAGACAAGGAAGCCGAAAAAAATGTCCTTTCCAAATTAAGGGAGGATTACAACAAGACCTTACGCCATTCACTTCCGGGCACGGACTATGTACGTTATATTGAACGCACATTAAAGGCACTGTATGAGGACGGAATCATTGCCGGAAATGACTTGAAGCGTATGGAGGAAGACAGCATCATTGCCATACGGTTGGTAGACAAAAATGTAGCAACAAGCCGTTTTATCGACCAATTGTACACCGTGAAGGAAGCCTATGAATATTTGCTGAATGCGGATACCACCCACTACAAAAAGAAGATATTACAACAATGTAATCTGAATGATTACATTACACCTAATCTGGTTTATGATGAAGAAAAGTCCGAAGCCGCGCAAAAAGATCTGCTCTCTAATATTTCATGGGCAAACGGCTTTGTGTTGAACGGACAAAAGATTATTGACCGTGGAGAAATTGTTGATGAGCAAACTTACAACATATTGGAATCCTTACGCAAGGAATGGGAAAAACGTAGCGACTCGGTACAAGAGAAAAGACTGACATTGGCCGGACAAATATTATATGTAGGAATCTTCCTGTTCTGCTTCATGGCCTATCTGGAGTTGTTCCGGGCAGATTATTATGAACGGAAAGGAACACTTACCCTGCTATTTGCGCTGATTGTGTTCTTCCCCGTCCTGTCTTCCATTATGGTGGAACAGAACTTGTCAAGTATTTACGTGGTTCCATTTGCCATGATTCCGATTATAGTCCGTGTTTTCCTTGACTCAAGAACGGCATTCATGGCACATGTCACTATCATTTTGCTTTGCTCCATCACTTTACGTTTTCCACATGAGTTTATCTTGTTACAGGTAGTGGCAGGAATGGTGGCGATCTATAGTTTGAGAGAATTGTCCCAACGGTCGCAATTGTTACGGACGGCTTTGGTTGTATTTATCAGTTACGCTTTATTATATTTTGCTTTCGAGCTGATTCATGAAGATGATTTGACCAAGCTGAATACGCGCATGTACATCTATTTTATGATCAACGGTATCTTACTGCTGTTCGCTTATCCGTTACTGTTCCTTTTGGAGAAAATATTCGGTTTTACTTCAGATGTGACTTTGGTGGAACTGTCAAATATCAACAATAGCTTGCTTCGGGAAATGTCCGAAGTAGCTCCGGGCACTTTCCAACACTCATTGCAGATGGCAAACCTGGCTGCTGCGGCGGCAAACAAGATTGGAGGTAAAAGCCAGCTGGTGCGTACGGGAGCATTATATCATGACATCGGTAAAATGGTGAATCCGGCTTTTTTCACAGAAAACCAGTCGGGAGTCAACCCGCACAAGAGTTTAAGTTATGAACAAAGCGCCCAGGTTATCATCAGTCATATCACCGACGGACTGAAACTGGCGGAAAAGCATAATCTGCCCAAAGTGATCAAAGACTTTATCAGTACCCATCATGGACGGGGACTGACGAAGTATTTCTACATTTCATATAAAAACGAACATCCTGACGAAGAAGTGGATCAGGAAAAGTTCCGCTACCCCGGTCCGAACCCGTTCACCAAGGAACAGGCCGTCCTGATGATGGCCGACTCTGTAGAAGCGGCTTCACGCAGCCTGCCGGAGTACACGGAAGAAAGCATCAGCACACTGGTAGATAAGATTATTGACACACAGGTATCTGAGGGGTATTTCAAAGAATGCCCTATTACGTTCAAGGATATAGCAACAGTCAAAGCACTGTTTAAAGAAAAGCTGAAAACGATGTATCACACCCGAATCAGTTACCCGGAACTAAGGAAGTAAGCAATCCTGCACAAGCATCTTCCAGTATATCAAGCACGTTCTCGAACCCTTGCGCACCGCCATAGTAAGGGTCGGGAACATAGTCTGCCACTTTGGTGCGGCAATAATCCGTCATGCGATGGATTTTCTTTTCCGTTTCCAGATCGGGAGCACGCTCCATCAGGTCCTCTATATTACGGTCGTCCATGCCGATGATCATATCAAAATGATAGAAATCCTCCGTACAGACAGGACGGGAACGATGGGTCAGATTGTAACCGCGGCGGGAAGCATGCATCCGCATACGGCTGTCGGGCAATTCCCCTCTATGATAACTCAGGATTCCGGCAGAATCCACCTCTATCTCGTGTTCCAGTCCTTCTTTCTTTATGAGAGTACGCATCACTTCTTCTGCCGAAGAAGACCTGCAAATATTACCAAGGCAGACAAAAAGTATTCTTTTCATATATAATCTACAAATGAAGGTATTCTTTAAATGATTTCACATCACGGTTCATGATCAGCTCTTCAGGAAACCCGGTAAGCTGCAACAATTCATACAAATTATCGTAACGGGCTATATCAAACGAAATATGCGCGTCACTTCCCAAAATGACCGGAACTTCATATTTCTTGCATAAACGGAGAATGGTGAGGTTGTTCTCACGGGCATTGGGTTTGTTACGGGTGGGTTTTAAAGAACTGTTATTTATTTCCAATAAAGTATGGTGTTCTTTGGCTGCCAATACCATCGGTTCAAAATGTAACGCCGCCGTACCGTCTCCGGGGTGACTGATAATATGAATAAAAGGATTGCTGATAACCTGTACCATTCCATGGGTGTTTTCTTCTATCGTTCCATATTCATAACATAAAGAGTGGATACCCGCAATACGGATATCAAGCATCTTCATATAATCCTCGTCCAAATCGAGGTTTCCTTTACCATCCAGAATATTAATCTCAGCCCCCAACAACAGCTCCACCCCATACATCCGGCGGGGAACCACATGCAAGTTTCTAAAATAAATAGGATGGCAAGTACCGGGAACACCGGGCGAATGTTCCGTTATCCCTAAAACCTTCAATCCCTTATCGGCGGCAGCTTGCGCCATTTCTTGTAAAGTACTGAATGCATGCCCGCTGGCAATGGTATGGGTATGTACGTCTAATTCTATCTTCATCTTTATTTTCGTTTATCTTTTCTATTATCGTCCAGTGCATGGACCGGTTACTGTGGATCTACATCATAATAAACTAACAACGAACGGAAACGTTCATCTTCCAATATGGCACGTTGTACGGCAAGCAGATAATCACGCACTTTCTTTATAGAAGCATTCTGCTCCACTTTCACAATCATTTTTTTTATAAATAAGGTCTGGATACGGGCCACCGGCGGTTTGTCCGGACCCAATACCCTGTCGCCCAATCCGGAACGGAGCTGTGCCGCCATGGTATCCGCCGCCAAATCCAGAATATCCTCTTTGCGGTGTTTCAGATATACATAAATCAAACGATAATAAGGAGGATATTTGAACATCTGCCGTTCTGCCAATTGGTCATAATATAACTGCTCATAGTCATTATGCATCACTTGATGAATAACGGGTAAATCGGGCGATTTGGTCTGAAGGATAACCAGTCCTTGCTTATTTTTACGCCCGGCACGTCCTGCTACTTGGGCCATCAGTTGGAAAGCACGCTCATAGCTCCGGAAATCCGGGAAGTTCAACATCGTATCAGCATTCAGAATCCCCACCACACTGACATGATCAAAGTCCAATCCTTTGGACACCATCTGCGTACCAATCAGGATGTCCGTCTTGCCCTGTTCAAAATCCGCGATAATTTTCTCGTATGCGGTACGGGTACGAGTGGTATCCAAATCCATCCGGGCGACTTTCGCCTCGGGGAATATCAGTTTTATATCATCTTCTATACGCTCTGTACCGAAACCGCGATGCATCAATTCCACTCCACCGCACGCCGGGCAGGAACGGGGAACTTGATAGGTATATCCGCAGTAATGGCAAGTCAGCTGGTTCAGCCCCTTATGATACGTCAGACTCACATCACAGTTCTTGCATTTAGGAACCCAGCCGCAGGTATGACATTCTATCATTGGAGCGAAACCGCGACGGTTCTGAAACAGGATAACCTGCTCCTTACACTCCAATGCCTCTTTTATCTGCTTGACCAGCACCGGTGAGAAAGGCCCCTGCATCCGCTTTTGATGCGCCAGTTCCTTAATGTCAACCAGTTCTATATGAGGAAGCCGGATATCTTTATATCTTTCTTTCAATTCTACCAAGCCATACTTTCCCGAGGTAGCATTAAAGTAAGTTTCCACACCAGGAGTAGCCGTCCCCAGCAGCACTTTCGCCTTGAACATAGAGGCCAGCATGATGGCTGAGCTACGGGCATGGTAACGTGGGGCGGGGTCTTGCTGTTTATACGTATTCTCGTGTTCCTCATCTATGATGACCAGCCCCAAGTTACGAAAAGGCAGAAAAATAGAGGAACGGACTCCGAGAATCACGTCATAGCTCTTCTCTCCCAACTGTTTCTGCCATATCTCCACCCGTTCAGCGTCCGGAAACTTGGAATGATAAATACCCAGCCGATGTCCGAACACCCTTTTCAAACGCTCAGTTATCTGAGTGGTCAGTGCAATTTCCGGAAGCAAATATAAGACCTGCTTTCCTGTTTTCAGCACCTCCTGAATGAGGTGGATATAAATTTCCGTCTTGCCACTGGATGTAACGCCATGCAGAAGACATACATTTTTCTCTCTGAAGCATTGAAGAATGTTGCCATAAGCCTGTTGCTGCGCAATATTCAGCGGATTAATATCACCGGTATCCGAAATTCCTTTATCCAAACGTCCTATCTCCTGATGATAGACCTCAAAGACTTTCTTTTCGACCAATCCGTTAAAAACGGCCGCAGACCCTCCAGACTTTTCAAGCAGCTCTTTCTTTGTTACTTCCTTTAAAGCATACCCTCTGGCTACCCAACCGGACAATTCCACATACTTCATTAATATCATCAATTGTTTAGGAGCACGTGACAATTCATTGAACAGCCGTTGTAAGTAAGCCTCATCCGCTTCTCCGTTCACCAATCTCACCCTTGCCTCAGTACGCGGTTTGTAATTACGTTTCAGTTCCTCCTTGACAAAGATGGCCTCTTTGTCCAACAAAGACTTGATGACAGTCAACACATTTTTCAGTCCGCTGTTTTTTTCCAACTGGGTTACACACTGTTCTGTATCCCGGCTCAACAAATCCAGAATTTTCTGCTCTTTCTCCGGTAAGGGTGCAGTAGCTTCAAAATCGGGATTATATTCCACCAACGTTTCGCTTTCCAGTTTCATACCCGAAGGGATAGCCGCCTTGTACACATCTCCTAATGTACAAAGATAATATTCCGCCAGCCATTGCCAGAACTCATATTGTTTCGGTAACAGTACCGGAGATGAATCTAGCACTTCAGCTATATCCTTCGTTTCATACCCCTCCGGGGCCGCATAATGTACATTTGCCACTATTGCCGTATAGAACTTTTTCTTTCCAAACGGAACAATCACCCGACAACCAATCTGTACCATCTCTTCCATCTCCTGAGGAAGGGAATAAGTGTATTGGTTGGCAATAGGTAATGGAACTATGACATCTACGAATTTTTTCATGGTGCAAAATTACAAAAAAGGAGGCATTCAGTAAAGAATGCCTCCTTTTTATCTTTTATTAAATAAGGTTGTCTAGAACAAGTATGCCAAAGAAACTTGCCAAGTGTTGTTCTTTATCTTCACATCCTGAGTAAGTGGTTTACCATCAAGGATTATATTAGGGTCAGCATAAAGAGTGGCAGTATGCCCCAAAGCAAAATTATAATTCACGCCAAGCTGTAAATGGCGGATCAGTTTCACACCTGCCCCCACATTGAAGCTGGTGTTGTTCTTCTTCAGATCATAATTCATAAATCCTTTCTTATTACCAATATTGAAACCGAACTGAGGCCCGGCAGCAATATAAGCACCCAACATACTTCCAAGTCCGAAAGACCATTTCAAATTTACCGGAATCTCAATCGTTTTCAGTTGAGATGTCTTAAGGAATGCCTGTGCTCCGATTTCTTTTAGTGTCGCAGGCAGCAGCACTTCTTCAACGCCCGCATATACAAAAGTGCTGGCGGGAAGTTTGGTGAGTTTCGTTTGGCTTAAATCTGCTTTTTTCAAATTCCGGCAATAGTAGAAAATGTTTTCCTCCATCTGTTCCAGGCTTGATGGAAATACTATTTCCTGAATGGCCGAATTGAAGAAAGCCATATCTCCAATCGATTTTAATCCTTCATTGAGTACTACCTTTGCTGTTTGGCTGTTGCTGAAGGCAGCTTTCGGGATTGATCTCACGCTATTGGGAAGTATGATTTCATTGTATCCTTTCAATATTTCCGTCAATACTCCGTTTTCTATACGGACGGGTGAAACCTGAACAGAAAAGCTTTTCTGTTTTCCTTCCAGTGTGATGGTTACTTCTTGTTTTTCGACAGGCGTGGATGAAGAGAAACCGCTGATCTGTTCCGGGGTAACTTTTACAGGCCGTTGTTTCCCGTCATCATATTTTCCTGTCACGTTAAGGCCGGTTAAGTCTATATTCTCTCCTAATGCATAAATTGTTTTTGAGGGTAGCTGTTCTATGAAGAAATCTTCAAGTGAAGCCTCTATGGGTTCAACAGGATTTGCTGCCGAAGGTGAATCTTTCCTGTATTCGTCATTTTCGGTGCTGCAACTTAGTAATATTGTTCCCAAAAACATTTGCAGGCAAAGTGCTGTAATTATATAAAGTCTAGTTTGCTTCATGTGATAAAGGCTTAGTTAGGGAATTGGGTTAAACGTATGTCTACCTTTACGACTTTTCCGGCTTCTACGGTTTTGCCGGAAGACCATATCTGATAGTTGTTAGGGCCGCCCCCTTCTTGTACCACGAATGTCAGGAACCGTTGCGACTGCGTTGCAAACCATTCCTCTC
>OLRV01003679.1_pt1 | contig 10465 bp, 8 predicted proteins | sample 1672421 | NCBI WGS metagenome assembly OLRV01 (sample SAMEA3136684, study PRJEB25190) | human gut metagenome | biome: human gut; feature: human-associated habitat; material: faeces | place: Austria | collected 2013
CTCCCTCTTCGAGGGAGCTGGCACGGCGCAGCCGTGACTGAAGGAGTCAGGCAGCTGCGCGCCCGTTATCGGGATTTGTAAAAAATCTCGGATTTGCTCATTGACGAAGGAAATATAAAAGAACGCTCAAGCCTTTTTCAGCGAAGGCCTGAGCGTTCTTTGTGTCGGCGCGTATGAAATCAGGAATTTTCGTCGTCCTTCAATAAATCCTTCAGCTTCTGATCCGGCGCGGAGGTCTCGTCCTCCGGCAGATGCAGGTCGATGTGGTCGCCGGGCTGCTCCAGCGCGACGATGCGCGTCTGCGGGGTTTCCCCGGTGACGGCAAAGCGCAGCGCGACGTCCGGTCGCCCCTGAAAGTGCATCGGGATGAAGACCTTGGGCTTGACGGTCATAATGAAATAGCCCGCGCCCGCGTCATACATGCTGCCCTGACGGGGATCGACCGGGAAAAACGCCACGTCGATCTTCTGCTTGGGAATCGGCGCGACGCAGTCATAGAACGCGCGCTCGGCGGATTCGATTTCCGTGACGGAGGATTCGTCCCGCCAGTGCCACAGGTTCAGGTCGCCCGCGTGGAACAGCGTGACGCCCGCAAAATCGACGCAGAACGAAACGCCCTCGTCCGTCGAGCCGTAGGCGTTCACGGTCAGCGCGCCGAACGTGCGCGCCTCGCCGGGGGACATGCGCACGCCCTTGTAGGGCTGCGGAATGTCAAACCCGAGGATATAGGTCGCGTTTTCGCCGCACAGATCATAGATCGCCGGGGAAAAGTGATCGTCGTGGTGATGGCTGACAAACACGTACAGCTTTTCAAACGCCGCGAGCGCCGCCTGATCGGGCAGAGCGCGCCGATCCGGGCCGGATTCGCTGGCGTCAAAGAGCAGGCCGGTGCCGCCGAGCGAAACGAGGAAGCCGCTTCCCCCTAAATATTCAATCGCGATATCCTTCATATCGATGCGCTCCTTTCCGTATATTCGCTCCTTTCATTTTATCCATTTTTTTCCACTTGTCAATCTTTTTCACCGCTCTTTCTCCACCGATGCTCCATTAAAGCGGCAAAAACGGTTTGAAACGGGAATGACCGCACCACTTTCTGTCAAAATTCGTCATAAAGTGTCGGAAATCGTGCTTCGCGTGCTCCCCGCCGTGTCCGGCGCGGCGGATGAGAGCGTTTGAAAATTGTCAGGCAAATTGTGTTTTTCGCCATGTTGACCGCGCCGAGATTTGGCGCATTTAACGTTGACACATTTTGCCGGCCTCCGTATAATAACTCACAGTGTTAGCAAAAGGAGGGATTCTGTGACAGGTAACGCTGCGCTGACGGAAGAAATGACGCGCCTGCTGGATGAACACCCGCGGGGAGCGCGGGAAAACCGCTTCAGCGCAAGCCTGTGCGGCGAAATGGCCGTGATGCGGCTTTTGCATAATGGGACAAAGAAAAAAATGACGGCGGGCGAGCTGAGCAGCAGGCTGAGCATGACCACATCGCGCGTCGCCGCCGTGCTGGGCAGCCTTGAAAAGAAGGGGCTGCTCGAGCGCGAAAACGATGCGGTTGACCGCCGCCGCGTGCTCGTCTCCCTGACGCAGGCGGGCGAGGCGCTCTGCGAAAAGCGAAAAGCGCATTTTAAGAGCAAAATCGCGCTGCTGCTGTCCATGCTGGGCGACGACGCGCCCGAATTTGTGCGGCTGCTCGGGCGGATGTTTGAAATCACGTCGTCCGATGCGTTCAGGCAGGGCGAGCGCATTGAAGAAGATCAGGAGGGATTCAATGGCTGAAACAAAACCGACCGGCGCAAAAAAGCATATCACCGGCGCGCGCATTGCGCAGGAAATCAAACAGTATAAAAAGGACGCGCTGATTTCGCCGCTGTATACCGTGTGCTGCGTCATTCTCGAAATTCTGATTCCGTATCTCACCGCGTCCATCATCGACAAGGGCATCGCCGTGGGAAACATGGCGCACGTCGCGAAGATCGGCGCGCTGATGGCGGTAATGGCGATTCTTGCGATGTTCTTCGGCGTTCGCGCGGGCGTGCACAGCGCGCGGGCGAGCACGGGGCTGGCGAGCAATCTGCGCGAATCCATGTTCGGGCGGATTCAGGAATATTCCTTCTCCAACATCGACAGGTTCTCCACCGCGGGGCTTGTCACGCGCCTGACCACCGACGTCACCAACATCCAGAACGCTTTTCAGATGATTCTGCAAATCTGCACCCGCGCGCCGGTGACGCTGATTGTCGCGCTGTTCATGGCGTTTTCCATCAAAGCGAAGCTCTCGCTCGTGTTTCTGGTCGCGATGGCGTTTCTGGGCGTGATGATTTTCGTGCTCATCCCCAAGGCGATGAAATATTTCAAGCTGATGTTCCGCAAGTACGACGCGGTGAACGGCGTGGTGCAGGAAAACGTCGGCGCGATCCGCGTGGTCAAGGCGTTTGTCCGCGAGGATTACGAGGATGAAAAATTCTCCGGCGCGGCGAACGCGCTGTTCAAAAATTCCATCTCCGCCGAGCGCATCATCTCGTTCTCCATGCCGATCATGCAGCTCACCGTCTACGCCTGCATTCTGTCCATCAGCTGGTTCGGCGCGAAGATGATCGTGGGGCAGACCGGCCTGACCACGGGCGAACTGACCAGCCTGCTCTCCTACGTGATGAACATTCTGATGAGCCTGATGATGCTCTCCATGGTCTTTGTCATGGTTACGCAGTCCGCCGCGGCGGCGCAGCGCATCGAGGAGGTGCTCGAGGAGCAGCCGGACATCACCAGCCCGGAAAATGCGGTCAAGACCGTGAAGGACGGCTCCGTTGATTTTAGTCACGTGACATTCGCCTATCAGCAGCGCAGCGGCAAGCCGGTGCTCAGCGATATCGACCTGCACATCCGTTCCGGCGAGACGATCGGCGTGATGGGCGGCACGGGCTCCTCGAAGTCGAGTCTCGTCAGCCTCATCTCCCGCCTGTACGACGTGACGGCGGGCGAGGTGCGCGTCGGCGGCGTGGACGTGCGCAAATACGATGTGGAGAGCCTGCGCGACGCGGTTTCCGTCGTGCTGCAAAACAACGTGCTCTTCTCCGGCACGATTTACGATAACCTCCGCTGGGGCAACGAAAACGCGACGGACGAGCAATGCCGCGAGGCCTGCCGTCTGGCCTGCGCGGACGAATTTATCGAGCGCTTCCCGGAAAAATACAATACCCGCATCGAGCGCGGCGGCACGAACGTATCCGGCGGTCAGAAGCAGCGCCTGTGCATCGCCCGCGCGCTGCTCAAAAACCCGAAGGTGCTCATTCTGGACGATTCCACCAGCGCCGTCGATACCGCGACGGATGCGAAGATTCGCGAGGCCATGCGCACCCACATTCCCGGCACGACCAAGATCATCATTGCGCAGCGCATTTCCTCCATTCAGGATGCGGATCGCGTGCTCGTGCTGGACAACGGCCGGGTCAATGCGTTCGATACCCCGGAGAACCTGCTGAAGACCAACGCGATCTATCAGGAGGTCTACAACAGTCAGGCCGGAAGCGGCAGCGGCGACTTTGACGAGGCCGCCATGAAGGGAGGCGACTGAGCATGATGGGACGAAACAGAAACGCCGGAAAGCCCGGCGCGAAGAACCCCGGCAAGACGTTTAAGCGCATCATGGCCGAGATCATGGGCCGCTATAAGCCGCACTGCGTCGCGGTCGTGCTCTGCCTGATCGTCAGCGCGGTGGCCAACGTCTACGGCACGATGTTCATGCAGCGCCTGATCGACGATTACATCACCCCGATGATCGGCCGCCCCGACCCGGATTTCGGCCCGATGGGCCGCGCCGTGCTCGGCGTCGCGCTGGTGTACCTCCTCGGCGCGTTCAGCGCGTGGCTGTACAATTACCTGATGATTTTCGTCTCGCAGGGCACGCTCAAAAACCTGCGCGTCAAGCTCTTTTCCAAGATGGAGCGCCTGCCGATCAAGTATTTTGACACGCACGCCCACGGCGATATTATGAGCGTCTATACCAACGACATCGACACCATGCGGCAGATGATTTCCCAGTCCATGCCGCAGCTCATTTCCAGCGTTGTGACGATTGTGAGCATCGTGACCTCGATGATTATCCTCAACGTGCCGCTGCTGATCATCACGCTGTTCATGGTTGCCACGACGATGACGCTCTCCGTCAAGCGCATCAAGAGCGCCGGGCGGTTCTTCGTCGCCCAGCAGCAGGATCTGGGCAGGGTCAACGGCTATATCGAGGAGATGATGGACGGCCAGAAGGTCGTCAAGGTCTTCTGCCACGAGGAACAGAATTTCGCGGGCTTCAAGCAGCTCAACGATGCCCTCCGCGAGAGTGCCTACAACGCCAACCGCATCTCCAACACCATCATGCCGCTGACGATGGCGATGGGCAACCTGAGCTATGTGCTCTGCGCGGTGGTCGGCGGCCTGCTGGCCTCCGGCGGCTACCTCGGCCTGACCATCGGCACGCTGGTCTCCTTCCTGACGCTGAATAAGAGCTTTAACCAGCCGATCAACCAGGTCTCCCAGCAATCCAATGCCATCATCATGGCGCTGGCGGGCGCGGAGCGCGTCTTTGACCTGCTGGATGAAGCGCCAGAGGTAGACGACGGCTATGTCACCCTCGTCAACGCGAAGAAGGACGAAAACGGCGTCATCACCGAAAGCGACAGCCGCACCGGCCTCTGGGCGTGGAAGTACACGCACAAGGACACGGGCGAAACCGAATATCGCGAGCTGAAGGGCGATATCGTAATGGATCACGTCGATTTCGGCTACAGCGACGATAAGCTGGTGCTCCACGACATCAAGCTCTACGCCACGCCGGGGCAGAAGATCGCGTTCGTCGGCTCGACCGGCGCGGGCAAGACGACCATCACCAACCTGATTAACCGATTCTACGACATTCAGGATGGCAAGATCCGCTACGACGGCATCAACATCAACAAGATCAGGAAGGACGACCTGCGCCGCTCGCTGGGCATCGTGCTTCAGGATACGCACCTGTTCACCGGCACGGTGATGGAGAATATCCGCTACGGCCGTCTGGACGCGACGGACGAGGAATGTATCGAGGCCGCCAAGCTCGCCAACGCGGACGGATTCATCACCCGCCTGCCGGACGGCTACAACACCATGCTCAAGGGCGACGGCGGCAACCTCTCGCAGGGGCAGCGCCAGCTTCTGGCCATCGCGCGCGCGGCGGTCGCCGATCCGCCCGTGCTGATTCTTGACGAAGCGACCAGCTCGATCGACACCCGCACCGAGGCGCTCGTTCAGGCCGGCATGGATTCCCTGATGAAGGGGCGCACCACGTTCGTCATCGCGCACCGCCTGTCCACCGTGCGCAACAGCGACTGCATCATGGTGCTTGAGCAGGGGCGCATCATCGAGCGCGGCACGCACGACGAGCTGATCGCTCAGCACGGCAAATATTACCAGCTCTACACCGGCGATTTCGAGGAAAACGATTGACGATACTCGCCGCGAGAAACGGCGCAGATAGAACGAAAAAGAAGCCGAAGAACGCCTGAAAGGTGTCCCCCGTGTGAAAACGCGGGGGATTTTTTTCGTTCGCCGGGATAAATTTGACAGCCTCATGCGTTTCTATGGTATAATCGGAGGGAAGATTTTCCCGCCGAGGCCGTCTGCCCGGCGGCAGGCAGGAGGCTGGCACGATTGAATCAGGCTTGGTATCAGGTGGCGTCCATGGGCTTTGGGTATCTCAGCGCGGCGATCATCGCGCTGATCGTGCTGCTGGCCTTTCGGAAATATACGAAAGACCGAGCGCTCTGGCGGCGGGTCAAAAAGAACCTGCCGCGGACGGGCGCGGCAGGCCGCCTGGTTGTGCTTTCCGCGGGGAATCGGCGGCTTCCGGCGGGAACGGAGCTGCGCGTGCCGTTTGAGGGGACGCTGGGCGGCTCGATGGGCTGCGACGTCTGCGTGCCGTATAAAAGGGTGCACATGCGCTCGGCGTTTTTCTGGGTCGAGGGCGAGGCGCTGCACCTCGTGCCGCTGCATAAGGACGGATTTCTGGCGGATGAAACGCCGATTGAACCGGGCGACGAGGCCATCATGCGCGACGGCGCGATGCTGCGCGTCGGCGAATTGAAGCTGGTGCTGCGGATGTATGACCGCGGCGAAGGCGTAGTCGGCGCGGACGAGCCGTATGTGACCCGCGCCCGCCGCAGCAAGGCCGGACAGGGGCGCGGCGACGGGCTGGGCGCGCCGACGCGCGGCGCGATCCGGCGGGAGAAAAAACGGATGAATCAGAGCGAAGCGGACGAGACCGAACGAGCCTCCGCCGCGCAGAAGGATAAAAAGATGCGGAGGTGACGGCATGGCTCCACGCAAACGCGATACACAGGTGCAGGAAGACGGGCAGACCGTCTATAAACCCGCAAAAAAAACAAAAACCGTCGTGAAGGAAGAACCAGAGGACAAAAAGCCCGTCCGCCTCAAGCCGGCGCGGACGAAAACGGGCAGGCTCAAGCCCGAAGCGGAGAAAGAAGAAAAAAAGCCGGATAAGAAACCGCCCCGGCGCTACGAGCCGGAGCAGAAGCTGACCGGGCGGGAGAAAAAGGAAAAGGCGCGCGCCGCCGCCGTCGCCCGCGACAGGCGCAGGGCGGTCAGCCGCGCGGGGGACGGATGCGTGACGATGATCGCGCTGCTGACGGCGGTGTTCGAGGCGCTCGGGCTGCTGCTCTGCGCGGCCAAGGCGGAAGGCGCGTGGGATACGCAGGCGGTCAGGCTGTGCATGGTCATGGCGCCGCTGGGGCTGCTCACCACGCTGGCGCTGCCGCGGCTTCTGCCGATGGATTCGCTGGTGATGGCGCTGACGAATTTCCTCTGCGGCGTGGGCGTGGTGGTGCTCTATACGGTCTCGCCCGAACGCGGCGCGCGGCAGGCGATGTTCTACGCGATGGGGCTGGCGGCGATGCTCGTGATGAGCGAAATCGTCTTTCATGTGCGCCATTTCCGGGGGCTGACGCTGCTGGGCATGGCTCTGGGCATCGGCGCGCTGATCCTGCCGCTGGCCTTCGGCGAATGGAACAACGGCGCGAAGAACTGGGTGTCCGTGCCGCTGCTCGGCTCGTTTCAGCCCAGTGAAATCGTGAAGCTCTCGGTGGTGCTGGCGCTGGCGTATTTCTTCAGCGCGCATCGAACCGTCTGGCAGATGATGCCCGCGCTCCTGTTCGCGGCGGCCTGCCTTCTGCTGCTGATGATGCAGCGCGACCTCGGCACGGCGCTGATCTATTACCTGACGACGCTGGTGCTGTTCTACGTCGCCTGCGGCAACGTGCCGCTGACGATCCTCGGCCTCGGCGGCGGCGCGGGCGCGGCGGTGCTGGGCTATCAGATGTTCGCGCACGTCAAGGTGCGCGTGGCGATGTGGCGCAACCCGTGGAGCGACCCGACGGACAAGGGCTATCAGATCATTCAGGCGCTGCTGGCCATCGGCTCGGGCGGGCTGTTCGGCGTGGGGCTGGGGCAGGGTACGCCGGAGAAAATCCCTGCCTATTACAACGACTTTATCTTCGCCGTGGTCTGCGAGCAGCTTGGGCAGGCGTTCGGCGTGCTGCTGCTGGCGGTCTATGTGCTGCTGATTCTGCGCGGGGTGACGGTGGTTGCCCGTGCGCGGCGCTCGTTTGAGATGCTGCTGGGCTGCGGCGTGCTGACCATACTGGGGATTCAGACGTTTATGATCGTCGCGGGCGTCATCAAGATGATTCCGCTGACGGGCGTGACGATGCCCTTCCTCAGCTACGGCGGCTCGTCGCTGCTCTCGTGCATGGCGATGATCGGGATTCTGCACGGGGCGAGCGCAAGGGCGCAGGAAAATCTGGAAGAAGATATTCTGTGCGTGAGAGGGTGATTTTATCAAGGTTATCAAGCGGCGCATGCACCTGCTGACGCTGCTGCTGGTGCTGATGTTCGCGCTGGTGATCGCGTATTTCTGCTACTGCGTCTATTTCTACGGCGGGCGCTGGGTCGCGAACCCCTATAACCCGCGCATCAGCAGCCGGAAGCGGCATGTCGTCATGGGCACGCTGACCGACAGGGACGGCACGGTGCTGGCCTATACGGATGAGGACGGCAGGCGGCGCTACAACGGCAGCGCGGCGACGCGCAAGGCGGTCTGTCAGGTGGTCGGCGACAGCGGCGGCAAGGTCTCCACCGGCGCGGACACGTTCCACGCGCAGTTTCTGCTGGGCTTCCGCTCCAGCATCTTCGAGCGGCTGGCCGACGCCTTTACCGGCACGACCCAGCGCGGCGACGACGTTCGGCTGACGATCTCCGAGCGGCTCTCCCGCTACATCAGCGAGCAGTTCCCCGCTGGCAAGCGCGGCGCGGTCGTCGTGCTCAATTACAAGACGAACGAGATTCTGGCGATGGTCTCCATGCCGCAGTTCGACCCGACGAACATGGATTCGGCGCTGTCGGACGAGGCGGCGGGCGCGCTCATCAACCGCGCGACGCAGGGGCTGTATCCGCCCGGCTCGACGTTCAAAATCGTGACGCTGGCCTCCGCGCTGGAAAATCTGCCCGATCTGAACGATTTCGCGTTTGACTGCACGGGCTATTATCCCGTGGGCAATTACGCCGTCACAGACGGCAGCGCGCATGGGGTGCAAACCCTGTCCGACGCGTTCGCGCGCTCCTGCAACACGACCTTCGCCGCGCTCTCGCAGGATCTTGGTTATAAGATGCTGGGCAATACGGCGGAGGAGATGGGCTTCAACCGGAACTTCATGTTCAGCGATTTGATCGTCTACAATTCCAGCTACCCCATCGACGACCTGAGCGCCGAGGATCTGGCGTGGTCGGCCATCGGTCAGGGGCGCGTACTCGCCACGCCGATGCACATGGCGCTGATCGCCGCGACGATCGCCAACCGCGGCGTTATGAACGAGCCGCGCCTCGTCGCGCAGATCACGACCGCGCAGGGCGGAAACCGCGCGCTGCTCAGCCACGCGGGCGGCAGGCGCGTGCTCGGCGAGGACGTGGCGGCGCGGCTGGAAAAAGAGATGATCCGCGTGGTCAAATCCGGCACGGGCAAGCGCGCCGCGCTGGATAACGGCTATACCGTCGCGGGCAAAACCGGCTCGGCGGAGGCCAGTAACGACAAAAGCATCGAATCACATGCGTGGTTCGTTGGCTATATCACCAATGACAGCGCGCCTTACGCGATCTGCGTCCTCGTGGAAAACGGCGGAAGCGGCGGCGGCGTGGCCGCGCCGCTGGCGCGGAAGACGCTGCAAAAGGCGATTCATCTGGGATTATAATTAAGGAGGTTTTTAGCGATGCGCAAGAGGATTTCGGGTTTGATGGCGTTGGTTTGTCTGTTGGTGGCGGCGGCTTCGGCGCTGGCGGCAGGCACGACGGTGACGACGTTCACGCCGTTTGCGGATATGGATTTCGCCGCGCAGGGGTACATGGATTTGATTACCGCGTGGGAAGACGAAACCGGCAACATGGTGGAGGATTATTCCGGTCTGGAGGACGATCTGTTCATGGAGCAGATGCAGGAGATGGTGACCGCAGGCCGCGCGGATCTGGTCGTCGTGCCGCTGGGCAGCGGGCTGACGAAGGATCAGTTGGTCAGCGTGGACGAGCTGCTGGCCGCCGCGCCGGATTGCGGCGCGAAGCGGATGGACGCGATGGCGGAGCGCGACGGCAGCGTGCTGCTCGCGCCGGTGCGCTTCAACTGGGAGGCGCTGTACGTCAACGCCGACGTGCTGGAGGCGAACGGCGTCGCCGTGCCGACGAATTACGACGAATTGATCGTCGCCTGCGCGTCGCTGGCGCAGAAGGGGATTCTGCCGCTCGCCAACGCCATGTGCGAATGGCCGGAGATCGTGCTGGATTGCACGGCGATGATCGGCGCGCCTGCCGATCAATACGGCCAGCAGACCTCGCTGGACGGCGCGAAGGCCGTGACGACGGCGCTCACGCAGGTCGGCGCGTTCGGCCTCGATCCGTGGAATCTGACGGACGAGCAGGCGAAGCAGGCGTTCATGGAGGGCGCGGCGGCGATGCGCTTTGACGGCAGCGATTTGGCCGAGCTGGTGCCCGAGGCGCGGCAGGAGCACGTCGTCGCCGTCGCCCTCGCGGGTATGGACGGGCAGGCGCGAACCGCGCTGGTCGGCACGCCGAGCTATGGGCTGGCGCTCACCCGCGCCTGCTGGCAGGACAGCGCGCGCCGCGAGGCCGCCCTGTCTCTGGCTCAAAAGCTGCTGGGCGGCGACGGCGCGGCGATGATTGGCGCGCCCGCGTATACGACCGCGCTGGGGAAGAGCGTGGCGCAGATGACCGCTTCGGCGACCGCCTGCGCGGGGCTGCTGTATGACCTGAACCCCGAGCATTTTAACGAATGGTCGGAGAGCGTGGTTTCCGCGCTGATGGCGCTGTAATACTAATTCTTGTTAAAATGGCTTAATCCGCGCACCATCTTTTTCGCTCT
>OLRV01003680.1_pt1 | contig 10460 bp, 8 predicted proteins | sample 1672421 | NCBI WGS metagenome assembly OLRV01 (sample SAMEA3136684, study PRJEB25190) | human gut metagenome | biome: human gut; feature: human-associated habitat; material: faeces | place: Austria | collected 2013
CACTGGTTCCAGCAGCCGGTCTATCTTCTGCCCTGCGACGATACCGGTGTGACACGTATTTGCGCTACGTTAGTCTTGTATAATAATTACTCCCAAATACTAATGTGTCTCCTTCTACGGCATAGCCGTATGTTTCTGTATCGCCTGTAGCAAATGTTACTATTACATTATAATTATTAATTTCGTAAGACAAGCTGTCGTTCACAAAATTTGAAGAACGCACAATCATATCTCCATTGCTTTTAAATGTAATTGATATAGATGAATCCTGTTCTGATCTCCAACTCCCAACTATAGCGCTGTCGATTTTATGACCAAAAGGCTTGATTACGAGCATTAGCACAATTACAGCAATAATCACACATAAACAGATGATTCCGGTTCGCTTTTTCGCTTTTTTATTATCAGAATTCGTTGATTCGGATGTATCGTCATCTTTTTTAGATTCTGCAGTTTCCTTTTCTTGTGATGCACTAATAGCTTTTTCTCCAACAAGCACACCTATAAACCAGCCGAAACCTGTAAAAAGACCTAATCCAGCAACAACAATGATACCGGATTGATCTTTAGCTACACCGGCCGCAACAGCTGAATGGTTTACCGACAGGCCCCATATGACAAAAATTATGCCGCATACTGCGCCAATAATGGTGCCTATCCTTCGACATTTTTTTCGTTTTTTTCTATCAGCTTCGGAAATCTGAATAGGAGCCGGATTATTAATTAGGGGGACATAGCTTGGTTCTAATATCTTTATTCTTTTTTCCGCCTCCACCAACTCGTCCGAATAAGATTTTAATGTTATATTAACAAATACTCGATCAACAGTATCGAGCAACAAATAGTTCTGAACATATGATTTCAAATAGGATGCCACTATTTGTTCCGATTTTTCAGAAAAATACTTTTCCAAAAGGTCTGCCATTTTTCTTTGAAGTTCAGCAATAGCAAACGCTCGGTCATCGAGTTCCGAAATGGAGCCGCTTACGCTTGAAAACTTTCTATAATGAGATTTTGCCCAATAGAGAAAGGAGTCACAAAGAGAGTCGATCCTCGCGATTATCTCTTTTGCGATATCCCATTTCTCATCTGCGGCCTTTTCACCATTGCAAATCAAAGCAAATATACTATCCAGAGAATTGGAAAGACGAATCACCGAATTATCCATATCTCGCAAATTAGTGTCTTTCGTTTTGAAGTACTTAAAATAGAATAAAGATTCCCAATCATCAGGATTTTCAAACGTAATCATTTCATAGTATTTTGCGGCCAATTCAGCGTTATTATCATCCTTTGCGCGCCTGGCCATTTTATATAGATTCTTTACTTTATCTGAAGTGTCCACCTTCACTGTGCCCTGAACATCAACAGGGCCTTCAATCATCATTTTCTTGGCTTCCTCGACGGAATACTTTGTCCCGCAAGATTGACAGACAAACACACCGTCCTTCTTCACCAACTCGGTGCTTCCGCACATTTCACAAGTTAGCTGTTTCATCGCTCTTTCTCCTCATAGTAATTACAGTTTTTTGCTGAGCTGCAATTTTTGTAGTATACTTCACACTGCGGATTGGTACATATTCGGTTTTTTCCTGTTCCCTCATGGAAAATGCAATACGAGGGATGCCTTCGCTTTCCGTCTGATTTCAAGTACTCCAGCTGTGCAGGAACGCCCTGCATATCACGAACTCTCGCCACTATTTCCGCCTCCTTGCTTCGTCCCCTCACCTCAATAATTTACATTTTTTATTTCGCTCATCTAAAAGCGAATTGAGCTCGTTAATAATTTCCGTTTTATCCGTAGAGGACTTCAGTTCAGCGATTTTTGCAGTGATTCGATCTTCAATATCGGCAACCTGTTCATCGCTCATAGGATCGGAATAACGGATTTTCTCTGCCAACTGCGCCAACTTTGATTTTGTTGCTGCATCTGTTTCAGCACCAGCCAGTAGTTCGACCTCAGTTTGTAACTGCTTGATATAGAAGGTCTTTTCCCGTACCTTTACAGACACCCTCTCAATCTCACTGCGCCCAACATCGGAGGCAATCATACAGACGGCGGATACGCCTGCAACCACTGCACAGACAACGACTGCACTCCAAATCGGGAGTGTGGGGATAGACAGAAATACGATGAAAGCAATGATCTGAACTACAAGATATACAATACCAATGTGAACGACCGGGAAACCAAGAAACTTACTTTTCAAGGATTCGCTGCATCCAAGAGCTACTTTCCAAATGATGAGCTGGGCGGCAAATGCGAGCACGGTAAATGCGTAAGAAATCCAAAATGCTGTGGTTTTTGACGTGGGGACAGCAAACGCAATTACGCTGACCAAGATGAACAGGATGCCAAGAATGAGATAGCCCTTTGAACTATTCTTTTTCATCGTCAGTCCTCCCTCTTTGTGCCGCATTTGGGGCAAAACTTACCGGGCTTTGTGAACTTAAAGCCGCATTTTGCACAGATATCGGGAGCTGCCTGCGGCGCACCGCACTCATCGCAGAATGCTGCACCGGGTGTCAGCTCAGCTCCGCATTGGTCACAGAACCGGTTTGCCGCCGTTTGCGGTTGCATCGTTACTCCAGCAAATGCGTCAGATACGGCTCCACCAACTATGCCGCCTACTGTACCACCAACACCAGCCATCATTCCCAGTCCGATGCCCATATTGGAAAACTGGCCTGCGCCTTCATTTTTGGCGGCATCCTGCGCCACATCAAATCCGCGCTCCTGCTGATAGGTGTAGCCTTCCTGCATCCGCTTGGTTGCCTGCGCCTGAGAATCGATGACGACCTTCTGCGCTTCGGTCTGTGCGTGGATCACATCGGTCTGTTGTTTCAGCTTTGCCTCGGCTATATCGGCATACTGGCGGAAATGCAGTTCCTTGAACTTTTCATACTGCGGATCGCCGTCCGGTTTAACCACCGTAGTGACATAGAATCGCTTGAGCTGCACGCCGTAGTCCAGAAAATCAGGAATCAGCCTCTGCTGAATATCTGCCGAAAATGTCTCAAGGCTCTCGTCAATTTCGAAAATATTGATGGCATTAGCCCGCATTGTCTGGGCAATGTAGGTTTTTACCTTTGCCATCAGGATGCTACGGAAATAGGTAGTCAGCTGCTGGCGATTGAGTATACGTTCTGTACCGACCAATTTGACCAGCAGCTTACGAGAATCATCTACGCAGAGAGACATTTCACCACTTGCGCCGATGGACAGCGGAAATTTGTATGTAGGCTCTACATACTGAACTTTGCTGTCCGTTCCCCAGCGAATTGCCATTTGCTCTGTTTTATTGATGAAATAGACCTCGCAATGAAATGCGCTCACTCCGCCTGTCGGAATGTTGATCAGATGACGCAGAATGGGGATATTCTCTGTTTCCAGCGTGTGCTGTCCCGGCCCAAATAAGTCAAGTGCTTGTCCATTCAGAAAGAGAACTGCTTCCTGTGACTCGTGGACAATCAGCTGAGACGCTGTGTTGAAATCCTCACAGGGGTGTTTCCATATGAAGGTGCTGTTGTCCCCCTCATACTTAATAACATCGGCAATTTTTGCCATAGCTCAACCTCCCTTTTTTATGGTGTACTTTTTCAAACCGTGCAAAATGACAAAATAACGCTTAAAATGTGTTGAAAATTCAGAATTTTTGGTATACAATGCTATCATATGCAATATGTGGACGGATTTGAAAAAGTACACTTTTTCGAAGTAAGATTGCAGTTTAATTAGGTTGCATTTTCAAATTTTCTCGCCTTGCTGTAAAATGTCCCGACGGGCATATTGCAGGTGCTGGCTGCTTGTGCCAGCGTCATTTTTTTGCCCCGCCAAGCGCGATGCACCTTGTAAAAATTGTGGGGAAGCGGGTGCGGTGGCCGCCCAAATTTCACACCCCGCGCCTTGGCTGCAGCAATCCCCTCTGCCTGTCGCTTACGAATGTACTCGCGTTCATTTTGTGCCACGAAAGACAGAATTTGCAGTACAAGGTCTGCAATGAATGTACCCAGCAGGTCTTTGCCCTGCCGGGTATCCAACAACGGCATATCAATAACGCAAATATCCACTTCTTTTTCCTTAGTTAGCACACGCCACTGATTCTGCACCTCCTCATAGTTGCGCCCCAGCCGGTCGATGCTCTGAATGTAGAGCAAATCGCCTGGCTTTATTTTTTTGACCAACTTCTTATACTGCGGACGGTCAAAGTCCTTGCCGGATTGCTTATCAATGTAGATGAACGCATCTGCTATGCCCTTACTGCGTAATGCAATAAGCTGTCGGTCTTCGTTTTGATCTCTGCTGGAAACGCGGATGTAGCCGTAGGACTTATTCCCGATAATAATCGCCTTCTTTCTTACGAGTATGTTATCACTTCCGCTGCTTCTCCCGTCGTTCAGCATCCATTATCACCTTTGACGGGAGCTACCCCTATACCACGGTCTTTATCTCTTGCCGGCACTCATCAGCATCGCAAGGATGCGGCGCAGCGCGCCGCGTCCTGCTCTATTCTTTTCTCGGCAGGTAAAACTTGCGTGAGACTATCTTGCGGCGCTGGCTTGTCCGGTGAAGCACAGCACTTTCCGGTGCTGCACCTCTATTTGCTGGGCCTTTCCGCTTGCGTCTCCCTTTTTTCAACCTCCCGCACCACCTCCGGTGGGAACCGCTTCAGCAACTTCTCGGCCTTGCGGCAGCGGGACTCTAACGCGGAGATGTGGGCGCGCTGCTGAAAGCTGAAATTACGTTCCTCTCGCAGCTCAGCTTGCAGATCGGCGACTTCTTTCTCGCTGCGCCGCTGCTGGTGTTGGGCGGCAGCGGCGGCCTCTCGCAGCCGTTGAGTCTCCGCTTGAAACGACTCTACATCCGGCAGCAGCTGTGCCAGCAGCGCGGCGGCCTCCTCGCGCTTCTTCCCTGCGTTCAGCACGTTGATGCCAGTCAGTGCCGTTTCCAGCTGCTCCAGCTTGGCGTCCATGGCTGTGACCTTCTTGTACCACTGGGGCGTCAGATGCCTGCGCCTTGTCCCTACGGCAGGTGTGCCGCGCTCCAATTCCGGCCAGCGTTCCGCCATGCAGGCGTAGAAATCATCCTGCCAGCGGATCATGTTCTTCTTGTTGCCGAGGATTTCTTTCGCGGACAGCCGATTGTCCTTCGTCAGCGGCACAAAACACAGGTGCATATGCGGCGTCGTTTCATCCAGATGCACCACAGCGGAGATGATGTTCTCCTCACCGACTCGCTCTTTCAGGAACGTGAACGCCCGCGTGAAATACTCCGGCATCTCCGCCGCGTGTTCTTGCGCGAACTCCGGGCTGACCGTCACCAGCGTGTCCACGAATTTCACGCTGTCCTTCCGGACGCGGCAGCCCGCCATCCCGATACGGTGCCGGATCTCCTGCTCGTAGCTCCAGCGTGGTGTCACCAAATGAAAGTTCTGCGAGGTACGGCTCCGGTCGATATCGGGGTTGCTGATGTAGAAATCCTTCGTCCGTTCGTGGTGTGCGCTCAACGCCTTGGACGCGCCGCCCTTGTGTTTGGCAAATCGTAAAATGGCGTATGCCATGATGACCTCCTTGTCATTGTAAGTGCGGGAGCAGGAGGAACGGGGAACACCCGTCACGGCTCTCTGAAAAAGTGCGCCCGACAGATGCCGGTAACGGCATCTGTCGCTCTTCTTTTTCGGCCCGGTCAGAAACGGGTGAGGACTCCCGTCCTCGCCCGTTTCTGACCGTCCCCCGCCGTGACGGGTATAACACACTAGACTTTGTCCCAAAGTCGTGTGCCAGCCGTTCCCTCTGGACTCCCTCTGCGGTGTACGGTATGTCCGGTAATGTACGATATTTTCGGGGTAGGGCCTGCCCCTCTATTTACCGTACATACCGTACACTACCGTACACCGACCCACCGCAGCAGGAGGGTCTTCCCCTCCTTGCTGCGGCGGGTCCTGTAGCGGATGCTGTACTTTTGAAGCAGAATATCATGCTTGGCATTCAGCCTCCGCACGATCCAGTTAGGCGTAAAGCCTCCGCTTTGCAGCTGCTGTGCCAGCTCCGTGGCTGTCCCGTGCCATTCGGGGTACTCCGCTGTGACCAATCGGCTGATAGCCTCCAGCAGCGGATCGGGCGGATCCTGATATGGTGCTGTTTCCCTTTCCACCAACTCCCAGCACAGGCAGGCGGGATCAAAGCACAGATGCAGCCGCATATCCGGCTGATCGCGGCCTGTTACGTCTAATACCGCATCCGCACCGGTGCGCCTGTCCTTGTGGAGGATCAGCGCACCATCCGCCGCGCCCATCAGACCGTTGGTGCCGGAGATGGTATGGAATACATCCTCCGCGCTCTCTTTGCGGGTGTGGTGTACCAGCACCAGCGTAATGCCGTGGGCGTCTGCAAAGGTTTTCAGCTTTGCCAACGTGTCATAGTCGGCAGCGTAGCTGCAGCTGTCGGGCGTCCGCCCACGGACACGCTGGAGGGTATCGATGATGACCAGAACGGTATCGGGATAGTCCATCAGGAAGCCTTCCAACTGCGCCAGCAGATTCTCATCCAAGGTGTCGGCTAACACGGAGAGTATGAGGTCGGGACTGTCCTGCTCTGTCATCTGGACGAGCCGTTTCTGCAAGCGGTCGAGGGTGTCCTCCAAGGCTAAGTAGAGTACCGTGCCTGGGTGGACGGGACAGTCGAGAAATGTACCGCCTGTGCTGACCCGATAAGCCATCTGCAAAACGAAGAAGGACTTGCCGACCTTGGGCGCACCGGCGAGGAGGTATGTCCCTGCCGGTAACAGTCCTTCGATCACAGCTGGTTTGATAGGAAACCGTATCTCCATCAGCTTCGGCATGGGGATCACGGTCATCCCGCCAGACGACTTGTTCTTTTCCTCTGTAAATGGTATACTGTCATTGCGTGTAAGCGCGAACGGCTGCTCCCCATCTGGTGCAACAGATGGAATCGGGGCAGTCGTTTCCTTTTCAGTCCCCATTGACGCCTCCGGTATTCTGCTCGATCCACTCAACGAGCTTATCCTTCGGCACCAGCAACCGCTTGCCGATCCGCAGCGTGGGGAACGTGCCGGTGTTGAGCAGCTGGTAAGCCCCTGCGCGGGAGATGCCCAGCGCCGCCGCCAACTGATTGGCGTTCAATACCGCCGGCAGATTGTCGTAGTTGTTGTTCATACAAAACCTCCTTAAAATTTCAGTTGACATCATGGACTATGCGGACTATAATACACAATGTAACTATTACGCTATGATTGTATAATGCTGGTACGCAAAAGTCAATAGATTATTTTGCGGACTTATTATGATGTATCTAACAGGAGGGCGGTCATGATCTTTCCCGAACATATGGAGTTCCGGTACTACATCACGCCGGAGCGCAAGGAGTGCTTTGCACTGTACAGTAAGACACTGGGGCAGCGCAGGACGATTCTGGAGAAAACGCAGGATGTAGGGCAGTGCCTGATCGACCTGTACGATACGGATTTCTATGACGCCTATTGTGTTCTTTCCGAGATTCAAAAGCTGGTGAGAGCTGACAAGGACGAAGCCGCATGGAAAAGGCTCTTGGAGCTGGCGGTGCCGCTTTGCGAGGTGCATCCCTTCTATGGGATGCTGGTCAAGGAATTGAGCGATCTGGAAGCGGAGCCCTCCGCCGATACGGCGGAACTGCTGCGATTTGACACGGACTTTGAGAGGATCGTCCGCGATGCCAAGGCATTGGTGGAGGTGTGTCTGGATGACCGCTATAAGTCGGACTATTCCACAGCGGAACGGTATCGGGAGGCACACTACGACGCGGCGCTCTGCTTTGACAATATGCGCTATGGGGAGTTGGCTACGGAGGAGATTATTCTTGACCATCCTGCCTATGACAGTGCCTACAACTACAGCGTAGAAATGCTGCGGCAGCGGCGGATGACGACCGCGCTGCGGGAGGTGCTGTATCCCCATACGCTGCGCGACCTCTACAACTACTTGAAAGCCTACTGCCTGCGTCTGCCGCTGGTGATCCACAAGTGCAAGAACTGCGGCAGATACTTCGTGGTGACCGGCAACATCACGCAGGAGTACTGCACACGGCGGATGGATGGCTCGGAAAAGACCTGCCGGCAGATGGGCGCGGTGGTGCAGTATCAGAGCCGTCAGATGAAGAACCCGGCCACCAAGGAGTTCACGCGCTCCTACAAGGCCCACAACGCCCGTGTACGGTATGGAACGATGACCAAGGCGGAGTTCACCGCATGGTCGAAGGAGGCGCGCAAGAAGCGCGATCTGTGTACCGGCGGCAAGCTGTCCCTGGAGGACTTTGTGGCATGGCTGGACAGCGACAAGCAGCGATAAAGCAACGGACTGACTGACCGTTTTATATTTCAGAGGAACAGGAGGTTATTTTGACGACCAAGGCAACAAAAAACGCCAAGGGCGGCGGCACCATCCGCAAGCGTTCAGACGGACGCTGGGAGGCACGCTACACCCTCGGCATTGATCCCAAGACGGGAAAGCAGATACAAAAATCGGTTTACGGCAAGACGCAGAAAGAAGTCCGCCAAAAGCTCACCGCCATCACAGCGGAGATCGATGACGGGACGTATATGGACATTCCTCGGCTCAAAACCGCTGACTGGCTGAACACATGGGTGACGGAGTACATCGGCAATGTAAAGTCCTCTACACGCAAAAGCTACCAAGACCATGTAAGGCTGAACATCATCCCCTACATTGGAAATGTCCCTCTCTCCAAAGTGACAGCCGCTATGATCCAGCAGATGTATAACGAGCTGCAAGCGGAAAAGGAGCTTTCACCAAAGACGATCAAAAATGTTCACGGTGTGCTGCATCGTGCTTTGGATCAGGCGCAAAAAATGGGCTATATCCGCAGTGATCCGCTGGCAGCCGTTACGCTGCCGCGCATCGAGAAGAAGCAGATAAAGCCGTTGGAGGACGAGGAGCTGTGTGCATTTCTGAAAGAAATTCGTGGAAGTCCCTACGAGCTGGTTTACTTTGTTACGGTATTTACCGGCCTGCGGCAAGGAGAAGTACTCGGATTAACATGGGATTGTGTGAACTTTGAGAAGCAGACCTTGCTCATTAACAAGCAACACGGCAAGAAAAAAGGAACACGCGAATATTGCTTCAGCAGTCTGAAAAATGACCGGCCTCGTGTTATTGAAGCGGCGGATGGTGTGATGGACGCCCTGAAAAAGCAACAGCTTCGGCAGCAGCGTTGGGCGGCACGGCTGAAAGACGGCTGGGACAATCCAGATAACCTTGTGTTTACCACCGAGACCGGACGATACCTCTGCAACCAGACTGTGTACCTTGCATTCAAGAAGATCGTGCGCCGTCTGCACCTTGATGCGACAAGATTTCATGATCTCCGTCATACTTACGCCGTAAACAGCTTGAAGTCCGGCGATGACATCAAGACTGTGCAGGAAAATCTCGGACATCAGACCGCGGCGTTTACCCTTGATGTGTACGCTCACGCCACAAACAGCATGAAACGTGAAAGCGCAAACCGAATGGATCAATACATCCATAGTGTGACAAAAACATAAAGGGTCAAGATAAGGGTCAGCACTTTCGAGGAAAAGAAAAATCCTTGAAAGCACAAGGCTTTCAAGGATTTCTTGATGGTGCGCGAGGCGGGACTTGAACCCGCACGTCCGTAGTGGACACTAGAACCTGAATCTAGCGAGTCTGCCAATTCCACCACTCGCGCGTCGAACAAGTGAGATTATAGTATGTAGAGGTCAAATTGTCAACCCCTTTTTTCAAAAAATTTCAAGTTTTTTTCTAAGTTCCTTTAAACCTGCACTGACCCTCCGGCGGCTGCCGGAGGGTCAGTGTATTCTATCCTAAGAATCCGCTCATATCGGGTACGGAGTCGTCCATCGTGTCGTCGTGGTCGCCGTTGGGCATGTTGAAGTCATTGTCCTCTTCCTCATCTCCGAAGAAGCCGTTCCAGCCGCCCAACATCATGAAGGCATCCTCCACCACGATCTCGTCGTGCCCCTCGATCAGCTCGCGCTGGTAGTTCAGCACCGAGCCGGTGACGGTGGTCACGTTGCCGTCGCTGTCCGCCATGTTGACGGTGTAGCTGGGCGCGGTGTGCATGGTGCACACGGAGGTGGGCGCGTTATCCGCCGCCACCAGCGCCGTATAGACGCGGCTGCCGCGGACATCCAGCGCGCAGTTCTCCGACGCCAGCATACCGCTGTCGGCGCAGACGGCCACACTGGTCAGCCCGGCGCAGGAGAAGAAGTCCTTGTCGGGCAGATCCTCATGAATGGCCTTCATGACCTTCTGGAAGATCACGGCGCAGGGGTTGCCGCTGGCCACGATCCGCTGGTTGTGCTCATAGCCCGCCCAGACGGCGCAGCTGTAATAGGGCGTATAGCCCGCGAAGTAACGGTCCTTGTTGCTGTTGGTAGAACCGGTCTTACCGGCGATGTGCAT
>OLRV01003682.1_pt1 | contig 10455 bp, 12 predicted proteins | sample 1672421 | NCBI WGS metagenome assembly OLRV01 (sample SAMEA3136684, study PRJEB25190) | human gut metagenome | biome: human gut; feature: human-associated habitat; material: faeces | place: Austria | collected 2013
GCAGAGTTTTGCGCTTATGCCATAATGTTTCAGAAGCATACCCGATGTGCGGGTGTCCTCGGCAAGCACCGTGTCTACGCTTTTCAACACTTTAAGTGCGCGTTCGGTGATGTCTTCAAGATTGCCCACAGGTGTGGGCACTACATAGAGCATTCCCATAGTGCAAAGATATGGAAATTTAGGTAATTGAGTGCATTCTTGTTTTTTTATTGAGGGCTTATAACGTTTATTATGTACTTATTTTGCGGTATTCGCACAGTTTTGTTTTCATGAAAAACGGGCGGAAACACCCGTTTGTTTGTTCTTCCGCCTAACCGAAAATGCGGCAAAACATGCGCGTTTTTATAAGTGCCTGGCAGTCAGAAAAATAAGCAAAACTTAAAGGCTTTTGTAAGTAGTTGTTTATCAGGCATCTGTAAGGCTCAAAAATATAAGGCATATATTTTAAAATACAAGGCACTTATTTCAAAATATGTGCCTTGTATTTTTTACGACAAGCCATGTGTTTTTTCCTGTGTCCTGAAAGAACCGAAAAAATCACCCTCAAAGTGAACGTCCGAGCTCGTATGCTTGTTGGCTGAAGGGGGAGGTTTTCACTGCTCCGGCTTGCAACATTCCGAGAGCGAGAACGGAGCCGCGCTCTTTCCCCCCCCATGTAGTCCAGAAGCATGTGATAGTGAGCCGGCATGGGTTCGGCATATTTAGTGTCGGGTCCGCCGCAAGCCATCAACAGAACAACTTGTTTGGAGGTGCCTTTTATGCTACCGTTTATGGAGTAGAAACGGTCTATCAAGGTCTTGAGTTGCGCGGAGAAGCCGAAGTAGTACAAAAGTGTGGAGAAAACTATGATGTCCGACTCGATAATGTGGCGGCGAACCTCATGGAAATCATCTTTCAACACACAGTCGCCGTTCATTCCGCATGTGCCGCAGGCTCGGCAGGGAGAGATTTGATGTCCTGCGCAGTCAAATCGGTACACTTTGTGTCCTGCTTCTTCTGCTCCTTTGATAAATTGCGATGCCAAGTGATTTGTGTTGCCGTTTTTGCGCGGACTTCCTGTCAATACGGTCATTTTCATTTTCTTGTTCTGACATAAAATCACCTCATTTATATAATAAAAATTATATTATATAAAATAATAACACAAAAAAATAAGAATGTCAAAAACATTGACTTTTAAAGTTTTAAATGCAATAATATATATTGTTAAAATAGAGAAAAGAGGAGAACAAAAGTGGAAATAGAACAAACAAAAGCAATAATAGAGGCTATACTTTTTTCTGCTGGTAGAGTAGTAGAAACAAAAGAATTAATGGCAATATTAGAATTGAGTAATGAAGATATAGATAGTATAATACAAAATATGAAAGCAGAATTTGAAGAACAAAATAGAGGAATTGAAATTATAAAAGTAGAAAATGGTTACCAAATGACAACTAAAACAGAATATTATGATTATATTTATCCTATATTTGATAATAGAGCAAAACCTAGTTTGTCAGCAGCAGCACTAGAAACACTTTCTATAATTGCATATAATCCTAAAATAACAAGAGCAGAAATAGAACAAATAAGAGGAGTAAATTCTGACGGAACAATATACAAATTATTAGAGTATAACTTGATAGAAGAAGTAGGAAGATTAGATGCACCAGGAAGACCAACAATATATTCTACAACAAAAGAATTCTTAAAAATGTTTGGAATTTCTAATTTAGAAGAATTACCAGAACTTCCAAAATATAAAATTGATGAGAACGAGCAAATAGTAATAGATGAAATTATAGAAGAAACACCAAATGAGGTGACATCTAAAAATAGTGAAATAGATGAGAACAATAAGGATTAAAAACATAATGAACCAAACTTAAAAAATACTAAAGAAATTTATAAGTAGGTGGTAAAATGAAAAGCCAAAAAGGTATAACAATGGCATCATTAGGAGTATATATAGTAGTTAGCATTATTGTTGTAGCAACGCTTGCTACTATAATGGCAAATTATAAAAACTCAATAAAGACTATGGATAATGATGCAGAATATTCATCAGAATACAATAAGTTTAATTTATACTTTTTAGAAGAAGTAAAAAAGCCAGAAAACTCAAGTATGGAACGTGCTAATTCAATAAAAACTGTAGACAATGATTACAATTCAATAAAATTTAAAACAGGAAATGAATTTATGTATAAGATAAAAGAGGAAATATTGTACTTAAATAAAAGTACTGAAGAAAAAATAAAACTTATTAAAAACGTAAAAAAATGTACATTTGAATTTAATGATATAGATCATGAGGCAAATGGTAAAAATGTAATTAGAGTAAATATACAAATAGGAGAAACAACACCAAAGGAATATACGTATGTTTTAGATGGAGAGAATAGTACAAATTCATATAGTACAGAAAATGGCTATATAGAAGGAATAATAACAATACCAAAGGCTTGGGATTCATCAAAACTAAATGAAAAAGATCCATTTAGAACAGAAGAAATAAATGGAAATTATAGTATAGCACCAATACCAAATGGATATCAGGTATCTACAATTGAAGGAGAGAACAAAATATCAACAGGACTAATTATAACAGATGGAACAAATAGATTTAAATGGTGCCAAGGCAATGAATTATTAGATTATGATGAAGCAAATTATGGAACAACTTGGACAGCAGCAATGGATGTAACTGATCTAACAAGTACAAAAGCTATATATGAAAGCCTAAAAAAATCAAAAACATTATATGGTGGCGCATATATAAAAGAAGATGAGACAACAGATACAGTAAAATCAATTTTATGGATAAAATAGTAATATTTAATAATCACCTAAATACAATATAAAAAACGTTGTAATTAGGTGATTATTTTGAATATATGTTATATAAGTGAAACGCACGAAACGTGCGACTTTGTAAAAAGAATAGTAATAAAAATAAAAAAAATATTTAATATAGTAGAATTTAGCGAGGATAATGGCAAAACAACAATAACTTTACCTTTATTTAAGTCTAATAAGATTAGAAACAAAAAGATTATAAAGATAGCCAAAAGAATTAACAAAAAATTGTATGATAATAATATTGAAAATGTAGTGTTATCAAACTATTTGGAAGAAAATGAAATATTAAAACAAAAATTATATTGCCAAAATATTAATATATTAGATGGAAGATATCTGTTTTATTTGCTTATTCCAGAAATTATTGAGTATATATTAAAAAGACAAAAAGTAAAATTACAAAATGGAGAAGTTACTTTATTAATAAATGATTTTACGCAAAACAATGCAAAAATAATTACATATATTGCTCAAAACGTAAAAAGAGTAAATATTGTTACAAATCATAGTAATAAGTTTAAAAAAATAGAAGATTATTTATATAATGAACTAGGAGTAATTCTTAATATAACAAATAATAAGAGTAAAAGCTTATCAAATGCAAACATTATTATAAATATAGATTTTCCAGAAGAAATAATAAACAAGTATGAAATAAATAGCAATGCAATAATAGTGAATATATTTAATGAGATAAAAATAAGAGCAAAAAAATTTAATGGAATTAATATTAACTATTATAAAGCATGTATACCAAAAGAGTACCAAATAGATGGTTTTCAAAACAACCTAGTATATGAAAGTAGTATTTATAAATGTAGTTACGAAAATGCTAGAAAAGATATAATTGCAAATAAAATTAGAATAAAAAAATTAGTAGGAATTAATGGAGATATTTCAGAAAATGAATTTTGTAAAAACTTAAAATATAATACTTGACAAAACTAAAATTGTGGAGTAGTATAATGAATTAAATAATATTTTAAAGGAGAAATGCCAAATGGAAGAAAAAGAAGTATTATTAACACAAGAAGGATATGATAACCTAGAAAAAGAATTAGAATATTTAAAAACAGAGAAAAGAAGTGAAATATCAGAGCGTATTAAAGTTGCATTAGGATTTGGAGATTTATCTGAGAATTCTGAATATGATGAAGCAAAAAATGCACAAGCTTCAAATGAAATTAAAATTGCAGAACTAGAAAACAAATTAAGATATGCAAAAATAATAGATGAATCTGAAATAGATACAAAAACAGTTCAAGTTGGAAATAAAGTTAAAGTACTAGATATGGAATTTGACGAAGAAGTAGAATATACAATAGTAGGTTCAACAGAAGTAGACCTATCACAAAACAGAATATCAAATGAATCTCCTATTGGATCAGCTCTATTAGGTGCAAAAAAGAACCAAGTAGTAGAAGCTCAAACACCAGGGGGAGTAGTGAAATTTAAAATTCTAGCAATAAAAAAATAGATTATTTTACCATTTTATGTAGACAAAACCTCCCAAATGTAGTATAATAGTGTTGTTAAGTAATAAAACACGAAGGTAATGAATAAAATACTATGGAAAAGTATAAGGGAGGAAACCAAATTGATTACAAATTACACAGAAAATAATTACCTAGTTTTAATAGGTAAAATTATTAGTGATAAGACATTTAGTCACGAGATTTATGGAGAAAGCTTTTATGTATTTAACTTAGAGGTGCCACGTTTAAGCGGAAATGAAGATATTATACCAATAACAATATCAGAAAGATTAATAGCAAATTTCGATTTAACAATAGGTAGAAAAGTTGTTATAGAAGGGCAATTTAGATCATATAACAGTTATGAAAATGAAAAAAACAGATTAGTATTAACAGTATTTGCCAAAGATATTATTGATTACAAAGAAGAGCAAGAAGAAAATGTTTCAAATGAAGTTGTTTTAAATGGATATGTTTGTAAAAAACCAATATATAGAAAAACACCATTTGGAAGAGAAATTTCAGATATCTTATTAGCAGTAAATAGAGCATATAATAAATCAGATTACATACCATGTATTGCATGGGGAAGAAATGCTAGATTTTGTGAAAACATGGAAGTTGGAACAGAGGTAAAAATAGTAGGCAGAGTTCAAAGCAGAACTTATGAGAAAAAGTTCGAAGATGGAAGAACAGAACAAAGAGTTGCTTATGAAGTATCAATTGGAAGCTTAGAAGTAATAAATAAAGACGAAAATAGCAACCAAAATGAAGAAGCAGAAGCAATTTAAGAAATAATAATCAAAAGGGACAGCAAAAGCTGTTCCTTTTTGTATTATAAAGACAAAAGCACATCATAGCGCATCTTAAAATTAAATAAAAATTGTATTGTAAGAAAATGTTAAATATGATATTATAGCAATAGAAAATTAAATTGACTATACAGAGGAGAATATTATGGAAAAGGAAAAAAAGACAATAGATAAAAATTCAATAAGATTTACAATAATGGCAGTTATATTAATTGCAATTTTTTGTTTTGCAATATCTCCAGTAACTTTGCAAAATGATACATTTTATACAATAAAAATAGGTGAACATATATTACAAAATGGAATTGATATGAAAGATCCATTTTCATGGCATGAAAATTTACAATATACATATCCGCATTGGCTATATGATGTAGTAATATATTTAGTGTATAGTATAGGAGGACAAGTAGGAATATATATTTCTACAATAGTATTAAGTATAGCACTTGGACTTACAATGTATTTAGTGAATATAAAACTTACTAAAAACAAGCTAACATCATTTGTACTTACAATAGGAGCAATGTATTTATTAAGAAATTACATAGCAGCAAGAGCTCAACTTGCAACATTTATATTATTTATACTCACAGTGTATTTTATAGAAATGTTTTTAGAAACAAAGAAAAAAAGATACGTGGTAGGCTTAATAATAATACCAATAATAATTGCAAATGTACATTTAGCAGTATTTCCATTTTACTTTGTGCTATATCTACCATACATAGCAGAATACATGATATATATACTTTCACATACAGAAATTATAGTAGTTAATGCTAAAATTGATAGACTAAATAAAAAAATATTAAAAACTACAAATGAAGATGAAATACAAAAAATAAAAGACGAAATAAATAGATTAGAACAAAAAAATGAGAAAACAATAAATAAAAAAGAAAAAATAAATGCAAATCCATATAAAATAAAAATAAGAGGAAACAACAATGTAAAAGCATTAATAATTATAATGATTATTTGTTTATTTACAGGATTCCTTACGCCACTAGGAACAACACCATATACATATTTGATAAAAACAATGCAAGGATCGACAACACACAATATAAGTGAGCATTTACCACTAACACTTGTAAATAATCTAGAATTTATGTGCACATTAGTACTTTTTATTGCAATACTAACATTTACAGATACTAAAATAAGACTAAGTGATTTATTTATGTTAGGGGGACTAGTTCTTCTTACATTTTATACAAGAAGACAATTTTCAATGTTTACATTAATTTGTGTAATAATCTTAAACAGACTAATAAATGCATTGTTAGACAAGTATGATCCGGAAGGATGTAAAAAAGCAATAAAAAAGATGACAACAATAACAGGGATGATAGTTACTATTTGTTTGGTATTAACAATAAGTGTAATACAATATAAGCCTAAGATGAATGACCATTTTATAGATGAAAACTCATATCCAGTAGGAGCTGCAACATATATATTAGAAAATTTAGATATAAAAAACATAAAGTTATACAATGAATATAATTATGGAAGTTATTTAATATTTAGAGGAATACCAGTATTTATAGATTCAAGAGCAGATTTATATGCACCAGAATTTAATCCAGGAGTAGAAGTGTTTAATAATTATATAAACCTTTCTAATGTAGATATAGACAACGTGGAAGAAAAATTAGATAAATATGGAATAACACATATGTTAATGTATAAAAAATCTAAGTTAAGAAAATTTGTAGAACAAAATACAGAGAAATATAATTTGCTTTATGAGGATGATAACTTCTGTTTATTCGAAAGAAAACAAGTAAAAGAGAGTGTATAATGAAAAGTAAAAAGATTAATTTTTTAATGATAATTACAATAATTGCAATATTGCTAGATCAACTAATAAAGATAATTATAAAAAGTAAGATATTTAATTCTAGTATAATACTAATACCACATGTGCTTAATTTAACATATGTGCAAAACACAGGGGCAGCTTTTGGAATTGGAAGTAATAGTACATCAATGTTTGTGGCAGTAAATGTAGTTATAATAGGACTAATTACATACTTTATATTTTCAAAAAAAGAAGAATTAAGTAAATTAATATTAATTGCTCTTCACCTAGTATTAGCGGGAGGAATTGGCAATTTAATAGATAGAATAGCAAGGGGTTTTGTAATAGACTATATAGATATATCACCATTAATAAAATATCCAGTTTTCAATTTGGCAGATATATTTGTAGTAATTGGTTGCCTAATAATTGCAGTTTTTTTAGTAAAAGATACAGTAATAAAAAAGAAAAATATAGGAGAATAAAATGCAAGAATATAAAATAAGACAAGATGAACAAAATATTAGATTAGATAAAATAATTGCAAGCATAGATAATAGTATTTCTAGGACAAGCGTGCAAAGACTTATAGAAGAAGGGAAAATCCTAGTAAATGAAAAACAAGAAAAACCTTCATACAAAGTTAATGAAGGAGACATTATTAAAATAGAAAAAGAAGAGCCACAAGAGATAGACTTAAAACCACAAGAAATACCAATAGATATAATTTATGAAGACAAAGACATTTTAATAATAAACAAAGCAAAAGGGATGGTTGTTCATCCTGGAAATGGGAATCCAGATGGAACCTTAGTAAATGCAGTTATGGCAAAATGCAAAGATAGCCTATCTGGAATAGGTGGAAAAATAAGACCAGGTGTAGTACACAGAATAGATAAAGATACATCACGGACTAATAATAATTGCCAAGAATGATAAAGCACATATTAATATCAGTGAACAAATAAAGAATAGAGAAGTAGAAAAAACATATATTGCATTAGTTAGGGGAAACGTTAAAGAAAATCAAGGAATAATAAATATGCCTATTGCAAGAAGCACAAAAGATAGAAAAAAAATGGCAGTAGATAAAAAAGGAAAAGAAGCAATTACAGAGTTTAAAGTGCTAAAAAGATATGATGGATATACTTTATTAGAAGTAAAAATAAAAACAGGAAGAACACATCAAATAAGAGTACACATGGCAGAGATAGGATATCCAATTGTAGGAGATTATACATATTCAAATGGAAAAAATCCATTTGGAGTAGTTGGTCAAATGCTACATGCAGCAAAATTAAAATTTGTACATCCTACAACCAACAAAACAGTGGAATTTGAAGCACCATTACCAGAATATTTTGAACATGTATTGCAAGAATTAGAAAACAATTAAATAAAGGAAAGGATTTTTATGGAAGAAATTAGACTACAAAAATATTTGGCAAACAATGGAATTGCATCTAGAAGAAAATGCGAAGAACTAATTATGCAGGGCAGAGTAAAAGTAAATGGAGAAGTAGTTACAGAATTAGGAACAAAAATAAATCCTGATAAAGATATAATAGAATATAATGGTAAAACAATTAAAAATACAAATACAGAGCACACATATATATTGTTAAATAAACCAATAGATTATGTTACAACTGTAAAGGATCAATTTAATAGAAATACAGTACTAGATTTAGTAAAAACAAATAAAAGATTGGTACCAGTTGGAAGACTAGATATGTATACATCAGGGGCAATAATACTAACAGATGATGGGGATTTTGTATATAAAATAACACATCCAAAGCATGAAATACCTAAAACATATAATGTTACAGTAGTAGGAAAGGTTACAGGTGAAGAGATAGAGCAATTAAAAAATGGAGTTGATATAGGAGATTTTGTAACAAGCAAAGCAGAGGTAAAAATATTAAAAATAGATGAACAAAAAAATATAAGCAGATTACAGATAACAATACATGAAGGAAAAAACAGACAAATTAGAAGAATGTGCGAAGCAATAGGAAAAAAAGTAATTAGTTTACATAGAAGTAAAATAGGAAATTTAACAGTAAAAGACTTACCATTGGGAACATGGAGATATTTAACTAAAAAAGAAATAGAAACACTACTTGAAAAAAATTAACCTTATATATATAATAAAATAAACCAAAGAAAAAGGAGAAAACTTATATGGAATATGCACAAAAATTTATTCCAGAAGGTTGGGAAGAATGCACAAAGTCATTTTCACTAGATGAATTAAATAAGCTGTCTGTAAGTGGAGAGATTTTGCAAGCAAAAGTAACCAAGTGCGATAGCAACTATAACTTATATTTGGATTTAGGAAATAATATAACAGGAGTTATACCAAGAGAAGAGGTAGAGGCTGTAAATATAGACGAAACAGGTTTCCCAAAACCGAATATATGTATAAGCAAAGTTAATAAAATAGTTCAATTTAAGGTTAAAGATATTACTAAAAATGATACAGTAATACTTTCCAGAAAAGCAGTAGGAAAAGAAGCTGTAAGCTGGGTAAAGGACGAACTAAAAGAGGGTATGTGTGTAAATGGAATAGTAAGAAATATTAGACCTTATGGAGCTTTTGTAGAAATTGGAGGAGGGGTAGTTGGACTACTCCACATAGAAGATATATCAGTTGCAAGGATAAAATCTCCTTATGAAAGATTCAAAATTGGACAAAAAATAAAAATTATGATAAAATCAATAGATAGGAGAACAAATAGGGTAATTCTTACATATAAAGAGCTACTTCGGAACATGGCAAGAAAATATAAAAGACTTTAAAGAAGGTATGAAAGCAAAAGGAATAGCAAGAGAAGTAGAAAAGTCTAAGAATGGAATATTTGTTGAGCTAAGACCTAATCTTGTAGGTTTAGCAGACTACAAAGAAGGTATTGAATACGGCGAACATATTAATGTATATATTAAGAAAATAATACCAGATAAAAAGAAGGTTAAGCTTATTATTATTTAAGGAGGGCCATAATTATGGTAGAAGATGAACAAATAAAAACAGAAGTATCACCATTTGCAATAAGAGAGGGAGAAATAAAAACATTTGATGGGAAAGACGGATATGTTTCTATGAATCAAATAATTCATAAAATAAATATAGGACATATTTCTGATATTCATTTTAAAATAATGGAATTGGTAAACGAATTTGAATTTATAACATCAAGACAAATATATCAAATATTAGTACATAAAGGTGAAGATATAAAATCACAAGATAAGTTAAACAATAAACTAGAACAATTAATAAAATGTAAGATTTTAACAAGATATTATTTTATGGGGGAAGAAGGAAAATGCATTTATAGAATTTATTGCTTAGAAAAAATGGGTAAATACTTGTTAAATTCAAGAGGCGTAGAATGTAAATGGCAACCAACAGATAATACAAAACCAGTTGCAATGATAAAGAAGAGATTGGCAGGAAATCAAATAATAATAGCATATTTAAGAAAAGTAAGTGCTTTTGATAAATACA
>OLRV01003688.1_pt1 | contig 10442 bp, 10 predicted proteins | sample 1672421 | NCBI WGS metagenome assembly OLRV01 (sample SAMEA3136684, study PRJEB25190) | human gut metagenome | biome: human gut; feature: human-associated habitat; material: faeces | place: Austria | collected 2013
GTGGTATACTTTTTAATTATTAGGGGTGGTATACTTTTAAGTTAGAATATACAATCCTTAGTTTATTTTAATATTTATCTTTTCGTAAATGTAAATTCTGTATCACCCTCATCCATTAAGCATACAGTACAAATCATCGTATTACCTTTGATAGAAACAATCTTAAAGCGCTTGCAAGTTTGCCAATCTGTTTCATCCCCTGAAGAATAGGAATCCTTAATAATCAAAATGTTGGCATTCAATTCATATTTAGTAATTCCTGAATAAGATTTCCAAGTCCCTGCATCATAATCATACCAAATGCAACCACCATTAGCATTGAGAGAAAATCTAAATTTATCATCACTTTCAGGACTTTTATCTACAGTGATATGGCTTTCATCCTCATCATCAGCCCAATACCACCCCTTAATATGCGTAAGTTCCCATGTACCAACGATGTTGGTCTTAATATCACCAGAAGCTGGAGTGTCGTCATCATCCGAAGATGAACAAGCGGTGAAAGACACCATTGAAAACAAGGCGAAAAGAATCGCCATTAAAGAAAAATGTAACTTTTTCATAAGTTGTGCCCGTTATGCCGATAGCTAAGCTTTTAATGTTATTAAATTAGTGAATCCGATAGATTATAATTGCGAAGCCATCGTTCTCTACATCACCTACGGATACAAAACACGTGGACGAAACTTGTCCACATTGCAGCCGTAGGAAAAGCTGAGGAAAACGACAAGTAACGCCCACGCTATAGCGGACGCTTACTATCTGCCGGTATTCCTGCCTTTTATTGAAGTTTCCTACGTTCCAATGTGCATGACCGAATAGCAAACGCTAATTTAACCATCAAAAAAATAGAAGTCAATCTCATGCGAGAATTCATTCTGATTGCAAAAGTACAAAAACTTTCTGAATAATCAGCATTTACCATTCACTTTTTTCAAAAAAATCTAGTATAAATCTGTCTTTTTACTACCTTATCATCGAAAAAATGTATGATTTAACATTCGTTATCATCGAAAAAGTGTATAATTTACTTGTTTTTATCATCGAAAAAGTGTATCTTTGCAACAGAAATATTTAAATTCCAGTCAGTTATGAAAAGAAAGATATACAAGCAACTCCTGAAATGGAAAGAAAGCAAGGACAGAAAGCCCTTGATGTTACTAGGTGCCAGACAAGTGGGTAAGACTTGGATTATGCAGCACTTTGGAAAAAAGGAATACAAAAACGTAGCATATATCAACTGTGACGATGAACCAAGAATGAAACAACTCTTTGAGCTTGATTACAACATAGACAGAATCCTCATAACCATCCAAGCCATTACTGGCGTAAGGATTACACCTGCTGCTACTCTCATCATCATAGATGAAATACAGGAGGTTCCGAGAGGACTCCATAGTTTGAAGTACTTTTGCGAAAAAGCTCCCGAATACCATATTATGGTAGCAGGTTCTCTCCTTGGGGTTACCCTGGGTAAAGGAGAGTCGTTTCCTATAGGGAAAGTAGATATGCTTACCATGTACCCCATGGATTACGAGGAATATCTTGATGCAACCGGCAATGAAAATTGGATAGAATTACTCCATTCAAAAGACTGGGAACTTATCGACATCATGAAACCCAAGATGACGGAACTGCTCCGGCAATATTACTTTGTGGGCGGCATGCCAGGAGTGGTAAGCAAATTCATCGAAAATACAGACTTGCAGCAGGTTCGCACCCTGCAGCGTGATATTCTGGAAGCCTATCGCAGGGATATTTCCAAACATACTTCAGCTGCGGAATCTACAAGAATCCGGGAGGTGCTGGATTCTCTCCCTTCTCAACTGGCACGTGAAAACAAGAAGTTCATCTATGGAGCTGTGCGCAAAGGTAGCAGAGCCAAGGATTTTGAACTGGCCATACAATGGTTGGTAGATGCCGGCATTGTATATAAGCTGAGCCGTATCAAGGAACCTAAAATGCCGCTTAAATTTTATGAAGATAGGGATGCCTTTAAACTGTTCTTATTAGATTGTGGTCTCCTGGCATGCATGACAGATGCCTCAGCAGACCAGATGCTGATAGGCGACAATGCATTCACTGATTTCAAAGGTGCATTTACAGAACAGTATGTGCTACAGCAATTGTTGGCCTTGGGATTAAAGCCCTATTACTGGAGCAATACCAAGACTCCTTCGGAGATTGATTTCATCATTCAAGATAGCCAAAGGATTATACCAGTAGAAGTGAAGGCAGAGGAAAACGTACGTGCGCGTTCCCTGGCACAATTCATCAAAGACAACCCAGGGTTGAAAGGGTTACGTATCTCCATGAAAGGATATGTAGACCAAGAATGGATGGAAAACATCCCTATCATAGCCATTGGCACATATTTTGAGAAATGATATGTAAAGGATTATACGTTTTTTCTGTCCGAGAGGAACAAACTTAAGATTGTTCTATCAGTTAGCACGGACTGAAAAGCCGTTCGAAAGAATTGCAGAACATACTCAAAGAGAATAGCGGCAAGGCTGATAGTATATACAAGGAAATATCATACAAGTTATTATATATTATACATTATAAATAAGGAGATAAGAAGATGAAAGAAGTATTGATAGTAAGCATTGGCAGCTTCTTCGGAGGCGGCATGAGATATTGGATTTCAAAGTTGGTGCAATCCTGCACGGTGATTGCCTTTCCGTTCGGAACGATGGCAGTGAATGTGGCGGGATGCCTCATCATCGGGTTCCTCTCGGGATTGAACTGGCGGGAAGGGGGATGGATGTCGCCATCTGCCAAACTGCTGCTTACCACGGGATTCTGCGGAGGATTCACTACCTTCTCTACCTTTATGAACGAGGGAGCAGGACTGATGAAAGAAGAGAATTACCTCTATATGATGCTCTATCTCTTCGGAAGTCTGGCGCTGGGACTTATCGCCGTTCTCGCCGGACATTATCTGGCGAAGATTATCGCATAAAAGACTTCGGAGAACAGAAAGAAGAAGAGCCTGGATTATCGCATAAAATACAGAAGATAGGATTCCATCAAATGAAGAAATGATGAAAATACTATCTTTTTTATTATTTTATATTTTCAAAATGCCTTAATTACGAAATTTATTCGTAAATTTGCAGAAATAATCTGCATTCGACAATTTGAAAGCAAGCTTTCATCATGCTCGTTTGCTTAATTTTTGCACCAATGAATACATTAGATACAAACAACATAAAATGGAGCGAGAATGTAATTATCGCTGATGCCGACTATATCGACCGAGTGGCTTTCGACCTGATAGTCAACTTCGAACGAATGATTAACCGTCGCATCCAACCAGCTGATATGGCACAATGGGCAGTCTGCATTGCCCTTGACGGAGGTCTGAGAGAGGGCGAGCACGAGACACAGGTTGTGCTTATCCACAACAAGCAGTCGATGGCGATGAAGAACTTCCGCCCTGCCAACTATGAGAAGGATCTGAACGCTCAGGCTTTCAAGGATGATAAGCTCGGAGAATTCATCATCTCTTCTTATCCTACAGAGGAGAAGATGGTAGGTAAGGATGACTTCCTCGTAGATGTGGCACGCACCGTATGCAACGCCAAGGAAGTGAAGCGAGTGATGGTAATCCCAAATTCTGAGGATGGAGATGCTTACGACCGACTCCGCGAGATACTCCGCAAGGTAGATGACGACGACAAGCGCATCACCCTCTTTGCCATGCAGCCCATGCCAGGCGGCAACTTCAGACAGGAGATTCTCGGTTATTCGCTCATGAATGCCCTGGGGATTTCGGCAGATGAAATAAAATAAACATTAAAATAATAAACATAAAAAAATAAGATTATAAATGAGTAGAGTACTTATGATTGGCGCAGGTGGCGTGGCTACCGTGGCTGCCTTCAAGATCGTCCAGAACCAGGACGTTTTCACCGAGTTTATGATTGCTAGCCGTCGCAAGGAAAAATGCGATAAGCTGGTTAAGGATATCCATGCCAAGGGCTACAAGATGGATATTCAGACAGCTGAGGTGGATGCCGACGACGTTGAGCAGTTGAAGGCTCTCTTCAATAGCTACAAGCCTGAGCTTGTCATCAACCTAGCTTTGCCTTACCAGGATCTCACTATCATGGATGCCTGTCTGGCTTGCGGTTGCAACTACATGGATACCGCTAACTATGAGCCTAAGGACGAGGCTCACTTCGAATATTCATGGCAGTGGGCATACAAGGATAAGTTCGAACAGGCTGGTCTCTGCGCTATCCTCGGCTGCGGTTTCGACCCAGGTGTATCAGGCATCTTCACCGCTTATGCAGCCAAGCATCACTTCGATGAGATTGAGGTGCTCGACATCGTGGATTGCAACGCCGGTAACCACCACAAGGCTTTCGCAACCAACTTCAACCCAGAAATCAATATCCGCGAGATTACCCAGAAGGGACTCTGGTATAAGGATGGCGAATGGATTGAAACCGACCCTCTCTCTATCCACAAGCCTCTCACCTACCCTAACATCGGCCCTCGCGAGAGCTATCTGATGCACCACGAAGAGTTGGAGAGTCTGGTGAAGAACTACCCTACCATCAAGGAGGCACGTTTCTGGATGACCTTCGGTCAGCAGTATCTCACCTACCTCGACTGCATCCAGAACCTCGGCATGAGCCGCATCGACGAAATCGAATACGAGGCTCCATTGGCAGACGGTTCAGGCAAGACAGCCAAGGTGAAGATTGTTCCTCTGCAGTTCCTCAAGGCCGTATTGCCTAACCCACAGGATCTCGGCGAGAACTATGACGGCGAAACATCTATCGGTTGCCGCATCCGTGGCAAGAAAGATGGCAAGGAGCGCACCTATTACGTATATAACAACTGCAAGCACCAGGAGGCTTACAACGAAACCGGTATGCAGGGCGTAAGCTACACCACTGGTGTGCCAGCCATGATTGGTGCCATGATGTTCCTCAAGGGCATCTGGAAGAAACCAGGCGTATGGAACGTAGAGGAGTTCGACCCAGATCCATTCATGGAGCAGTTGAACAAGCAGGGATTGCCATGGCACGAGGTGTTTGATGGCGATTTGGAAATCGACTAAACTTTAAACTAAATAAGATATGGCAAAAGAAATGCAAGAGGGAAAATTGAATCCCAATGAAGGCAAGCTGAAAGCTCTTCAGGCAGCCATGGCTAAGATAGAAAAGGACTTCGGTAAGGGCTCTATCATGAAACTCGGAGATGAGCACGTTGAGAACATCGAAGTTATCCCTACAGGCAGTATCGCTCTCGACAATGCACTGGGCGTAGGCGGTTATCCTAAGGGACGTATCATCGAAATTTACGGTCCGGAATCTTCTGGTAAAACAACATTGGCTATCCACGCCATCGCAGAGGCGCAGAAGGCTGGCGGTATCGCTGCTTTCATTGATGCAGAGCACGCTTTCGACCGTTTCTATGCGGCTAAATTGGGCGTTGATGTTGATAACTTGTGGATTTCACAACCAGATAATGGTGAGCAGGCGTTGCAGATTGCAGACCAGCTGATCAGTTCTGCTGCTGTAGACATCGTAGTTGTTGACTCTGTTGCCGCCTTGACTCCTAAGAAGGAAATCGAAGGCGATATGGGTGACAATGTGGTAGGTCTTCAGGCTCGATTGATGAGTCAGGCTCTCCGCAAACTCACTTCTACCATCAGCAAGACCAACACTACCTGTATCTTCATCAACCAGTTGCGCGAGAAGATTGGTGTAATGTTCGGTAACCCAGAGACAACCACCGGTGGTAATGCTCTGAAGTTCTATGCATCAGTGCGCTTGGATATCCGCAAGGCAACAGCCATCAAGGACGGCGATGAGGTAATAGGTAATCTGGTTCGCGTAAAGGTGGTAAAGAACAAGGTGGCTCCTCCTTTCCGCAAGGCAGAGTTCGACATCATGTTTGGCGAAGGCATCAGCCGTGCCGGCGAGGTATTCGGTCTGGCTGTAGCCAACAATATCATCGAAAAGAGCGGCAGCTGGTATAGCTATGGCGGTTCTAAACTCGGACAGGGTGCCGATGCCTGCAAGGCATTGCTTAAGGATAACCCTGAACTTCTCGATGAACTGGAAGCTAAGGTTCGCGAAGCACTTGCTGCTAAGGAACAGAAATAAAGCCAGATAAGTTTTCACACCTTATTATATATAGGAGCTTTATCTGAAAAGAAAGATTTCTCAATCATATTACAGGAATCAAGATAGGGAGAATGCGACATTTTATCGCCTCCCATATCTTGATTCCTTTTATTTTGTCAGCATAATCTGACACCTTGTCAGCCACTTTAAATTTTGCAATCCCTTGGCACATGCTTTGTTATGACGGAAAGCGTGAACGCTGAATAGAGAGGTTCCCGACAGATGCATATCTTCGGCAGACTTCCATTAGCCAGCAGTTCATGAGATAAATAACATATTAATAACGATAAAAATAAAAAAAAGATATAATTATGGGAAAAGTAATTGGAATTGACTTGGGTACCACAAACAGTTGTGTTGCCGTTTTCGAAGGTAGCGAACCAGTTGTAATCGCTAACAGTGAAGGTAAGCGTACTACTCCATCAGTGGTAGGTTTCGTTAAGGATGGTGACCGCAAGGTAGGTGATCCTGCTAAGCGTCAGGCCATCACAAACCCTAAGAACACAGTATATTCTATCAAGCGTTTCATGGGTGAGACATACGCTCAGAGCCAGAAAGAGGCTGAGGCAATGCCTTACACAGTAGTAAACGAGGGTGGTTATCCACGTGTTGAAATCGAGGGTCGCAAGTATACTCCACAGGAGATTTCTGCAATGGTTCTCCAGAAGATGAAGAAGACTGCAGAGGATTATCTCGGACAGGAGGTTACAGATGCTGTTATCACAGTTCCTGCTTACTTCTCTGACTCACAGCGTCAGGCTACTAAGGAGGCTGGTCAGATTGCAGGTTTGAACGTTCAGCGTATCGTAAATGAGCCTACAGCCGCAGCTTTGGCTTACGGTGTTGACAAGGCTAACAAGGATATGAAGATTGCCGTATTCGACCTGGGTGGTGGTACATTCGATATCTCTATTCTGGAGTTCGGTGGCGGTGTATTCGAGGTACTTTCTACCAATGGTGATACTCACCTGGGTGGTGATGACTTCGACCAGGTAATCATCAACTGGTTGGCTGATGGCTTCAAGGCTGAAGAAGGCGTAGATCTCCGCAAGGACCCTATGGCTATGCAGCGTTTGAAGGAAGCAGCTGAGAAGGCTAAGATTGAGTTGTCAAGCTCTACATCTACCGAAATCAACTTGCCATACATCACAGCCGTTGACGGTATGCCAAAGCACTTGGTTAAGACTTTGACCCGTGCACAGTTCGAGCAGTTGGCTCACAACCTGATTCAGGCTTGCTTGGTACCTTGCCAGAATGCCGTTCGTGATGCTAAACTCTCTACATCAGATATCGACGAGGTTATCCTGGTTGGTGGTTCAAGCCGTATCCCAGCCGTTCAGACACTCGTTAAGAACTACTTCGGCAAGGAGCCTTCTAAGGGTGTTAACCCAGATGAGGTTGTTGCAGTAGGTGCAGCTATCCAGGGTGCCATTCTGAACAAGGAAGAGGGTGTTGGTGACATCGTATTGCTCGACGTTACTCCATTGACTCTCGGTATCGAGACTATGGGTGGTGTGATGACTAAGCTCATCGATGCCAATACAACTATCCCTTGCAAGAAGAGCGAGGTATTCTCTACAGCAGCTGATAACCAGACAGAGGTTACCATCCACGTATTGCAGGGTGAGCGTCCAATGGCAGCTCAGAACAAGAGCATCGGTCAGTTCAACCTGACAGGTATCGCTCCAGCTCGCCGTGGTGTTCCTCAGATTGAGGTTACCTTCGATATCGATGCCAACGGTATCTTGAACGTATCAGCTAAGGATAAGGCTACCGGTAAGGAGCAGAGCATCCGCATCGAAGCTTCATCTGGCTTGAGCGAGGACGAGATCAACCGCATGAAGGCTGAGGCAGAGCAGAACGCTGCTGCTGATAAGGCTGAGCGCGAGAAGATTGACAAGATGAACCAGGCTGACAGCATGATCTTCACCACCGAGAACTTCCTGAAGGATAACGGTGATAAGATTCCAGCTGACAAGAAGCCAGGTATCGAGCAGGCATTACAGCAGTTGAAGGATGCTCACAAGGCAGGTGATGTTGCAGCTATCGATTCAGCTATGAACAACTTGAACACCGTCATGCAGGCTGCTTCTCAGCAGATGTATCAGGGCGGTCAGCAGGCAGGTCCTCAGGGTGCTCAGGGCGGTCAGCAGGCACAGGGCGGCAACGATGGCGCGCAGGACGTACAAGACGCTGACTTCGAAGAAGTTAAGTAATACATACTAATATTATCATAAAGGCGTACAATGCTCAGAAATGAGTTTTGTACGCCTTTTTTGTTTCATTATGTTTTTTTATATCCCAATAGTTTGCTAATTCGCTGAAAATTATGTATATTTGCAAATTAAGGGAGATAGAACATCGCCCGAAAGAGATAGATAGTTTAGGGTAAATATAAAAGAAAGGAGAACGAGATATGGCAAAGAAGAGACCACAGGTAGCGCTGGTTTATGATTTCGACGGCACACTGTCGCCGGGCAATATGCAGGAGTTTGGATTCATACAGGCTACAGGCAAGACAAAAGACGAGTTCTGGGAGAAAAACAGAAAGTTTGCAGAGGGTAAGGATGCCAACGGCATTTTGACCTATATGTATCTGATGCTCGACGAAGCCAAGAAGAACAATATCTCGCTCACTCGGGAATCTTTTCAGAAATTCGGCAAGGATGTAGAACTGTTCCGCGGCGTAAAACAATGGTTTTCGCTCGTGAATGAATATGGCAACAGTATCGGACTGGACGTAAAGCACTACATCAACTCCTCGGGACTGAAGGAGATGATAGAGGGCACACCTATCGCCCAGGAATTTGAGAACATCTACGCCTGCTCCTTTCTCTACAACAAGGATGGTATCGCCTATTGGCCAGCCGTAGCCGTAGACTATACTACCAAGACGCAATTCCTCTTCAAAATCAACAAGGGTATCAAACAGGTGAGCGACAACAGAAGAGTGAATCAGTATATCCCCGACGAAAAGCGCCCTATCCCTTTCCCCCGAATGATATATTTCGGAGATGGAGAAACCGATGTGCCTTGCATGAAGATGGTAAAGGAACATGGCGGTCACTCGATTGCCGTATATGATAACGAGGATAAACAGAAAACAGCCTGCCAGCTTGTCAAGGAGGGACGGGTAAACTTCATGTGCTCAGCCAACTACAGCAAAGGAAGCGTGATGAATATCATCGTAAAGAGGATATTGGATAAAATCAAAGCCGACTTTGAATTCGACCGCCTGATAGAACTGAACCAGAAGAAGGCATGGAAGTGATTTAAAGGTAAAAGGGTAAAAAGGGCAAGAAAGTAAAGAAAGAAAGGGATTCTTTTGTGAATTCCTTGAAACTTTTCTTGGTTTTATCGAGGATTATGCTTAATTTTGCACGCAAAAATAATAATATCAAATCATATTAATGGGAAGAAACAAATACTCAGCAGGAGAAATCAAGGAAATCGGCAAGTTGCTGCGACTCAAGAACGCAGGCAACCGTTTACAACAGAAAATGATACGCCACGACCTTCGCGTGGATTATGAATTCAATATCTCTGACTTCAATGAGCCTGGCAAGGCTTTCGGAGAAGAGGAGTTGCAGGCAGCCATCAAGCGTGGCGCCATTCAGATTCTCGACGATGCCACCATAGAGGCAATGAAGGCAAAACGTGCCCGAGATAAGGCTCGCGACGAGGCAGAGAGACTGAAAGAAGCCGTAGCCAGCGGTGAACAGACCGACTGGCAGGAGGCTATGAAGGAGTGGAATGAGTATTACGAAAAGTAAAAAGGTAAAAAAGTAAAAAGGTAAAAAGAACATACTGATTACGACATATACCGATTACGAAATATACTGATTACGAAATATACCGATAAAAAAAATATACTGATTATAAATTATTATGGCTAAAGTATTGATAAAGACATCAGAGGGCGACATCAAGGTGCGCCTCTACGACGAGACACCTCAGCATCGTGACAACTTCTTGAAGTTGGCAAAGGAGGGATATTTCGATGGCACTCTCTTCCATCGTGTCATCAAGGATTTTATGATTCAAGGCGGCGATCCAGACAGCAAAGGCGCTCCTAAAGGCAAGATGCTGGGCACAGGTGGTCCCGACTATACCATCCCTGCCGAGTTCGTTTATCCACAACTTTTCCACAAGCGTGGAGCCTTGAGCGCAGCCCGTTTGGGAGATGAGGTAAACCCAGAACGAGAGAGCAGCGGTAGCCAGTTTTATATTGTATGGGGAAAGACCTACAAGCAGAATGAACTGAAGCAGATGGAAAAGCAGATGGGCATGCAG
>OLRV01003697.1_pt1 | contig 10416 bp, 11 predicted proteins | sample 1672421 | NCBI WGS metagenome assembly OLRV01 (sample SAMEA3136684, study PRJEB25190) | human gut metagenome | biome: human gut; feature: human-associated habitat; material: faeces | place: Austria | collected 2013
AAAGGGGGATACTCTCTTTCTCGAAAGAGAGTATCCCCCTTTTAGCGCGCATCTCCCCGCGGGAGATAAAATTCAAAAAACACTTGTACGATTTTTCTCTCCGTGATAAAATACAATATTAAGACAAAAATAGGAGAAGACTGCCGCGTTTTGCGGCAAAAACGCCCCGGAAAGGAGAGCACTTATGCCGGTACACGAAGGACATCGCTCGCGCAAAAAAGAGCAGTTCCGCGCCCACGGGCTTGATGCGTTCGCCGACCACGAGGTGCTCGAGCTTCTCCTTTACTACGCCGTGCCGCGGCAGGATACGAACCCTATCGCGCACCGGCTGATGGAAAAATTCGGCTCGCTCGACGCGGTGTTTGCCGCCGATCGCGCGGCGCTTGAGGAGGTCGAGGGCATCGGCGAGAACGCCTCGACGCTCATCTCGCTCATGTTCCCGATGATGCGCCGCATCCACGCGTCCTCCGGCGCGCACGAGACGATTCTCAGCGATACCGAGCAGGCGGGCGCGTACTTTTTAGACCTCTTTTTCGGCGAGCGGGAGGAAAAGCTCTACGAGGCGTGCCTTGACGCCAAGGGCCGCCTCCTCGCTTGCCATTTGGTCGCCGAGGGCGACACGGAGAGCGTCCAGCTCAATATGCGCAAAATTGTGGAAAACGCGCTCAAGTGCGGCGCGAGCAGCGTGCTTCTTTCCCACAACCACCCGAGCGGCGTGGCGCTCCCCTCCCCTGCGGACAACGCGACGACGCTGTCGGTCTTCGACGCGCTGCGCACCGTGGGCGTCGAGCTTGCCGACCACATCATCGTCGCGGACGACGACTTTGTCTCCCTGCGGCACAACGGACTTCTGCCCGAAAGAAAGGGAAACGGATATGGAATTTAAGCTGCACGCGCCCTTCAAGCCCACGGGCGACCAGCCTGAGGCCATCGAAAAGCTGGCGCAGGGCGTGAAGATGGGCCTCGACGAGCAGGTCTTGCTCGGCGTCACGGGCTCGGGCAAGACGTTCACGATGGCGAGCGTCATCGAAAAGGTCCAGCGGCCGACGCTCGTGCTGGCGCACAACAAGACCCTCGCCGCGCAGCTGTGCGCGGAGTTCAAAGAGTTTTTTCCCGAAAACGCGGTGGAATACTTCGTTTCGTACTACGACTATTACCAGCCCGAGGCCTATATCCCCCACACCGACACCTATATCGCCAAGGACGCCTCGACGAACGAGGAGATCGACCGCCTGCGGCTTTCGGCCACCTGCGCGCTGCTCGAGCGGCGCGACGTGATCGTCGTCTCGTCCGTCTCGTGCATTTACGGCCTCGGCGAGCCGGAGGACTTTGAAAAGCTGATGATCTCGCTCCGCCCGGGCATGACGATGGAGCGCGACTTCCTCTTAAAGCGGCTCATCGAAATTCGCTACGAGCGCAACGACGTCGCCTTTGAGCGCAACCGCTTCCGCGTGCGCGGCGACACGGTGGAGCTCTACCCTGCGTACTACCGCGACAAGGCCGTGCGCGTCGAATTCTTCGGCGACGAGATCGACCGGATCAGCGAATTCAACCCCGTGAGCGGTCAGGTGACGCGCACGCTCCAGCACATCGCCATCTACCCCGCGTCGCACTATGTCACAACGAAGGACAAGCTCGAGCGCGCCATTGTCGAGATCGACAAGGAGCTCGACGAGCGCGAGGCACAGTTTTTGGCCGAGGGCAAGGCCGTCGAGGCCCAGCGCATCCGCCAGCGCACGCGCTACGATATCGAGATGCTGCGCGAGCTGGGCTACTGCACGGGCATCGAGAACTATTCCCGCGTCATCAGCGGGCGGCCCGTCGGCTCGCCGCCGCTGACGCTCATCGACTACTTCCCCAAGGATTTCCTGCTTTTTGTGGATGAATCGCACGTCACGCTGCCGCAGGTGCGCGCGATGTACAACGGCGACCGCGCGCGCAAAGAGAGCCTTGTCGAGTACGGCTTCCGCTTGCCCTGCGCGTTTGACAACCGCCCGCTCAAATTCGACGAATTTGAGCAGCGCGTCCACCAGCGTATCTACGTTTCGGCCACGCCCGGCGACTATGAAAAGGACCGCGCGGGCCAGATCGTCGAGCAGGTCATCCGCCCGACGGGCTTACTCGACCCGAAGGTCGAGGTGCGCCCTGTCGAAAACCAGATCGATGATCTCGTCGGCGAGATCAACGCAAGATCGGCGCGCAATGAGCGCGTGCTCGTCACCACGCTGACGAAAAAGATGGCCGAGGACCTGACGCAGTATCTGACCGGCGTCGGCATCCGCGTGCGCTACATGCACGCGGACGTCGAGACCATCGAGCGCATGGAGCTCATCCGCGGCCTGCGCCTCGGCGAGTTCGACGTGCTCGTCGGCATCAACCTCCTGCGCGAGGGCCTTGACATCCCCGAGGTCTCGATGGTCGCGATTTTGGACGCGGATAAGGAAGGCTTCCTCCGCAGCGAAACGAGCCTCATCCAGACCATCGGCCGCGCCGCGCGAAACGCCGACGGCCTTGTCGTGCTCTACGCCGACACCATCACCCCCTCGATGCGCCGCGCCATGGACGAGACTGAGCGCCGCCGCCAAATTCAGGACGACTACAACAAGGCGCACGGCATCATTCCGCAGACCATCCGAAAGGACGTGCGCGAGATCATCGAAATTTCCAGGAAGGACGAGGAATCCGCCCGCCGCCGCGGCAAGCGCAAGCTCTCCGAGCGCGAGCGGGACGAAGAGATCAGAAAGCTCGAAAAGCAGATGCAGGAGGCGAGCCGTATGCTCGAATTCGAGTACGCCGCCATCCTGCGCGACCGCATCATCGAGCTGCGCAAGGAAAACACGAAATAACGAGAAAGAGACAAAACCTGTGAAAAAATACGCTTCCTACGCCTGCATTTTAGCGGCCGCCGCCTGCTGGGGCTGCATCGGCCTATTCAACCGCCCGCTGCTCAATGCCGGCATCGCGCCGGAAAACCTTGTCGTCATCCGCAACCTGGGCGGCCTTGCGGTGCTCGCGCTCTTCTTCCTCTGCACCGACCGCAGCGTCTTCAAAATGAAGGCAAAGCACCTGCCGATCTTTATTGCGACGGGCATCATCAGCGTCGTGCTCTTCACGCTCTGCTACTTCAACGCGCAGAAGCTCTGTTCGCTTTCCGTCAGCGCAATTTTGCTCTACACCGCGCCCGCGATGGTGGTTCTGATGAGCGCGCTCGTTTTCAAAGAGAAGATCACGGGCAAAAAGCTCCTTGCCCTCGCGCTGGCGCTGCTCGGCTGCGCGCTCGTGACGGGCGTTTTCACGGGCGGACTGTCGCTGACGACGAAGGGGATGCTCTTCGGCCTCGGTGCGGCATTTTTCTACGCGCTCTATTCGATTTTCGCGCCCTTCGGCCTGCGGCATTACAGCCCGCTCGCCGTCGTATTCTGGACGTTCGTGTTCGCCGCGCTCGGTGCGCTGTTCGTCGCCGACTGGGGCAACCTTATGACGGTTCTGAGCGTGCCGCAAAACGCCCTCCTCGCTGCGGGGCTGGTGCTTCTTTCCACCGTCGCACCCTACATCCTCTACACCAAGGGCCTCGCCAACGTCGAGAGCGGCAAGGCCAGCATCATGGCGAGCATCGAGCCGGTCGTCGGCACGCTCGTCGGCACCCTCGTCTTCGGCGAGCCCATCAGCGCGGGCGTGTTCTTGGGCCTTGCCTGCATTTTAGCTTGTGTTTACATTCTGCGGTGATTTTATCCCCGTTTTCCACATAGGAGGTCCCTTATGGCAAAGAATAAAGAAGAAAAAACCAACGTCATGCGCGTGCTCGAGCAGAAGAAGATCGCCTACACGCCGCATTCCTATCCCCATGAAGAGGGCATCGCGGTCGACGGCGTCACGGTGGCGCAGTCCATGGGCTTTGACCCCGCCATCGTCTTCAAGACCCTTGTCGCGCGCGGCGCGAGCAAACAGTATTACGTCTTCGACGTGCCGGCCGCGGAGAATCTTGACCTCAAAAAGGCCGCGAAGGCTGTGGGCGAAAAGTCCATCGAAATGATCCACCAGAAAGAGCTGCTGCCGCTCACGGGCTACGTCCACGGCGGCTGCTCGCCCGTCGGGATGAAGAAACTCTTCCCCACGGTGTTCCATGAAACCGCGGAAAACCTTGAAACAATGATCGTCTCGGCGGGCAAGATCGGCTATCAGGTCGAGCTTGCGCCCCACGATCTCGCCGCACTCGTGCGCGCAAAATTTGCGGATATCATTGTTGAATGAGGTTGACATAAAAAATTCAGAAGAGTACGCTGGTCTCGCAGCTGCGAATCCAGCAACAGGAGTTATCGATTCATGCCAAGTAAGATTTTTGTCAAAGGCGCAAGAGAAAATAATCTCAAGAACATCGACGTTGAGATCCCACGCGACGCGCTGACCGTCATCACGGGCCTGTCCGGCAGCGGAAAGTCGTCGCTCGCGTTCGACACCATCTATGCCGAGGGCCAGCGCCGCTATGTGGAGAGCCTGTCCTCCTATGCGCGCATGTTTTTGGGGCAGATGGAAAAGCCGGATATCGACTCCATCGCCGATCCGGCCGAACGCAAACGCCGCATCCTTCTGAAGCAGTTCTACGTTTCCGGCATCATCGGCACATTCCATGCAGCGCTAAGCGGCTCGATCATGACCACCCCCACCGAGATCGGGCACTTTGTCTCCGAAGAACTGCTCCCCCGCATCGCGCCGCATATGCAAATGCCATCGCAATCGGAAACAGCGCAGCAGCCAGCGGCATCACCGCAAGCCCAGTAGCGAGGTCAACCCACAGCTGGCGGCGCGGGAAACAGGTCGCGCCGCCCAGTACGCGAATCCGGCGAGCTTCTACCGAGTCGCGAGGAAGAAGAAACGTGGGAAGGGGAAGATGATGCTGCCGTCCGACTGTGTGGGGTATTCCTCGCGGACTTGGGCGAACACTTCGGCCTCGAACTTCTTGCGCCCGGCGTCGTCAAGCGCTTGCAGATACGGCCTCATGCCGGTGCCACGATACCAGTCCATAATCGCCTCATGCGAGGGCAGCGTGTGCATGTACGTGACCTTCCACATGCGGAAGGCGCTGGCATGCGCATGCAGCAGCTCCCAGTATTCGGGCGGCGTGAGGTTGTAGAACTCGCGTTGCTGCGGCAGCTTGTCCGCGAACGCGGGCGAGTGCACGATACCACCGATGATGCGGTGAATCGGCTCCTCATAGTTCATCGGCGTCTGCACAGCCAGCACTCCCCCGACCCTGGGCCGGGCGAGCAGTCCGGGAATCAGATGCGGATGGTCCGGCACCCATTGGATGCAGGCATTGGAGAAGACCACGTCGAAGTCGGCCGGCAGCTCGTCCAGCCGCGCGGACACGTCGCACAGCTGGAAATCGATGTCGGGATAGGTTTTGCGCGCTGTCTCGATCATGACCGGCGAGCTGTCGACGCCGAGAATCTTGGCATGGGGATAGCGCTCGCGCAGCACGGCCGTGCTGTTGCCCGGCCCGCAGCCAATATCCCGCACGCGCGTGACGCTGCCGTCGTCCGGCGGCAGCTGCATCGCCAGATCACGCGCCGGCTGCGTGCGCTCCCGTTTGAATCGCAGATACTGTTCCGAATCCCAGGTAACCATGCTCCCCACGCTAATCAGCCATTCACATATCGGCCGATATTATCTCACAATTCAGCCGAGCAGGGCGTCGCGGCGGGCGATGAGCCCGTCAATCGCGGCCTCGCCTTCGATGACGGTGAAGGTCAGGGACTTGCGTTCGCTGGCCTGCGGGGCGATGGCGTGCAGGTCGCCGCGCTGCTCGTGCCAGCCTCGGCCGTGGACGCTGGAGTTCGAGGGTTCGAGGCCGACCACGTAGTCGCCCGCACCCGTCGACTTCCATTCCATGAAGTATGGGAAGAGGCTGGCGTCGAAGTCGATGACGACTCCGAGTCCGAGCTTGCGGTTGACCACGGCGGCGAAGCTGCGGCCGTTCTCGTCGGCGGCGAGCTCGTGCAGGTACACGCTTTCGGGACTGATCGTCGCGGAAGGATTCGTTGGTCACCTCATCCTCGACCGTGATCGACAGCCGGCCGTACACGCTGGTGATTGTGCGACGCAGTACGAGGTTCTCGCCGCGGTATTCGAACTGGCAGACGTCGAGGGCGCGGTCGGCCATGGACACGAAACGCAACGGACCGTTCTTCACCTCGATGGCCTCGAGGCCGTGGGCTCGGCCTTCCTAGTATTCGATCGGGCGCACGTAGGCGGCCTGCTGAAGGCTGCCCATATGGGCCAGCATGTCGGCTCGCGTGCTGTGTTCTGTGGACGTCATCGTCGTCACCGATCCTTGATATTTATGCCTCACGCCTGCGCAGCGGCGGCATCCGCGGCGTCGTTCTTCAGCGCGCGCAGCAGGGCCTTGTTGCGGGATTCGATGATGCGCTTGCCGTCCTCGCCCTGCCAGGAGAAGAAGCCCTGGCCGGTTTTGGCGCCGAGATTGCCTTCCCTGACCTTCTCGGCGAGCAGCGGGCTCGGGCCGGTGCCGTTGTCCATATCGTCGAACAGGTAAGTGCTGATGTTATAGAACACATCGAGGCCGCCGAGGTCGATGCTGGCGAGGGGGCCGACCAGATTCCAGCGACGGCCGAGACTGTACTTCATCACGTCGTCCACGGTGGCCGCGTCCGCGATGCCCTGCTGGACGATGTAGAACGCCTCGCGCAGCACGGCCAGTTGCAGGCGGTTGCCCACAAAGCCCAGCGATTCCTTCTTGATCTTCGCCGGCTTCTTGCCGATCTTGGCCATGAGGTCGAAAGTGATGTCCACTACCTTCGCGTCAGTTTTCTCGCCCGGCACCACTTCGACCAGCGGCATGAGCTGTGCGGGGTTCCAGAAGTGCGCCACCACGAAGCGTTCGGGGTGTCCCATCACCGACTGCAGCGCGGTGGGGCTCAGGCCGGAGGTGTTCGTGGACAGAATCGCGTCCTTGGGGGCGGCGTGCTCCACTTCGACCCAGACGGACTTCTTGATGTCAAGGTTCTCGGCCACGGATTCGATGACGAAGTCCACGTCCGCCACGCCGCTCGCATAGTCGGCGTAACCGGTGATGCGGGCCAGCACCGCGTCCAAGGTGTCGCCGTCCTTGAGTAGTCCGGCTTCGGCAAAGTCCTCGGCATCCGAACGAATCGCCTTCATCGCCTTCTCCAGCGAGGCCTCGCCGCGGCCGACCAGATGCACCGGATATCCGGCCAACGCGAACTGCAACGTGATCGCGTGGCCCATGGTTCCCGTGCCGACGTTCGCAATCGTCTTGATATCGTCCACTGTCTCAATCACGGAGACCCCTTCTTTCCGGCGGTTCGTCTGGCGTTGGTGTACGCATGAACAGCACCGTGCCGTTATGCGTTTGCTCGCATTCTATGCCGATTTCGCTACGTGAACATTTACTGAACATTTCGCGGATTCGACTAGTACAAATCCCCATATCAGCACAAAAGCGTGGTGCCGCAACACCGAAGTGTTACAGCACCACGCTGAAATGTTCATGTCGTTACGCTGCCATCGCGCACCCACAGCGGAATCGATAGGAAACCTCACCGGAGTAGGTGAACACGGGGGGCGACCAGCATGGACGGACCGAACATATACTGACGGTCCAGCGTGCGGCATGCCGGGTCATCGGGGAATTCCACGAACATGGAACGCATGACCGGAGTACCGTTCACATGAGGCTGCAGGCCAAGCTGGTAGACATACGGCATGAGTTCAAGCTTGAGCTTGGTGAACTCGCGTACCACATCCACGGCGGTCTGGCCGGGCACCAATGCGACGCCGTTCTTCTCGTCCTCCTCGTCGAACAGCCACGGCACACGGTACACGGTGGAACCGTGCAGTCGCGAGTGGGAGCCGAGCATGCCGAACGCCACCCAACGCTTGTAGACGGCCGGATCCGGGAACGCACCTTCGAAGCCACCGATGTCGTGACTCCAGAAGCCGAAGCCGGAGGAGGTCAGCGACAGGCCGGCACGCAAGGACTGGGCCATGCCATTGAAGGTGGACTCGCAGTCACCGCCCCAATGCACGGGCTGCTGCTGGCCGCCGACGGTGGCGGAGCGCGCATACAGGCAGGCGTTGCCCTTGCCGTAGGTTTCTTCGATGGCTTCGAACACGGCCTGGTTGTACAGCTGGGTGTACCAGTTGTGCATGGAGAGCTTCGGAGAGCCGTCATACCAGACGACGTCGCGCGGGATACGCTCGCCGAAATCGGTCTTGATGGCGTCCACGCCCTGATTCAGCAACGCCTTGACCTTGTCCTTGAACCATTCACGGGCGGCCGGGTTGGTGAAGTCCACCAAGCCCATGCCGGCCTGCCAGAAGTCGATCTGCCAGACTTCGCCATTGGGCTTGCGCACCAGATAGCCCTTGTCTTCGTGCAGGCGCTTCAGCGTGGATTCGATGTCGCCGAAGAAACGCTTGTCCCACTCGAAATCGCACCAATGGAACTCGCGCATCCAGTAGCAGTCGTAGTGGAAGGCGGCCAGCGGAATATCACGCTCGGCCATACCGTCGATGAAGGAGTTGATGGTGGCCTCGGTATTCTCGGAACCGATCTCAAAGGAGACATGGCCGCGGTTGTTGACCAGTACGCCATACCCATTGGAGGTCATGTAGAACGGGATGTCCTTGTAGCCCTGCTCGGAAGCAGTGCCGCCATCCTCATTCCAGATGTCGACGCTCTGACCATTCTTCACGTAAGCGCCGAAGCGTTCGCCCAAGCCGTATACGTCTTCGCCAACCGACAGATGCAGCTGGATGGCAATGAACACGTCGGATTCATCACGGGCGGAACCGTCCATGGTCACACCGAATTCGCTGACCGGCTGGGCGGTGACGTTCGATTCGGCACCGGGCTTGAATCGGCCCAGCGACTTGCCTGCGGACTCAGTGAGCACCTTGCCGTCCTCGCCGATGAAGGTCAGGTTCCAGGGGGCGCCCTTGACGACCTTCACGGTAAGTCCGCCAGTGGTCAGCGTGACATCCGCGCCATTGACGCCGACTTCGCCGTCGCCATTGCCGTTCGCCTGAACGGTCACGTAATCACGGTTGCCGGGTTCGTCGGCATTGAGCGGGAATCCGGGGTATTCGGTGGCGCCTTGCCAGTGTTCGGCACACACACGAATCACGCCTTCCGCAGGTGTGGTGATGTCCACATTGAATGTGGGCAGGTTCAGGGTATCGTATCGGCCGCGCACCACGGAGGTCGGGGCGAGGACGTTGAGGCTTTCGGTGGTGGCATCCGCCGCCAGTTCGTAGGCTTCACGAGCGTAGAGGGCGTCGACGCCGTCACGAATCATCCAGTAGCCGTTGGTGAACTTCATTGTTGCTGCTCCTTGGTGGAGAGGTGGTTTCGACCGCCAGGGAACAAGGCAGCCGAAACCAAAATCAATATGTGCTGCTTGTTGATTGAATTGCCTGTTGTGCGAATGACCTTACTTCACCGCGCCGGTGGTGATGCCGTACCAGTCGCCGGAGCCCATCATGCCTTGCTCATCGTACTTGCCGGTGTCGGCCAAGGAACCGGTGATAATCTTGTCCCAGCCATATTCGGACACGTAATCGTTGAGGTTGGTGAGCAGGCCTTGGCTGGCGAGCAGGCCGGACGTGGCGTTGCCCTTGTTGTATTCCGTAACGTCCGGAGCGTCGTCGGAGTTGAGGACCTGGGAGGCGTTCTGGCGAATCTGTTCGAAGGCCTTCTTCTCGAATTCGACCTTGACGCCGGTCTCACACATTTTCATGCTTTATGCAAAAAATGTGAGGCATACGCACATTTCCCATCAAACGCACAGGTGCAAGAATGGCAGCAATTCGCCATTTTTGAAATCACCATGTGCGTTTGACGGCGCGTAAGCCTCACATTGTTCTCAGCAGGACCGAATTTCTGCGAGCCCCCCTATAGCGCTCCCCTACGCAATATGTCCGCAAACGACCACACCACATGGGCGATACGCGCCAATTCGGCGTAACGGCCGATGGACAGCCACTGCACACGGTACCGTTCGAACCACAACTCCAAATCGGCGGCAAGACGGGCGCGGCGCGAGGCATCCAGCGCACGGCCGGTCACATCCTTGGTGTCACAGGCGTCCTCGCCGCCAGCCAATACCAGCAGTTCCTCACCCAGTCTATTGAACAACCGCTGCCCATCCAGCATCACCCACAGCAGCTCCGGGTTCAATCCTCCTCGTGCCGAGCCATCGAGCACCGCGACAACCGCACTGCCGCAATCAATCAACGCCCGGTCGCAATCCCGGCGTCGTTCGAGACGGGCATGGTTCCGCAGGAGCAATCGGCGGCGCGCGTCGGCGCATCCCAGCGCACGGTCAAACATGAGCTCTCCCCCGCACGACCGTTCCACATATGATGCCACATCCG
>OLRV01003698.1_pt1 | contig 10413 bp, 14 predicted proteins | sample 1672421 | NCBI WGS metagenome assembly OLRV01 (sample SAMEA3136684, study PRJEB25190) | human gut metagenome | biome: human gut; feature: human-associated habitat; material: faeces | place: Austria | collected 2013
ATCGCTCCTGCTGCAAATGCAAGTAAAAATGGTAAAATAGTTCTAACTTTTAAAACAAGTAATGCTCCGATAACACTTGCAATTGGTTCGACAATTCCAGTTAAACTACCAATTAAAAATGCTTTTTTAGAACTCATACCATCTCTTTTAAGTGGTAAAGATACTGCTGTACCTTCAGGGAAGTTCTGAAGTCCTATTCCAAATGCAAGTATTATTGCTGATATTAATGAAGCTCCATGTAAATTATATCGAAGTGATCCAAAGGCCACCCCTACTGCAAGGCCTTCAGGAATATTGTGAAGGGTTATTGAAAAAATTAACATAAATGTTCTTTTAAAGTTTTTTGCTTTTTCATTTTTTTTAATTATTTTAGGAAATATTTTATATATGTGTTATATATATTTTAATGGTAATGAAAGTAGTAGTACTTGTGAATTTAGTAGTGGCTTATTACTTTGGTAATCAATTGGAATTAATTTAGTGGGAATAATAAATTCGGCTTTATATGTAAAAAATAATAATAAATAAGTAAGTTATGAAAAATAATTTGCTTTTTTTTGGAACTTTTTTGTAAAATATACAACTATATTAGTGAGGTGGATGTAATGATCGATCAAGAAACCTTAAATAAATTTGATAAATTGTATAATGAATCTTATAAGAATATCTTAAAATATGTTATTTGTAATTGTTCAAATGTGGAAGATGTAGAAGATATTGTACAAAATGTTTATGTTGATTTACTTAAGAAGATTAATAAAATAAATATTGATAATGGTAATGCGTATGTTATGGGGATAGCTAAAAATAAAGTTAATGAATATTATCGTTTTAATTATAAAGTTAAGTTAGTTAATTTATTTTCTAAAGATGAGAAATTTGATATGACTTGTAATATTCCTGATGATTTTGATTTACAAGATGAGTTTATAAAAAAAGAAGATATTAAGTTTATTTGGGATTTTTTGAAAGGGAAGAAGGCAATAGTTTTTAAAGTCTTTTATCTATATTTTTATGAAGATATGAGTATTAAAGATGTTGCTGGATTACTTAAGATAAGTGAATCTAACGTAAAACATTATCTATATAGAACTTTAAATGAACTTAAAGTTGTAATGAAAAACAGGGGTGATGAAAATGTTTAATAGAAAGGAATTCAAAAAAATATTTGATGATGAGTTTGATAGCCAAAGGATGAAAGAACAAATTTTAATTAAATATAAAAATAAAAATGGTAATAATATGTTAAAGATGTTACGTTATGCTGTAATTGTGATTGTTTTAATTATTGGGGGAGTATTTGTTTATAATAGAAACTTAGTATTTAGTAATGGTGGTAACGTTAGTAACGGGGATAATAGTAGAATTTTGGTTAATGAAATTAGTAGTGCTGGTGTAAATAAGATTGATGCTGATATTAAAATTCAATCTATAAAAAAAGCTGATTCTTATTTAAGTGATGCATGGGTTCCTGATGATTTAAATAAGTTTAATGGTTATAGCGTGTATACTAGAGACATAGGTAAGAGTAAATATGATAATTTAAATTGTTATGTTTATTATTTTTCTAATGAAAATGATGAAAGAAATATAAGGGTTGCTTTTTCTGGTAAAGCAATAAGAGATTACGGTTTTGATAGTGATAGTGCTTTAAAATCTACTATTAATGATAATGAACTTGTTATTTATAAATATGAAAATATTTATTTTGTAGAATTTATTTATAATAATGTTAATTATGATATTGAAACTAATGGTATTAATATAGTTGAATTAGAGATGTTTTTAAAATCAATAATTAAGTAGGAGTGTGTGATGAAGAAAAAAGTTTTAATTGGTTTAATAATTATTGTTTTAGTTATTTTGTTATTTCCTAGACGTAATGCGTTAAATGATGGTGGAACAATTGAATATAAAGCCGTTGCTTATAAAGTGTCTAAGGTGCATAGATATAAAATAGATGGTAAATATAATAATAATTTTGAAAATGGAATAATTATAGAATTATTTGGCAAAGAAATTTATAATAATGTAGAATGAATATTTAGAAAAAATCTAATTTCATTCTTTTTTCTTGTTTTAATTTTTTTACTATACTATAATAAGTTTTACTTGGAGGAAAAACTTGTGAATAATGGAAGAAATTTATATGATTTTGATGGTGTAATTTATAGAGGAAATTGTTCTTTTGATTTTTTTATATATTGTTTAACATATTATCCTAATATTTTTAAGTATGTTCCTAGATATGTTGTAGATTATATATTAATAAAAAATAAATTAATTGATATTGCAAATAAAAGTTATGATTTTTGTAGATTTTTACTTGATGTAAAAGATATTGATGATTTGATATTAAGCTTTTGGAATCATAATATAACAAAAATAAATAATTTGTATAAAGAACAAATGAAAAGTAATGATTTAATAATAACTGGATCACCGGATTTTTTAATGAATCCGATATGTGAGTATTTTAATATAGAAAGTTTATCAAGTGTAGTAGACAAAAATACGGGGATAGTGACAACGTTTTGTTTTAGAGAAAACAAAGCAACTGTTTTAGAAAAAAATATCCTAATCAAATTTTTAATTCTTTTTATACAGATAATATTTATGAGGATAAGTTTCTATTTGACAGTGCTAATACAGTTTATTGGGTTAAAGGAAAGATAAAAATTAAGATAAAGTAAATTTATATCTACTATAGTATTTGCTATATATTTAATAATTCTTGCTATAGGATTTGACTAGTAATATAATTTTTATAGATTATATTAAGGAGAAAATGTATATGATAAAATTAGTGCTGGTAAGACATGGGCAAAGTGTGTGGAATTTAGAAAATAAGTTTACTGGTTGGACAGATGTTGAGTTGTCTAAGCAAGGTATTTTAGAAGCAAAAGAAGCAGGTAAAATATTAAAAGAAAAAGGATTTTATTTTGATTTAGCGTTTACTTCAGTACTTAAAAGAGCAGAAGATACTTTAGGTTATATTTTGAAGGAAATGGGAGAAGAAAATATTGAAATTAGAAGAAGTTGGAAGTTAAACGAAAGACATTATGGTGCTTTACAAGGATTAAATAAAGATGAAACAAGAGAAAAATATGGTGCAAAGCAGGTTTTACTTTGGAGAAGAAGTACAGATGTAAGGCCTCCTAAATTAGAAGAAGATGATTCAAGATATCCTGGTAATGATGAAAAATATAAGGATTTAAATAAAGATGAATTACCAAAAACAGAAAATCTTTTAGATACAATAAAGAGAGTTCTTGAGTATTGGAATTCTGATATTAAACCAGAAATAGAAAGCGGTAAGAAAGTTATAATTGTTGCTCATGGAAATAGTTTAAGAGGATTAATAAAGTATTTAGATAATATAAGTGATGAAGATATTATTAAGTTGGAGTTAGAAACTGGGAATCCGATTTGTTATGAGTTAGATGAAAATTTAAAACCGATAAGACATTATTATTTAAAGTAGAATTTATTATTGATAGTTACAATTATGAAAGAATTAATTGTAATTATTTTTAATTATTTGTATTTTTTTAAAATGTTAAAAATATTTGCGTATATTCCAAATGAAATTGGTAGAATATAATTTAGAAAAGTTTAAAATTAAAATAGAAAGGAGAAAATATATGCTAGGAGATAAAATTATTAATGAAAGAAAAAAACATAAATTAAGTCAAGAAGAACTAGCTGAGATGATAGGTGTTACAAGACAGACTATTTCTAATTGGGAACTTAATGAAACTAGTCCTGATTTAAAACAAGCACAAAAATTATCAAATATATTTGATATTAGTTTGGATGAATTAATTGGTAGAAAAAATTTACTTTTAGAGAAAATTGATAAAACAGAGAGTAATTCAAAATTGCTTATAAAATTAGTAAAAGTGGTAGGAATTACTTTAGGAACTCTTATTTTTATTTTATTATGTGTGATTTGTTTATATATTTATAGTACTAAATATTATACAAGTGAGCTAACATCAAGTGGAGAAGGAAGTACTTGTTATTATAATGGTAAAGTAAAAAATTATATTGTTATGAAGAATAATAATGATGGGACTCTTTCATTTGATATTGATGAAGTAGATATAATAAATGAATTTAATTTGCATAATGTGAAATCAGGTGAACCAAAAGAATTATTAGATAAAATAGTTGCTTATATTGAAAATAATGGTGGAACTTGTTTGAAAGATAATTATTAACTTATAAAGGATCAATATGAATAATTGATTCTTTTGTTTTAATAGATTTAAATTTAAAAATTATAGATAAGGGAAATAAATTTTTAATGCTAATTTATGGCAAGATAATGTAAATGTTTTTTCTATTTTTATATATTAAATATAAATGTATGTTAAAATTGGTTATAGATATATGTGTTATTATAGATTTAAATTGAATGAATATGTGGATTACCACTGATGTTAAAGGAAAAGATGTATGGAAAAAACAAACGTAATGAGAATATTAGATCAAAAGAAAATAAAGTATAATGAATATTTCTATGGTGATACTGAAGCAGTAAGTGGTGTGGATGTTGCAAGTGTTTTAAATGAGGATCCAAATAAGGTGTTTAAAACATTAGTTACTGTTTCAAAGTCTAAACAAAATTATGTATTTATGATACCAGTTCATAAAGAATTAGACCTAAAGAAATGTGCTCAAAGTGTTAACGAGAAAAGTATTGAAATGATTCATCAAAAGGAACTTTTACCATTAACTGGATATGTTCATGGTGGATGTTCGCCAATTGGGTTAAAAAAGCCGTTTAAAATTGTAATAGATGATTCTGCTAAGAACTTTAAGGAGATAATTTTTAGTGGAGGAAAAATAGGTTATCAGGTGGAAGTAGAATTAAATGATTTAGAAAAAGTTATAAATTATAAATTTAGTGATATAGTAAAGGATTGATATAATTGAATAAAGATATAGGTAGTTTATTAGATTCTTTATCTAAAAGTAAATTTAGAGGTTCATTTCATTTAAATAAAAAAATGAAGAATTATGTAAAAGAAAAAGGATTTGATAAAATTAAATCAGATGCAAGAGATTTGATAACAAAAAGAATAGCGCCAAAAAATCCAAATAATGATGGAAAGCAAACTCCAATGAGACAGGTACATCCAGTTTTTATTGCACAACATGCTACAGGTTGTTGTTGTAGAGGTTGTTTAGAGAGAATTCATGGTATAAAAAAGGGACATGAACTTTCAAATGAAGAAATAGAGTATGTTGTAAATACATTGATGTTATGGATTCAAAGAGAAATGTCGAAAGATTAATATTTTTAGGTATTATTGTTGTAAAGAAAATAAAAAAATAAAATTACATAAGATTTGCAACAAGAGAAGAAATAGATGCAAACATGCCATTAACAATAACACCAGAGCCATATACAACAATAAGGGTGTTAATGGAATATAAAGGATTAGAAAATTCAATAGAAGTAGAAGAACAAAGCTTAGAAACACCGAGAAGAAAAGGATTTGTAGCAGTGGAATGGGGTGGAACAGAAATTAAATAGCATATTTAGAAATGATATTTATATAGATATCATTTTTTTTTAAGAAGAAATTAATAATTGGAAATTAAAAGTATGTTATAATAATTTAATGAGAAAAAGAAAAGAGGAAATGTGATGGCAAACATATTAATTGTAGATGATGAAAAAGAAATAGCAGATTTAGTTGAAATATACTTAAAAAACGAAAACTATAATGTATATAAATATTATTCAAGTAAAGATTTATTAAAAAACATAGATAAACTAGAAATAGATTTAGCAATATTAGATGTTATGATGCCTGATATTGATGGTTTTAAATTATGTAATAAAATAAGGGAAAAATATAATTTTCCAATTATTTTTGTAACTGCAAAAGTAGAAAATATAGATAAAATTACAGGACTTAGTATTGGAGCTGATGATTATATTACAAAACCATTTCAGCCTCTTGAACTAATAGCAAGAGTAAAAGCTCAATTGAGAAGATATAAAAAATATAACAATCAAGATAATACTATAAATACAAATGAGATAGATTTTAGAGGAATACGAATTAATAATTCTACACATGAGTTTTTCTTTAACGAAAAGCTTGTTGAACTTACAAAAACAGAATTTGCAATATTATGGAAATTATGTGCTAATAGAGGAAATGTTGTAAAAAGTGATGAATTATTTTCTAAAGTTTGGGGAGAAAAGTATTTTGAAAGAGATAATAATACTATAATGGTACATATAAGACACTTAAGAGAAAAGATGAATGATGGTGGAAGAAATCCGAAGTATATTAAGACTGTTTATGGAATGGGGTATAAGATTGAAAAATAATGATATGAAAAAAATAGTAAAAAGTACATTTTGGAGTTTTATAGTCCAATGTATGATTAGTTTAACTATAATGGGAATAATTATGATAATTTTAGCAGAAAGCAGAGCAATATTTGACTTTCAGTGGTTATACAATATTTTTCCACATTTATATGATTTACTTGATAATATATATGAATTAGTTTTTGAAAGAGCATATTTTATATTTATTATATTTGGAACTACATTAATAATAGTTTTAAGCTTATTATATAAATTATTAAATAAAATATTTTCTTATGTGTTTGCAGTTTCAGAATCAGCAGATAAATTATTTGACAAAAATGTAGAGTATATAAATTTACCGCCAGAAATGGTAGAAGTAGAGAAAAAATTAAATCATTTTAAAACAGAAGCAATAAAAAATGAAAGACTTGCAAGAGAAAATGAACAGAAAAAAGATGAGTTAATTGTATATCTTGCACATGACATAAAAACACCATTAACATCTATGATAGGATATTTATCATTGTTAAGTGAAATAAAAGATATGCCACAAGAACAAAGAAATAGGTATATTGACATTGCACTTGATAAATCATATAGATTAGAATATTTAATTAACGAATTATTTGATGTAGCTAGATTCAATTCAGAAAAAATTGTTTTAGAAAAAGAAGAAATAAACTTGAATTTAATGTTAGAACAAATTGCAGATGATTTTTATCCTACATTAAAAGAAATGAATAAAAAAATTAACTTTACTTCTGATGAAAAAACAATTTTATATGCAGATCCTGATAAATTAAGTAGAGTATTTAATAACTTAATAAAAAATGCAGTAAATTATAGTAAAGAAAACACTGATATAGATATAAGTATATTAAATAAAGAAAATCAAGCGACTGTAAAGATTACAAATAAAGGAAAACAAATTCCAAAAGAAAAGTTAGATAAAATATTTGAAAAATTCTATAGATTAGATTCTTCGAGAACAAGTAAAACAGGAGGTAGTGGGCTAGGCCTTGCTATTGCTAAAGAAATAGTAGAACTTCATGGAGGAAGAATTTATGCAGAAAGTGATATGAAAGAAACAACTTTTAGTGTTATATTACCAATAATAGAACAAGCTTAAGAAAGTTTTAAGCTTTTCATAAGAAGAAATTAAAGAAAAATCATTGATAAGTTAGTACAATATATTTGTATTGATTTACAATGATTTTTTTATTGCAAAATCTCAAAAATATATGCAAGAATCATAAAGAAGAGAGGAATAGTATGAAAAGAAAAAGATTAACACAAATATTTCCGTTTCTTTTACCAATCAGAGTATGGCAAAGAAAACTATTTTACAATATTGGAATGAAATTTGACAAAAATACATATTCAAATAAATTTGGAGATTTATTAAAATATGAAATTTGTAATACAAAAACATCAATGATTAATAAAAATAGTGGACAAGACATAATTTATCAAAAAAACAAAGTTGATAACCTGAAAATTGCAAGTAAAACAATGAATCATATATTAATATATCCAGGAGAAACATTTTCGTTTTGTTATCTTATAAAAAATGCTAAAAAGTACGGAAAATACAAAGATGGACTTATATTGATAGACGGAAAAATAGTCGCCAAAAAAGGAGGTGGATTATGTCATTTAAGTAATATGTTACATTACTTATTTTTAATGAGTCCTCTTACTGTAATAGAAAGACATGGACATAAAATGAAATCATTTCCAGATCCAGATAAAACAGCAAAACAAGGAATAGATTCAACAATAAGCAGTGGATGGTTAGACTTAAAAGTAAAAAATGAAACAAACAATATTTACCAAATTGATATATATTTTGATGAAGAATATATGTATGGAAAAATATTATCAAATAAAGAAAGTGATGTTGCTTATGTAATATCAAATGAAAATTTAAGATATGTAAGACAAAATAATAAAATATATGAAATTGTTGATATTGTAAGAGCAGAAATTGATAAAAACACAAATATGCAAATAAAAAAAGAAAAATTATATAGTGAAAAAGTAGAAATTACTTATGAACTTTCAAAAGATATAAAAATAGAAGAGAGGTAATAGTTATGAAAACAAAAGTAGGAATAATATTTGGAGGATGTTCAAGTGAATATGATGTATCGCTTGTATCTGTTACATCAGTAATAAAAAATATTAATAAAGAGAAATATGATGTAGTTTTAATAGGTATAACAAAACAAGGAGATTTTTATTTATATCAAGGAGATATAGAAAAAATAGAGAAAAACGAATGGAAAGATGATAAGTCTTGTAAAAAAATCACGATATCTACAAATAGAAGTGATCATGGAATAATTATATTAGATACTAATGAAATTATAAAATTAGATATAGTTTTTCCAGTTTTACACGGACAAAATGGAGAAGACGGAAGATTACAAGGATTACTTGAATTAGCAGGAATAAAATATGTTGGATGTGATATGACATCATCAGCAATATGTATGGATAAATATTTAGCTCATGAGCTAGTAGCAACAAATGGGATTCTTACACCAATATCTTATTTATTTGAAAATGATAGTTATGATGATATAAGAAATAAAATAAAAAATTTACATTATCCATTATTTGTAAAGCCTTTAAAAGCAGGTTCATCATTTGGAATTACAAAAATTAAAAGTGAAGATAATTTAAAAGAGGCATTAGAAGAAGCTTATAAATATGACAATAAAGTAATTATTGAAGAAAATATTGATGGATTTGAAGTTGGTTGTGCAATATTGGGAAATCATGATTTAGTTGTAGGAGAAGTTGATGAAATTGAATTACAAGATGGATTTTTCGATTATTTTGAAAAATATAACTTAAAAACAAGTAGAATAATATTACCAGCAAGATTAAGTGAAGAAGAAAGAGAAAAAATAAAGAAAACAGCACTTGAAATTTATAAAATATTAGGTTGTACTGGATTTGCTAGAGTAGATATGTTCTATACAAAAGATAAAAAAATTGTTTTTAATGAAGTAAATACAATACCAGGTTGTACATCACATTCGAGATATCCAAGTATGTTAAATAAAATAGGAATATCATTTCCAAAAGTAATAGATAAACTTATAAAGTTAGGATTAGAAAGATGAAAAAAGTAAAATTAAATGATGAAAATATACATAAAGGATATCTTATTTTAATAAATCCAGATAATTTATTAAAAACAAATGAAATTAAATTAATATCATATAGTGAAAAATATAAAAATATAGAATTAGACCAAGTAGCAAATAGTCAACTGCAAAAAGCATTAAAAAGTATAAATGCAAATGATGAAATAGTTCCAATAAGTGGAGTTAGAACTTTTGAAGAACAGAAAAGATTATATACAGATTCAATAATAGAAAATGGTGAAGAATATACAAAAAAATTTGTAGCATTACCAAATGCAAGTGAACATCAAACAGGACTTGCAATCGATTTAGCATTAAATAAACCTAATATAGATTTTATATGCCCAAGTTTTCCATATAATGGTATATGCCAAGAGTTTAGAAAAATAGCACCAAATTTTGGTTTTATTGAAAGATACAAAGATGAAAAAAAGAACATTACAAAAATAGCTAAAGAAGAATGGCATTTTAGATTTGTAGGTTATCCTCATTCAAAAATTATAACAAATAAAGATTTATGTTTAGAAGAATATATTGAATATTTAAAAGAATATAAATATCCAAAATTTTTAAATAGCTATGGATATAAGATTTCTTATATTCCGTATGAAAATCAGAACGAAACAATTATATTACAAGAAAATCAAATGATTTCTGGAAATAATGTAGATGGATTTATTTTATCAGAAAGAGTGAGTGATGAATAAAAAAATTAATATAGATGTAGCAAGATTTGTTGTTAGTTTTTTAGTAATTGCAATACATATTTCGCCATTTATCAATATAAATCAAGAATTCAATTTCTTTTTTACAAGAATATTAGGAAGAATTGCAGTACCATTATTTTTTATGATAACAGGTTATTTTGTAATAGATGGATGTTTAAAAGATAAGAACAAATTAAAAAAATATACA
>OLRV01003699.1_pt1 | contig 10410 bp, 5 predicted proteins | sample 1672421 | NCBI WGS metagenome assembly OLRV01 (sample SAMEA3136684, study PRJEB25190) | human gut metagenome | biome: human gut; feature: human-associated habitat; material: faeces | place: Austria | collected 2013
AAAAAGCGGGCGAGCCAGTCCCCCGGCTCGCCCGCTTTCAATCATTTAAATCGCCGTATCTACTCTGCAGACGAAGATCCACCATCAACGATTGCTTGCTCGGACTCAGGAATCCCATCGGCACCCGTGCTCTGTTCTTGCTCCACCTCTTCGCTGATTGCGGAGGCGGGGGTCGAGCCCTTCGCACCCACGATGTAGGCAGCCCCAAATCCTAACGCAATGGCAATCAAGGTCAAAATCACGTAGACAGGCCAATGACGCTTAATATACGAAAACACGTTGACTCCTTAGAGCTCCGCCTACGAACGGCGGATAACCTCGGTAACGACCTCGGATACCGTGGCAATGTTCGTCGGGTTGACATTGTGGGGCAGGTCGTCCTCGGTACGAGCGCAAGCCAGACGTGTGCCGTCCACACCGGCGATGGTGAGGGCTCGGCGGCTCGCCTCGAGCGCGGCGTAGGCATCGGTCTTGGCATAGGGCATCTCGAGCGCGCCACAATCGACATGGAACGACTTGCAGACCTTGCTGACCAGGTTCATGATGCGGCGATCGCCCTTGAGCAGTTGTTGTTCGCCCTCGACCGTCACAACCGAAAGCCTACCGGCGCCGACGGATTCAAGATTGATGAAGAATACGCCGCGGAGCTTATCGCGATGCGAAGCCAAGAAGGCCTTCATGCCGGCGCCATCACAATCCGAGGCGCCCGTTGCCACAAACCAGATATCGTGACCGAGCAGCTCATCATCGCCCATAGAGGCGACAGCCGAGAGCATATCTTCGGAAGAAGCGCCATCGGAAGACGTAGCGCCACCCTTCCAGCCATCGTTATCGTCCTCGAAGTTATCCCACGAACCGATACCGCGACCGGACTTCTTGGCATCGTAATCGTCTTCGACGCCCAGCCAGTCACTCATGCTGTCCTGCTCGTTTTTCTTTTTACGGCCGAACAGGCCACCCAGGCCGCGCTTACGAGACTTGGGTGCCGCCGGGGCGGGAGCCGAAATGGTCTCGATCGGCTGCGCGCCCGACGCAACGGGCATAGGAGGCGCAACGGGTGCCGATGTGGGTTCGGGACCTTGGGCGGTAGCAAAGGGGTCGTTGACCTGGGCAGAGGGGTCGGGAAGGTCGAACAGCGACGTGCGAGACGCAACGTTTGCCTGCTTCATAGACGGCAGCGACGGATCGGGGACCGAAGCCAGCGGAGACGAGGAAGGTGCAGGCGACGGTGCCGACGCCGGATCGGGAACATTCATCTGCGGACGCGGCGATGCCTGGGAGGAAATCTGGGCCATAAGGGAATCGACCGTTTCGTCCTGGGTGGGAGCGACATTGGCAACCGTGGCACCGGAACCACTCGGGGTCGGCATGGTGAAAATCTGCGTGGAATAAGGCCTCGACTCATCCGTCTCGGGAGTCTCGGAAACCGCAGGCACTTCCTCCTGCTCGACCTCGGTCGAATCACCTTGATCGGCTGCCGCGTATTGCTCTTCGTCAGAGTTGGCCTCGACGGACTCGTCCTCGGCAGCATCCTGAATTTCGGCAGCATCAATGGGCTCGTCATCGTCCACCGCGTCGCCCTGTTCATCGGAAATAGGAAGGGGCTCGGCAATCGCGGTGCCCTGCTTTTCAAACGTTATCGTGGAATCGAACTTCGCGGCATCAAACGACATGGTGCTATCGACGTGCTGCTGAGCCTCGAAAGACGTTGTTGCCTCAACAACATCCGCGGACGTCGGTTGCTGGGACTCAAAGGACGTTGTAGCTTCGGCGGCTTCGACGGGCGCGGACTGCATAGCCTCGTTCTGCTCGAACTCTTGCGCCGCGAGCTCACGTGCCGCCTCGGCTGCCTGCTGCTGAGCGATAGCCTCCTGCTCGGCAGCCTCGCGTGCGGCAGCGCGCTTCTCCTCGAAATCGTCGACAAATTTCTTGCCCTTTGCAAACGCACCCTTAAAGAAGTTGGAAGCGCTGGCGCCAATCGACGAGAACGCGGATGCAATGTCGGCATGCGGCGTTGCCGCGGGAATCTCGGCCGAGAAATCAGTATCGCTCTCGTAAGACACGCGCCTCGGCTGTTCAACGTAATTGTCGTCAGACTCGTCCGCAACGTCTTGCGCCGGCGCGGCGGGAGCCAAAATGTCCAGTCCTGCCGCGGGATCGATCGCGGACACCGCCTCGGGCTCGCCAACGGCAGCGGTAACCGCGGCAGACTCATCATCCACGGTGACAACGGGGGCAGGCTCGGGCTCAAACGTCGGCTCCTCGCCCTCCTCGTAATCGAGCGTGCAGGACTCGGGAAGCATTCCGAGCGCACGGATGGCATCCGAACCAAAGCGGATGTTGCCCGCGGCATTGCGATAGAGTTTGGGCTCGGGCTCGGCGGCGGCAGGCCCCTCCGCCGCCTCGGCAGCGGGAACCTCGTCATTGAGCTCTTCGGCCTGGACAGCCTGATTCTGATCCTCGGGCACGATGGCGCCGATCAGCGTCTCGTCGGCAGACGCACCCTCAAAGCCCTCGATCTGCTCGTCGAAAGCCTCGCCCTGTTCGGGCTCGGTCTGAGCGTCGGGAACAATCGGCTGACCGAACTCGTCCTCGGCATAGGTAGGCTCTTCATACTCGATGGTGTTGCCGTAGTCGTTTTGCTGCTGGGCCGCGGCATATTCCGCCGCTGCGCGCGCCATTTCCTCGGCACGACGCTTCTGCTCCCCAAAATAGGTATCGAACGGAACATCGTCGGGAAACTCGTTTTCGCCCTGGAAGGGAGCAACGTTGTCCATAACGCCGAGCATAGCGGCGACAGAAGACTTGTTGCACACCGCGCCGGACGTATAGGGAAGAACGTGGCGGTTAGAGATGATGTTTGCCGCGTTGGCAAGTGCAACGAGGGAAGCGATGATCGCGACAATCCACAGCAGAACCTTGAGCGCGCCGGGGAGCGGCAGGATACGCAGGATGGCAACGGCAGCAGGGGCAACCGTGGCAACGGGCAACAGCTTGGCGATGAGCGCACGATACGAAGCATAGGGCTCGCGGGCGAGCAGCTCAGCACGGGGAGAGTCGTAGTGTGCGACAACGACCACCGGGCGGTTACGCGGGGACGCGAGCGGGCCCGAGGCCTTGTGGTAGGCGATGATATTTTGGCTCACGCCCGTCTTGCCCAGGCGCGAAACCACGGGGTGGCCCGTGCGTTCGAGCACGTAAAGAACGGCGCCGACAATGGCCAGCAAGGTGCCGACCAAGCCGATACCGCCGCCGATGCCCATCAGCAGGGCGCCGGCAAACGCAAGAATACCGGTAACGGCAAATGCCAACCTACTGGGCGCCGGGGCATTGAACTCCTGAACCTCGGGGTCAAAGCCGTGGTTGCGGAAGATCTGAGCGATATCCTCGGCAGCCAAGCGCTCTTCTTCGCTGCATGCCGGCGTAATGCCGGTGTTCTGCAGCAGGTGGTTAATATAGTTCTGGGTGTTCGCCATGTGCGCTCCACATCCATAATCCGACAAATAGGCCCAATGCATGCACATTAGAACCGTATATAGTCGAAAGTATACCCCGAGCGAGCGCAAACGACCGAATTCGGGCCATCTTAACGCCCCGAGCGGACAAGGATATAGCCTAATCTCCATATCGGACTAAAATCATGGCAGCAAACCACCTTCTCATGCGAGGACTCTATGACGGCAAGCGACACGACCGAGACAATTAAAAAGGGAAATTCGGAGCCCAGTTTCGATAAAACGGCTCAGCGCATCCTCAATCTTTTCTTTGTGCTCAATAGCTCCCCCGAACCGCTGACGACCGAGCAGATCGTCTTGGATTCTGACCTGGGATATGGCTCGGGCAATATCGACTCGGATAAGCGCAAGTTTCGACGCGATCGTGACAAACTGCTCGAACGCGGCATCTTAATCAAGGAGGTTCGCCCCACCGGCGCGCAGGAGACCGAGGAAAGCTCGTGGACAATCGACCGCGAGCACACGTTTGCGGCAGGCGGCCTCATTACCGCAGACGACGCCGATATCCTGCTCAACGCCATCGACCAGACACTAGCGGCCGGCTCATCCACTTTTGCCGCACCGCTTGCCGATATTCGCTCCAAGATTGCCTATCTCACCGGCAGGACGACGGCGGACGAAGCACCGATCAGCCGCTCTCCCACCGTCGATGCGGTATGGAGCGCCTTTGCCGATCGATGCGCGCTGCGATTTTTATATCAGAACGGACGCGGCGAGCAGAAAGAACGTACCGTCTGTGTCTACGGCATGTTCGAGCGCGAGGGCGTGGCGTACTTCTGCGGCCTCGACAACGTCACCGACGACATCAGGACATTCCGCTGCGACCGTATCGTTCGCGCTTGGCGTCCTTCGAAGGCCTACGTCATCCCCGCGAACTTCAATCTCAACGACTATCTGTTCTTTGAATTCGATTTTGCCGACCGACCGCCCGTTGCAGCCACGTTCTCGTTCGCCCCTCAGACGCAGATCGATATGATCAACGGCCTCACACGCGGGCGAGGTGAGCTCGCACACACCGATGTGGGATGGACCTGGACCGTTGACGTGCGCGATCTTGAAGCCGCCGCCTCATTTTGCATGGCCCACGCCATGGACGGCATGAGGCCCATGGCCCCCAAATCGCTCAAGCAGGCGTGGAACCACCTCATCGAAAGGACGGTGCACGAGTATGCCCGTGCGTAAACTCACCAGCGAGCAGAGACTCTCGCGCGCCATCGACATCATGGAGGCCCTCTACGCCGCCGGCGAGAGCGGCATGACACGAACCGAGATTTGCAGTCGCTTTGACATCACGGGGGTGTCGCTCGACGAGATTCTCGAGATCGTCTCGACGCTCGCGGACCGAGAATCGGGCGCGCGCATCATCTGCGAATGCCGCGGCGAGCGTGTGGTCCTCACCGGTGACGCCGGGCGTGTGCTACCGTTGCGCCTGAGTGCCGCCGAGGGCGCTGTGCTCAACCATGAACTTGAATCGTTGGGGATCGAGCCCCAGGCGGCGGCTCGGATTCGACATGCCCTTCTACCCGAAGAGCTCGGCTATAACCAGCGCGTCTTTGACACCGTCAACCACGGGTCGCACTGGCAGCAGCTAAGCTGCGCCATTCAGGACGGCGTTCGCTGCCGCATCTCGTATCGCTCGATGGACGATGCACGGCCACGCGAGCGTCTGGTCGACCCCTTGCGCATTACGGCAAACGGCGACCAAACATACCTGATTGCCTGGGACATCGCGGTCGATGAGCAGCGCACCTATCGCATGGATAAAATCGAGGGACTCGCCCTGACGGAAGACTCCGTCGTGCCTCACGCACCGGACGTTGCATCCCTCCACGATTCCCTTGCCCGGACGCAGCGCAGCGCAAAGCTCTTGATGCCATTCGATATGGCGGAGCATCTGGACTGGGCCGGCATCACCCTAATCGAGCGCAGCGGAGCAGACATGGCAACGGTAACCGTGCATTACGGCTCCGAGCGTTGGCTACTGAGCCAGATAATTGCAGCGGGCGGAGCCATCCACATCTTGGATGACCCCGCTCTGTCAAAGCGTCTGTGCGATATGGCAAAAACCCTCGTCTGTCCGCTTTAGCGCCGCCGCTCGTGGCGTGCGCGCCACAGTTGCAGATAGTGCCCGATCTGCGCCGATTCGATGCGCTGGTAGGAGCTCGTGGGCAGCGACGTTAAGAACTTCTTTCCGTAGCCCTTCGTCACCAGGCGCGGGTCGGCCAGAATCAGCACGCCGCAATCGGTCGACGAGCGGATAAGGCGGCCGGCCGCCTGCTTGACCTCGAGCACCGCCTCGGGCAGCGAATAGCGCGCCCAAGCGCGGTCTTCGCGCAGGTTGCGCTCGCACGAAAGCGGGTCCGTAGGGCTCGAGAACGGCAGTTTGGGAATGATGACGCAGCGCAGCGTCTCGCCGCTGGCGTCGAATCCCTCCCAAAAGGCCTTAAGAGCAAAAAGCGACGAGGTTGGCTCGTTGATAAACCGGTCGCGCAGGCGACGAGGAGATGAGTTGCGCTGCTGGCAGTTGAGCTCCAGACCCGCACGGGCCATCTTGGGCTCAACGCGGGCGTACAGGTCTTCCATGTCGCGCCGATTGGTGAACAGTGTGAGCACCGATCCGCCCATGGCAAGATGGGCGTCGACCAGCACGCGCTCGAGCGCCGTAAGATAGCTCTCACGATCGCGCGGATCGGGGATATCGCCCGCAACGACTACAGCCATGTTCGAATCGAAGTCGTAGCTCGAGTCCAAGTGCAACGATGAGGATGTTGAAGCACCGATGCGATCGAGGCCGACCGCGTGGTTAAAGTGTTCAAAGCTTTTGGACACCGTCATGGTCGCCGAGGCAAAGATAGCCGTGTGAACCTCGGGCAGCCACTCGGTTGCCAAGGCCTCACCAATGTCGATGCGCTCTGCGGTCATTGACTCTCCGCCGGCGCGCAACCTGCGATTGACCTGCAGCGAATACACGTAGTGTTCATCGGTGCCGTCAATGATGAGTTTGAGGTTCTCGGCCAGCTCGTGCAGGCGGCGCGAGATATCACCCAGGTCGACAACAACCTCGGGCTTGTCGGCGGCGACGGCTTGCACCAGCGCGTCGACGCTCTTGTCAGCCTGTTCCAACGCGTCGATGGCAGCGTAGGCCGACTGTAAGAAATCATGCCAGTCGTCAGATTCGCGCAGTTCGGGGCCAATCCATAGATTGGCATTGTCATAACCCCCACGGGCACGGCGGCCGAGCTCGCGAACGCCATCGAACACGTCGGCGATTGCCATGCTCGCGCGCGCAACCGTCGACGTCGCCTTGGCAGTAAGGCCCAGATAGAGCGTAGAGCCCTCGGAGGTTGCCAAATCACGGGAAACCTGGCTTAGCGCGCCGGTGCTCGAGCCACCCAGGCGCTCAAACAGAACGCGTGACTCGTCCGCCGACACCACGTGCGCCCACTGGCGGCGCGCCTCGCGCTCGATGGAATGGGCCTCGTCGATTACCCAATGACGAATCGGAGGCAAAATCCTGCCCTCGGCCGCAACATTGCGGAACAGCAGGGAATGGTTGGTGACCACCACATCGGCATGCGCCGCACGACGGCGAGCGCCGTGGACCAAACATTTATCAGGGAAAAACGGGCAGAGGCGACGAGCACACTCGCGCGAGGCCGTCGTAAAGTCGGGGCGGTTGACGCTGCGCCACCGAATGCCAAGCGAGTCGAGGTCGCCATCGGCTGATTGGCAGACGTACGCCATAATGACCGCGACCGCCGTGAGCGTGTCCGCCGGATCGCGCTTGGTGGTAATCTCGACCTGGCCTCGGCTCATGCGCTCAAGCTTGCGCAGGCACGGATAGTGGTCATACCCCTTGAGAGCGCAAAATGACAGACCACCGTCCAGTTGCTCGGCAAGTTTTGGCAGCTCATGGTACATGAGCTGGTCGGCGAGATTGTTCGATTTGGTCGCAATACCAACCGTGATGTTGTTACGGCGTGCTGCCTCGGCAAAAGGCACCAGATAGGCCATCGATTTGCCGACGCCCGTGCCCGCCTCAATTACACGATGAGTGCCCGTGACCAGCGCATCGCGGACCTCGAGCGCCATCGCGATCTGCTCATCACGCGGCTCGTAGGTGGGGTACATGCGATTGACCAGGCCACCTGGCGCATAGTCTTCCTCAATCTCCTCACGACTCGGCATCTTGAGGACCGGCAGTTCGTCGGCGTCCACCCGATCGTCGGCGCGATCGGCCTTGAGAACGTCAGCACGAGCGGCGCTGAGAGAGAAGATAGAACCAGGGTTCTGCCCTGCCAAGAATGAGAAGATGGGACGATAGGACCAAGGCACATCCGGATGCATGTCGGCTAGGCGCGCCATGAGGCCCTGGGGCAAGTCGGTGAGCGCCACGAGCAACACGCGCCATACGCCACACAGGGCGTCGACGTCGGCATTGGCACGGTGTGATACCGAGTCACAGCCAAACAGATCGGCCATAAAAGACAGCTTGTGCGAGGCCAGGCGCGGAAGCGCGATTCGCGACAGCGCCAGCGAATCGATCCAAATATCGCTCACGTTGACGCCGCCTTTGACCGACTCGATAAACGAGCGGTCGAACGTGGCGTTATGTGCGATCACCGGGCAACCACCGACAAAATCGGCGAGAGCGGCGACGGCCTCAACGGCCGACGGGGCATCTGCCACATCGGCATTTGTAATGCTCGTGAGCTCGGTAATCTCGGCGGGAATCAGCTGCTTGGGATGCACGAAGGTATCGAAACGGTCGACGATCTCGCGGCCCGAAAGACGGGCCGCCGAGATCTCGATCAGTTCATTGTGCTGCACCGAAAGACCTGTGGTCTCGGTATCGAGGACAATCACATCTTCCTCGATAAGACCAAAGGACTGCGTTTTGGCGCGTTCGGCAAGCGTGGCATAGGAGTCGATGACAAACTGCGGCGTTCCTGACGAAACCGCGTCCTCGATTAGCATGCAATGCCCGCTCGACGAAGGCCCATACGGATCAAGCTGTCACAGACCTGCGGGAACGTCATGTCGTCGGTGTGGCGGATCTCGTCCGGATACAGCGACGTATCGGTCATGCCGGGAATGGTATTGGTCTCGAGGATAACGGGGCCGTCCTCACTCACGATAAAGTCGCTGCGCGAGATACCCAGGCAACCGAGGGCCTTGTGAGCAGCACAGGCAAGCTCCTGGGCACGAGCGTAATTCTCGGGTGAAATCTGCGCCGGAATGCGATGGATGTCCGTAGGGTCGACATACTTCACGTCCAGATCGTAGAACTCGCAGTCCTCGGGCTTACGAATCTCGACAATCGGCAGAGCGCGCACGTCATCTTCGCCGTATACGCCGACGGTGATCTCGGTACCCTCGATGCACTTCTCGACCAGCACTTTGTCGCCGTACTCAAACGCCTTGGCGATTGCCGCGGGCAGCTCGGAGGGCTCATGGACCAGGGAAATGCCATAGCTGGAACCGTTGACGGCCGGCTTCACAAAGCAGCGCTCGCCACAAACCTCGACGATATGATCGATATCGACTTCATCGCCCACCTCGAGCGCAAGGCCGGGGGCAATGGGAATGCCCGCCTTGGCGTACAGGAGCTTAGAGACCTCCTTGTCGGCACCGCAGGCGCTGGCAAGCACGCCCGAGGCCGTGTAGGGGATACCCAGGGTCTCCATGGCGCCCTGCATGGCGCCATCCTCACCGCCGGCGCCGTGCATGGCGATAAATGCCACGTCAAAGCCGCCGGTTGCCATGGTTACCATAAAGTCATCGGCGGCCGTGTCGAGCAGCTCCACCGAAGTGTAGCCGGCCTCCTTCAAGGCAACCACGACGTTCTTTCCCGAATTGAGCGAGATCTCGCGCTCAGCGGAATGACCGCCCGCCAAGACCGCTACGTGCATGTTCTCTAGGCTTTTACCCGGCATGGGCAGACTCCTCCTCTATAATTTCTGCAGCTGATACCATATTGTAGCGATACCCTCTACGTTTCCCCAAAATCGAAAGGCTTCCATGAATCCCAGGACTAAATCTCAGGACATTCGCGACTTGAGCCAAAACGATATTCGCGAGCTCGTGGCCGAACTTGGCCAGCCCGCCTTCCGCGCGAAGCAGCTCATCGAATGGGTCTTTGAGAAGAACGTCTGTTCGTTTGACGATATGACCAACCTTCCCAAGGCTTTCCGCGAGCAGCTTAAAGAGGCTTTTGCCTTTGACACGCCGACTGAACTCACCAAACAGGTTTCCAAAGATGGCTCTCGCAAGTACCTGCTCGAGTACCACGACGGCATTTCCGTCGAGACCGTCGGTATGCCCCGTCGCAACAAGCTTTCCGTCTGCGTTTCCACCCAGGCAGGCTGCGGCATGGGCTGCGCCTTTTGCGCTACCGGTCTCAACGGCCTCAAGCGCTCTCTGACCGCTCAAGAGATCGTCGACCAGGTACTTCATGTATCCAACGACTTTGGCGAGCGTGTCACGAGCGTTGTCTTCATGGGCCAGGGCGAGCCGTTTGCCAACTACGACGAGGTTCTCAAGGCGCTGCGAATCCTCAACGACCCCGATGGCATCGGTATCGGCGCTCGTCACCTCACCGTCTCCACCAGCGGCGTTATTCCCGGTATTCGCAAATTTGCCGATATCCCCGAGCAGTTCACGCTTGCCGTTTCCCTGCATTCCGCCATTCAGTCGACGCGCAATAAGCTCATGCCCGGTGTTAAGAAGTACACGCTGCTTCGCCTTCATGAGGCGCTTCAGCTCTACACCGAGAAGACTGGCCGCCGCCCGACCTATGAGTATGCCATGATCGAAGGCGTCAACGATACGAATCCCGAGATGCAGGCGCTCTGCGACTTCTGCGAGGGAACGCTGTGCCACGTTAACCTGATTC
>OLRV01003702.1_pt1 | contig 10399 bp, 7 predicted proteins | sample 1672421 | NCBI WGS metagenome assembly OLRV01 (sample SAMEA3136684, study PRJEB25190) | human gut metagenome | biome: human gut; feature: human-associated habitat; material: faeces | place: Austria | collected 2013
CGTCGGTGTCGCCGTCGGAACCGGTTCAAACGTTACGGCAAGGGTATGATCCTTCTGGATATCGGAAAATGTGTAGCTGTCCGGATATTCCGTCACCGGCAGATACAAGCCGTCCACCGAGAGCTTCGCGAGCCGGAAGCCTTCGTCTGCCGTGTAGGAAACGGTTTTTTCCTCTCCGCGGGAAACTTCCCCGCCCTCGGACACCGAGCCATGCTCCGCCGTGGAAGTGGAAACCGTGAACAGATACGGCACCCGGGTGCGGTAGAACTGCACGTACCGTCCACCATCTGCCTTTGTTACGTTTACAATCGCAATAAATTCCCCAGGATTTGTCTCGCAGAGGCCCTCTGGTTCATTGATGGTGATATCGTCGGAAAAGCCAAAATCAACCGTGTCGTCCGCAAGCAGTGTTTTCTGCGAGAGCGAGTATGTCTGGATAAAGTTTCCGATTCCGAGATGCATCGTCAGCGGAAAAAGAAAAAAGAGATCGCCGGAAACACAGAGATCCTGAAAGTTTTCCATGTAAAAATCGAAGGGATACGTGCCCCAGTCATCCATCACCTGAAGTGAGGCATCGAGGAGTTTAAAGCCGTAGCCGCCGTCCGCATCGGTCTGGATCAGATAGCCGCCGGTGGAGGGAAGATAATCAATACCGAGAATATTGTAGCTTGTCGAGAGCTGGATCCGCTCTTTCTGCTCGAGAGTATCCGGGTCGAGGCGGAAGATACATCCGTAATTGGAAGCATCCGGGCTGCTGTAGCCGCTCACGAGGATTTCATGTGTGACGGGATTGTATGCCATACCGTTTGCGTGAGCAAAGTCTGCGTCCCTTACCTGATGCGCGAGGGAATACTGCGTAACGGGATTTCCGTCTGCGTCTGTATCATTTTTATAGTAGGCAGAGACTACGTCCGGCTCTGTCGTCAGATCATTAAAATTTTCGATGCAGATGATATAATCTTCCGTCGCACAGACGGACTGCACCGCGCCGTTGCTGCCGAGAATCGGATATTCCCCGACCAGTTCCCAGGAGGCACCGGTAAACGGCGTACTGGAGGCAAAACCAGCCTGGCAGAGCATGGGGTGAGTCAGAAAGAGAAAAATGCCCAGAAAAAGGGCAAGAAAAAAACGGCCGGATTTCTTGCCGGTGGGAGATTTTATCGAAAAATTTGTAAATGCAAGCCGCATATGATGTGTAGGTCCTTTCTTACAGAAAAAAGGTGAACTTTTTCTGTCATCCTATCTTACCACGGAACCGGCGGAAAGTAAATGAAGGAGGGATGGAGATTTTCTTACATATCGTTTAAGAAAATGTAATAATTTTGTAGTGTTTGCCGATGCAAAGTAGTTGTAAACATTTTGCCGTCTTGGTAAAATAAACATAACAGAATTCAGAAAATTGTGAAGAAAAAGGAAAGGCGGAGAACCGATGATTAGAATCAAAGATATTGCAGACCGCGCAGGGGTCAGCCCGACGACGGTTTCGAATGTAATACACGGAAAGACAGGGCGCGTCTCAAAGGCGACGGTCGAGAAAATCAACCGGATTTTAAAGGAGATGGAGTACGTGCCGAGTATCAGCGCGCGCATGCTGGCGAACAACAGCTCCGGTCTCATTGGTGTGGCGCTTGGTTTCATGAAGAAAGGAAATGCATCTTCCTTTGAGGATCCCTTTGTGTCGGCAATGCTCGGAAATCTGGAATATCAGATCCGGGAACACGGCTATTATATGATGCTGGTTGCGCGCCATGAGCAGGACGACATTATGCAGCAGGCGCTCGGCTGGAATTTTGACGGCATGATTGCGATGGCTCTGAAGGAAAAGGAGATTGCAGAGCTCTCGGAACGTCTCGGAAAACCGCTGGTAACCATTGATCAGTATCTCCCGCCGGAACTTGGAGTCCGCTCCATTACGATGGATGACCGCGGCGGTGCGTACCAGATGAGTCAGTACCTGATTGGAAAGGGACATAAAAAATTTCTCTTTTTATCCGACTGCGATCTCGGGGTTGACCACTATCGGTGGCTCGGTGTGCGTCAGGCGATGGAGGAGGCGGGAATTGAGGACATTGAAAGTCGCCATATTGTGATCCCGTGGAATCCAGAGCAGAGGGAGAAGGCATATGAGGAGATGCTTCCGTTCTTCAAAAAACAGACAGCGCTCTTTTTTTCATCGGATTACTATGCACTTGAAGCATCCAACTTTCTGCAGAACAGGGGAATAAAGGTTCCGGAGGAAATTTCAATTGCGGGCTTTGATGATGTTACTTATGCGACACTTGCGCGGCCGAAGCTGACTACCGTGCATCAGATGGTGGATGGAAAAGCACGCCGTGCCGTAGAGGTCCTGATGCACCTGATCCAGGATGAGCCGGTACAAAAAGATATTCCGCCATTGCCGACAACGCTGGTGGAGAGGGAGTCGGTAAGAGATCTGACGAAGTAAATAGTTACCAAATTTACAGAAAAACTCTTGTAAAAACCGCTGGTTTTGCGCAAAACTATTGAAAAATCACCATGAAGTGTGGTAAACTGTGCTTGCAAACGACAGAATCAAAGAACCAGACACGTTCTGGGGATGAAATAAAGGAGGTAAAAAAATGGACAAAAAATGGTGGAAAGAAGCCGTAGTGTATCAGATTTATCCGCGCAGCTTCATGGACAGCAACGGAGACGGTATCGGAGATTTAAATGGTATCACATCCCGTCTGGATTATCTGAAGGATCTTGGCGTGGATGTTATCTGGCTGTCTCCGGTGTACCAGTCACCAAACGATGACAATGGATATGATATCAGCGATTACCGGGCAATCATGCAGGAGTTCGGAACAATGGAGGATTTTGACCGCATGCTTTCGGAGATGCATAAAAGAGGCATCAGGCTGGTCATGGACCTTGTTGTCAATCATACTTCAGATGAACACAAATGGTTCGTGGAGAGCCGCAAATCGAAAGACAATCCATACCGCGATTATTATATCTGGCGTGATGCAAAAGAGGGAAAAGAGCCAAACAACTGGGGAAGCTGCTTCTCCGGTTCCGCATGGAAATACGATCCGCAGACAGAGATGTATTATCTGCATCTGTTCTCAACAAAACAGCCTGATCTGAACTGGGAGAACCCGGCGGTTCGAAAAGAAGTTTTCGATATGATGAACTGGTGGTGTGAAAAAGGCATTGACGGTTTCCGGATGGACGTTATCAGCATGATCTCCAAACCGGAAGGGCTGCCGGACGGAAAAATTCCGGAGGGCGGACTCTACGGTGATTCCGGCTGCGTAAACGGACCGCACGTTCATGAGTATCTGCAGGAGATGAACAGGGAAGTCCTCTCCAAATACGATCTGATGACGGTTGGTGAGTGTGCCGGTGTCACGATCGAGGAGGCAGAAAAATATGCATCCGCAGACGGCAAAGAGCTCAGCATGGTATTCCAGTTCGAGCTGGTAGATCTGGCAAGCGGAACATACGGCAAATGGACGGACAAACGCGTACCGCTCAAAGATTTCAAACGCGTCATGACAGCATGGCAGACGGAGCTTGAGGGAAAGGCATGGAACAGCCTATTCCTTGGAAACCACGACCAGCCGCGCTGCCTGTCCCGTTTCGGCGATGATTCACCGGAATACCGTGTGGTAAGTGCCAAAATGCTGGCAACCTGCCTTCATATGATGCAGGGTACCCCGTATGTATACCAGGGCGATGAGCTTGGCATGAAAAATGTTCCGTTCCACGATCTGTCCGAGTTCCGCGATATTGAGAGCATCAACGCGTTCCACGAGCTGACCGGTGCCGGAAAAGTAGCACCGGACGACATGATGCGCTACCTGAACCTGCGCGGAAGAGACAATGCAAGAACTCCGATGCAGTGGGATGATACCGCTTCGGCAGGATTTACCACAGGAACACCGTGGATCAAGGTCGGACCGGATTACGAGACCGTCAATGCCAAGAATGAGATGGCGGATCCGGATTCTGTATACAATTATTACAAGAAACTGATTCATCTCCGGAAAGAGAAGGATATCATGGTTTACGGAACGTACGAGCTGCTCGATCCGGAGGATGAGGCTCTGTATGTATATACCAGAACCTTAGGCGACCAGAAACTCCTCGTGATGTGCAATTTTACAAAAGAGGAGCAGGAGTACACAGTTCCGGAAACCTTTGCGGGAGCAGATGTACTGATCAGCAACTATCCACAGAGCGGCGCAGCAGCGGGGGCAAGAAAACTGCGTGCGTATGAGGCAGTTGTTCTGGAAACCAAATAAAAAATGCAGAGGAACCTGTGGCAGAACGGACTTTTGCCACAGGTTCCCGTTCTCAAAATACGGCAAAAACCGGTAAGAGTAAGAAAGGGGAAAACAAAACATGAAACCATATCTGAAATTGGAGACACATCCGCTTGCAGACCCGAAGAATGTAGTAAAGGGCGATAAATATCGTATCACGGTACTGACGGAGCATCTTCTTCGGCTGGAATACAGTGAGGACGGTGAATTTATCGATGCGGCATCCCAGACGGTTGTAAACCGTGATTTTCCAGCAGTGGAATTTTCCGTCAAAGACACAGGCGATGAGCTGGAGCTGCGCACAAAGTATCTGCAGCTGAATTACAACAAAAAGGCATTCTCTGCAAACGGACTTTCCTGCAAAACAACGGTAGTCGGCATCAGTTCTGTACCGGCATGGCATTACGGAGATCCGACACAGGATCTTGGAGGAACGGCCCGTACGCTTGATCAGGTCAACGGAGCATGCGAACTGGAACCTGGTATCATGTCCTGGTTTGGTTCCGCTGTTCTGGATGATTCGAAGTCGCTTCTGATGACAGAGGACGGTTGGGTGACCCCGAGAAAGAAAGGAGTGCAGGATCTGTACTTCTTCGGCTATGGCTGGAATTTCCGCCTGGCATTAAAGGATTTTTATCACCTTTGCGGCAAAACTCCGATGCTTCCGAGATTTGCACTCGGAAACTGGTGGAGCCGTTACTGGCGTTACAGTGAAGCATCTTATATGAAACTGATGGAAGACTTCGACAAAGAGAACGTTCCATTCTCGGTTGCTGTTATCGATATGGACTGGCACCGTGTAGACGATGTGGATCCGAAATACGGCAGCGGCTGGACCGGCTATAGCTGGAATAAAAAACTCTTCCCGGATCCGGAGCGTTTTCTTGGAAAACTCCATGCACGCGGCATGAAGACAACACTGAATGTCCATCCGGCAGACGGAATTCGTGCGTATGAGGACTGCTATCCGGAAGTAGCAGAAGCTATGGGAGTGGATGCAAAAAAAGAAGAGCCGGTCAATTTTGACATTGCGGATCCGAAATTTGTCGATGTATATTTCGAAAAAGTCCATCATCCGATGGAAAAAGAGGGCGTCGATTTCTGGTGGATTGACTGGCAGCAGGGACAGAGTACCAAGATCGAGGGTCTTGATCCGCTGTGGATGCTGAATCACTATCATTTTCTTGACAGTGGAAGAGACGGAAAACGTCCGATGACCTTCTCCCGCTATGCAGGACCGGGCTCCCACCGCTATCCGGTCGGATTTTCCGGAGACACCCACATCACCTGGGAATCCCTGGATTTCCAGCCATACTTTACCAGCACAGCCTCCAACATCGGCTACGGATGGTGGAGTCATGATATCGGCGGCCATATGCTTGGCTACCGTGACGATGAGCTTGAAGCAAGATGGTATCAGTACGGAGTCTTTTCTCCGATCAACCGTCTGCACAGCTCTAACAGTGCCTTCAGTGGAAAAGAGCCTTGGAACTTCAGTATGGAAGTGCGCAGCACAATGGATGATTTCCTTCGTCTGCGTCATAAACTCGTACCGTATCTGTACACGATGAACTACCGTGCATGGAAAGAAGATACACCGATCGTTGTTCCGATGTATTATGATTACCCGGAGACGGTTTTCTGGGGCAAAAATCAGGCACCGAATCAGTACTTCTTCGGAAGTGAGCTGATGGTAACACCGGTGACAACGAAATGCATTCCGGAGCTGAAGCGTGCCAAGACGAAGGTATGGCTGCCGGAGGGAACCTGGTTTGATTTCTTCAACGGAATGATTTATGAGGGCGGCAGAAGTATGGATCTGTACCGTACGCTGGAGGAAATCCCGGTTCTTGCGAAAGCAGGTGCGATCATCCCGATGACAGAGAAGATCAGTGCGCTGGATGTAGAATCTAACCCGGATGAGCTGACGGTACGCGTTTATGCGGGTGCAGATAATACATTTATTCTGTATGAGGATGACAATACTTCCATGGCGTATGAGAAGAATGACTGTGCAAAAACGCCGATGACCATCAGCATTCCATACGCGTCCGGCGCATTCTGTGCAACCACAAACAGACGGTACAGCAAGTAGCCAAACAGCAGCAATACAAGAAGCGCGCCAAATATTCCAAGCTCCTCGCAGATGATCGAGAAGATCATATCGTTCTGTGCTTCCGGAATTGTTGTAATCTTCTGCGTACTGTTGCCAAGTCCTTTTCCGAGAAATCCACCGGAACCAATCGCATAAAGTCCCTGCAGAATCTGATAGCTGCCTCCGGAAAGCCATTCATAGATACGGTTCGACCGGAAGTCACCGCCTATTCTTTCAAAGATCTGCAGATTATTTTTTAAAATGATAATCGCAAAAACGCCAATTACCGCCGCGCCCGGAATCACACGCGTATAAAATTTTACCTCCGGGTCCGCAAGAAACAAAATGACGCAGGCGATGAGTCCCAGAATAATGGCGGTACTCAGGTTGTCCGTCAGAATCCACGCAGCCAGCGCCTGCAGCACGCCAAGTCCGAGGACAATCGCTTTTGCGCGGATGGTACACATATTTTTTCCCATCTTCAGGATAATGTATGGCAAATACAGAATCAGCCCCAGCTTTCCAATCTCCGCAGGCTGAAGACTGACACCGCCGATCCGGAGCCATCTTCTCGCCCCGTAGGCTTCATAACCAAGCGGCGTAAACCTTACCGCCGCCATCAGAAGGAGACTTCCCCAGTATACCAGTGCTGCAATCCGCTGGAACCATACACTATGATAATCTACAAACTTCGACAATATCACAATCCCCACCAGAACAATAGCAGAAAGCCCCGCCTGATGCGTGAAATAATACATATCATTTCCCTTGAATGTACTGGCCGCCTCGTAGGCGCTCGCGCTGTACAGCATAATCAGTCCGAAGCTGACCAGCAAAATAGTGCAGGCCAGCAGGTTATAATCATAAAAATCCGAAGGAAGTTTTTTCTTCTTTTCTTTCTTCTGGGATGGCATGTTTACTTTCTCTGCCATGAAGTTTCCACCTCCATTGTTTTACTCCATTTATTTCAGTGCATAGCCAAGCAGGCTGACAAAGCCCGGATTTCGGTCGGTCGTTCCAAGGATAACCTTACGCACCAGCTCCGGATCGTCCGTGATAATGTTGTCCACGCCGCAGTTGACCATCCGCTGCATATCTCCCTGATAATTCAGCGTCCAGGCACAGACTTCTTTACCAAGACTGTGCGCATGCTCTACAAAGTTTTCTGTGATGTACGTATATTTTACAGAAAAGAAGTCCGCCGCGTCCATATCCTCCAGGCCTCCGTACGACATTTTCATCGTATACCCGGTCTTGATATCCGGATTGATTTTCTTTGCCTGCCTGAGGAAATTGTAGTTCATGGAAGTCAGCACACACTGATCCACAAAGTCATTGTCCTCGATGATTTTCACCACTTTTTTGACAATATTCTGGTTGTGGCCGTTGTATTTTACTTCGATATTCAGGTTGATTTTTCCTTTCGCGTACGCGATGACTTCTTCCAGCTTCGGAATCTGCTCGCCGCGGAATTTTTTGTTGAATCGTACACCGGCATCGAGCTGGCTGATTTCATCGTAGGTCAGGGTCCAGATGCTGGCATTCAGACCGGTTGTCCGCTTCAGATTTGTGTCGTGCATAAGGACAATCTCACCATCACTCGTCTCCTGTACATCGATCTCCGCGTAATCCGACATGCTGTCCACTGCATATTTGATCGCGCTCATCGTATTTTCCGGTGCTTTTCTGGCTCCGCCCCGGTGCGCTGACACCGAAATATACTGGGAGGAAGCCGTTGCCTCTGCACGTGTTGCGCGCATGGCATATACAAGATAAACCGTTTCTCCCGCCAGCATGGCGATCGTGAGAACCACCGCCGTTACCGGACCACAGAAGGTGCGTACCAGCTTCGAGCTCGGCTTTTTCGTTGTCCGGCTCTTCTGGTAGCCCTTTCGGGAGGAACGGATAAAAATCAGATACAGATACGTAATGCTTCCGACAAGGCCGAACGCTCCGCCGATCAGGCTCATCGTCGATTTGACCCAGTCACCGTAGACGATGACGGTACTGACAACGGTAGACGGCGTTTTCACCAGCTTTGCATAGGCAACGACAGCCGTTCCGAAAATCAGATACAGAACCCACGTAATCAGAAAAATCATCACCTGGAAAGAGACGTTGATGCCAAGCTCACGCAGCACGCGTTTTTCCAGTGTCTGGCGCACCCGCAGATGGGTATTTTTCTCTTTTTCCGTCATCATGCACCGGAACGGGATGGTGTAGGAAAACACAAACGAGAACGCGACAAGCAGAATCGTCAGCACCACCGGGATCCAGTATGCCGGGAAGGCATTGAAAATCTTCGTCAGGGAAACCTGAAGCAGTTTCATACTGCGGATGGCGCTGTAGCTGCTGTGCAGCCAAAGGTACGGGAAGCTCACTGCCATGTAAAAAAACCAGGTCCACGGGCGGGCGCGCACAAACTGTGCGGCTCCTCTTCCGCCGGCAAGCATCATGACAGGAACGGAAATCCGTTTTCGTTTCCAGGAGGCCTCCAGAGCCGCCATGACAGCATAGATTTCAAACAGCATACAGAAAAAGAAAACAAGCAGAATTCCAAAAATCAGCAGAAGGGTCAGCGGATGCAGCATGATCTTGTTGAAGTTTTCCGATGTCATATAACTCGTTCCCAGCTGTTTTAAGGAAAAGTTGATCGCCGCATTGGCGAGTCTTGAAACCAGCTGGCTGGAAAACAGGCGGTAGACCGTCTCAAATATCACGATGCTAAGCAGGTTTTTCTGCAAAAGTTTCCATGCCATATTCAGATAAATTCGTATCATTCCTGCATTTTTTACTGCCTTTTTTCTCATCTGCTGTTGTTCTCTCCTGTCAGCCGCAATTCCCCCCGATGAATCTGTATGCAAAAATTACCTTTATTTTTTCTCTTTTGTATTTTACATTTGACACTTCGAGTCTTTTTTGAAGCTCTTTTTCTTTCTGTTCATTTTAAACTATCTTCCAGTATAACACAAAACCGGGTCTTTGAGTATTCTTTTTTCTATTTCTGGTTGCACCACTTCTGCAGTTTTTTTACCATGGCGGATGGGCTGCTTACTGATTTTTCCATCCTGCTGTCCGCATCCGGTGCCTGCCGCAAAGCAACACCGAAAAAATACAGCACGAACGCAACGACGATGAGTTCGGGCTTTACATAATTCATTGCTTCCATGGAACATCCTTTCTGACTTTTCTGTTTTTGAAAGTCTTTTTTCTATATTATGATGGGATAATGATTTACGACTGGATAAGATTTTCTTACTGTAAACCAAAAAAATCCCACCTGTTTTTCAGATGGGATTTTCCAGTGGTGTGCTGTTCTTTGATTTTTAATTTACTATCTTGTGCAGCAATTCCCCTGACCTGCCCCTGGCTGCGGTGCCGCACAGAAAGTCTTTGCATCAAACGACGGATTAAACGCATAAAAGTTCTTCGAATTCAATTCGTCCTGTACAGAACGCAGCGCTTCACCAAAACGCTGGAAATGCACAACTTCACGTGCCCGCAGGAAACGAATCGGATCTGCTACCTCCGGATCTTTTACCAAGCGAAGGATGTTGTCGTACGTTGATCGGGCTTTCTGTTCTGCAGCGAGATCTTCGAACAGATCTGTTAACGGATCGCCTTTCGACTGAAATTCGCAGGAATTAACCGGGACTCCGCCGGCCGCCTGTGGCCAGATTCCGGCTGTGTGGTCTACATAGTAATTAGCAAAACCGGAATTCTGAATTTCTTCCAGCGAAAGATCACAGGTAAGCTGATGAACGATCGTGGATACCATTTCGAGATGAGCTAATTCCTCGGTACCAACATCATTCAACACCCCCGCTACAATTCGGTTCGGTGCTGTGAAACGCTGAGAGAGATACCGCATGGATGCGCCCATCTCTCCATCCGGTCCACCGTACTGACTCATGATAATTTGGGCGATTTTAGGGTTTGGTGTCGTGATGTTTACAGGATACTCGAGGCGTTTTTCATAATTCCACATCCGTCAGCACCCTCCTTTCCGGTT
>OLRV01003703.1_pt1 | contig 10395 bp, 9 predicted proteins | sample 1672421 | NCBI WGS metagenome assembly OLRV01 (sample SAMEA3136684, study PRJEB25190) | human gut metagenome | biome: human gut; feature: human-associated habitat; material: faeces | place: Austria | collected 2013
TGAGCTTGCCGTCGGAAAATGTGCCCGCGCCGCCCTCGCCGAACTGCACGTTGCACTCCGGGTCGAACGGCCCGCCAGCGCGAAACGCCGCGATCTGCGCGCTGCGCGTCTGCGCGTCCGGCCCGCGTTCGAGCACGATGGGCCGTGCGCCCGCGCGCGCGAGCAGCAGCGCCGCGAACATCCCCGCCGGGCCGAAGCCCACGATCACGGGGCGCGTCTGCGGCGGCGCGATGCGGGGGATGGGGTAGGTCTTGTCCTGCACGATCGCGGCGGTGCGGCAGCGGCGGACGAGCTTTCGCTCATCCCCGCGCACGGTCACGCCGACGGTGTAAACATAGTGAATATCGTCTTTTTTGCGCGCATCGAGCGACTTCTTGCGGATGCGCAGGCCGGTGATATCCTGGGGCTGGACTTTCAGCGCCCCGGCGGCAAGGGTGCGCAGCTGCGCCTCGTCCGCGCCGGGGGCGAGCTTCAGGTTCGAAATTGCGATCATCGGCACGCCCTCCCGGCCGCGCGGCCGCTGGCCCACGCCCACTGCAGGTTGTAGCCGCCGCAGTCGCCGTCAATGTCCAGCACCTCGCCGCAGGCGTACAGCCCCGGCACGAGAAGGCTGCCCATCGTCGCGGGGTCAAATTCGTCCGTGCGGATGCCGCCGGCCGTGACCTGCGCGCTCTCGAAGCCCTCCGTGCCGCGCACCGGCAGCGCGAAGCCCTTCGCCGCGCGCACGAGCGCCCTGAGTTCCTGGTCCGTCACGTCGCCGAGCGGCCGCCCGCCGGGGACGGCGGCGTAGCGCAGCAGCATCTTGCCCACGCGGTTGTGCACCGTGCCGGTCAGCACCTCTTCGCACGGGAGCGTGGGCGCGGCCGCGCGCCGCGCCTGCAAAAACGCCAGACAGTCCGGCGCGCTGTGTGCGCGCAGCAGGTCGAGCGTCACGGTCTGGCCCTCGCCGCCGCAGCTCGCCGCGCGGGAAATTTCAAAGATCGCCGGGCCGGACACGCCCTTTTCCGTGAACTGTACCTCGCCCGCGCTGCGCGCGAGGATGGCCCGGCCGCGCGTGAGCGTCACGCGCGCATCTGCGCGCACGCCCTTGAGCGCGCGGGGATACGTCGGGTCGGTCGTCAGCTGCACGAGCGCGGGGTGCAGCGCCGTGCGCCGGTGGCCGAGACTCTGCAGCAGGGTATACCCGTCGCGCACGCCGCCGGCCTTCGCCCCGGCAGCGCCGCCGCACGCGATGATGACGCGGTCGGCGGGGATCGTTTCGCTTTCCGTCTCGATGACAAAGCTGCGCCCCTGCCGGCGCACGGCCGTCACGGCCTCGCCCGCGCGCAGGGCGATGTTCGGCCGCGCGAGCGCGAAGCGCAGCACGTCCACGACGCTGTTGGCCGCGTTCGAGAGCGGGTACACGCGCCCGCCCGGCTCCGTCACGGTCATGAGCCCGTGCGCGGCGAACCAGCGCAGCGCCGCCTCCGGCGGGAAGGCCGCGAGCGCCGGCGCGGTAAAGTCCGGCTGCGCGCCGTGGTAGTTTTCAGGCGCGGCGCCGGTGTTCGTCAGGTTGCAGCGGCCGTTGCCGGTCACGGCGAGCTTGCGCCCCACGCGCGCCTGCCGCTCGAAGAGCAGGATTTTATTTTCCGGTTGTTCGGCGGCGGTCAGCGCGGCCATCATGCCGGACGCGCCCGCGCCGATGACTGCGATCGTCATGGCGATGCTCCGTTTCTATCGTTTTCTTTCCTTATTAAACCACACTTTGCCTGCAAACACAAGTAACCGCGCAGCGCGCACAGAGCGCTTGCGCACCCGCAAACGAAAAACGGAGGCAGCCGGCAGGACTGTCTCCGTTTTCATGGCGGTGTTTACTTGGGCTGCACGTCGCACTCGGGCATCAGCTCGTCACTCATGACGGCCAGCACGTGCTCGAACGTCGCCAGCTCCTCGGGCGTGAACCGCTCGTGGATGCGCGCCATCACCGTGTCGATGTAGCTCTGCATGAGGCCGTTGTAGCAGTAGAACTTGTCCGACAGCTTCAGGTGGTATTCGCGCCGGTCGGTGTCGGAGTTCTCCTTGACGATGTAGCCCTTGCGGATGAGATTGTTGACCTTATAGGTCGCGTTGGACTGCGAGATGCCGAGAAAATCCGCAAACTGACCGATGGTCGGCGCGTCGAGCTCGTGGATGACCTCGACGGAGAACGCCTCCATCGCGCTCAGCGAGCCCTCGCGCTCGCGCACCTGCGAAAACAGGCGGCGAAAAAATTGCAGCTTAAACTTCTCGTACACACTCTGAAAATTCTGCTCCAGCATCGGAAGCTCCCCCCTTACTTCTTCGATTCGCAAGACATTTTCTTTTTTACACCAAAGTGGCAAAAAAGTAAAGAGCCGGACGCGGAGAAATTCCCGCGTCCGGTAAAATTAAGCAGAATTTAACGCCTCACGGCGCTTTCGGCCCTTCGTCGGGCTTGGACTGGGGTGCGTCCTCGCCGAGGACCTCGCCCGTCGTCTCGACGGCGGTGGCGTCGTCCACGAAGTCGTGCACGGCGGCCTTCACGTCCTTGACAAAGATGGCGGCATACACGACGGTGCACAGGTTCTGCACGCCGTCGACGATGAGCGACACGCCCATCATGATCGTGAGCACCTGCTTGCCGTCAAAGGGGTTGAACACCAGCAGGATGCCCAGCACCAGGCACACGACCGTGCACACGAGCGTGACCCACCACGAGTGCGCGCCCATGCGCCGCGAATCAACGGCGACCTGCAGCTTAAAGACGCTGTCGACAAGCACGAGCAGGCCGATCATGACCGAGAGGATGTCCGTCAGCGCCGGCGCGCGCCAGAGCATGAGCGCGCCGAGGATGATGCAGAACAGGCCGACTGCAAAGTCGAACCGGATGGCCACACCCTCGACCTCGCGGATGAAATAGAGCACGATCTTCATCACGCCGAACACGGCCATAGCCGCGCCGAGAATGCGGCAGATCATGACCAGCGACGTCTCGGGGTTCACGACAAGATAGATGCCGAGCAGCAGGAACATCGCGCTGAGCACGACGTAGCTCCACTTGATGCGCTTGAATACCTTCATGCCTTTCCTCCTTACAGGCCGAGCGGCTCGTCGATGAGCACGACCTCGACCTTGGCCATGTCCATCATCTGTCCCCAGAGCACGAGCAGCGCGTTGCAGCCGCGGCTCTTGCTGCGGCAGTCGAGGCAGCGACCGACCGTGTGGCACGGCTGGTCGCCGTCAAAGCGCCGCATGTTCTGCACGGCGGCGGTGTTGCGCGCACGCGACAGGGCACTGTCAAAGTCCGGGCAGATCTTGTTCGTGCCCGCGACGATGTACACCGTCTTGCCGATGCCGTAGACCATGGCGGCGAGGCGGTTGCCGCGGCCGTCGATGTTGAGGATCTGGCCGTCGGCGGTGATGGCGTTGGCGCTGCTGAGGTACACGGGCGCGGTCAGCGCGTGGTCGAGCGTGTCAAAGCCCGGCGTGCGCCAGTGCCACCAGACGGTGTTGTGCTTGGTGAGCCGGTCGTACAGGCCGATCTGGTCGATGGTCTTGCTGCCGCCGATGCCGACGGTGGTGCCGTCGATCGCGCCGTCGAGATAGTCCGCCGCCTCGCGCCCCGTGGCGAAGTGCTGCACGGCGAAGCCGCGGCCGGTCAGGGCACGGATGGTTTTTTCGATGTCCATGGGACATGCCTCCATTTTGATATATTCTGCCCTTATCCTACCATCGTCATCCGCCGCTGTCAATTTCCTTTGCGGTTGAATCCGGCGGCGCGCTTTGCTATAATGGCGGCAGACAGACACAGAGGGGAGAAACGTTTCATGCAGTTACTTTATGCACTGGCAAAGCTGCGCACACCGTTTTTGGACACGGTGCTCGGCACGCTCACCAACTGCGGCGGCGAGATCGTGTTCATGGCCGTCGCCATCATCGTGTTCTGGTGCGTGAGCAAGTCCTGCGGGTACTATATGCTCACGGTCGGCTTCGTCGGCACGATCGTCAACCAGCTTCTCAAGCTGGTGTTCCGCATCCCGCGCCCGTGGGTGAAAGACCCGAATTTCCAGATCGTCGAGAGCGCCCGGGCCGAGGCCACCGGCTACTCGTTCCCGAGCGGGCACACGCAGAATGTCTTCGCCTCCTTCGGCTGCCTCGGCCGCTGGACGAAGCGGACGTGGCTGCGCGTGGTCTGCGCCGCCGTGATCGTGCTCACGGCGTTCTCGCGCATGTACCTCGGCGTGCACACGCCGCTGGATGTCGGCGTGTCGTTCGGCCTCGGGCTTGTGCTGGTGTTTGCGCTCTACCCGCTCTTTCGGGACATTGACAGCCACCCGAACCGGCTCTACTGGCTTTTCGGCGTCATGGCCGTGCTGGGCCTTGCGTATCTGCTCTTTGCCGAGCTCTGGCCATTTCCCGCGGACGTGGACGCCGCCAACCTCGCCTCCGGCCGCAAGAACGCCTACACGCTGCTCGGCGCGGTGCTGGGCATGACGTTTTCCTACTGGCTCGACCGGCGGTACGTGCACTTTGACGTGCGCGCCGTCTGGTGGGCGCAGGTGCTCAAGGCCGTGCTCGGCCTCGCCATCACGATCGGCCTGCGCACCGTGCTCAAAGCGCCGCTGCTCGCGCTGTGCGGCGGGCACAATATTGCCAATCTCATCCGCTATGCGCTCATGGTCATTTTTGCCGCCGGCATCTGGCCGATGACCTTTGGCTGGTTCGGCCGCCTCGGGCGGAACAAACCTGTGCCCGGCACGTCAGATTGAATTGACTTGTCGTCATAAGTGTGTTACTATTTATAAAGTTATGTAAACATGCCAACACGGACATAAAGAGGTGCGTATCACATGGACAAACACGCATTGGATCCTGCCTGCCTGCTCGGTGATCGGCTGCAGACGCTCTCGCGCGCGGAGCTGACCGCGCTGGCCGAGGCGCTGTGCCGCATCCTGGCGGAGCGCGGGACATATCACGGCGGCATCCGCCCGGACAACATCAGCCGCGCCGCAGACGGCACGGTCGGTCTTGGCGCGCCCGCCCGCACGGACACGAAGGACTGGACGACCGAGGAGCTGGAGTTCATGGCGCCCGAGGTGTTCTGGAGCGGCACGCTCGACGCCTCGGCCGATGTGTATTCGCTCGGCCTGCTGCTGTATGCGGGCGTGTCGGGCGGCCGTCTGCCGTTTTACCCGGACGACCGTGCGCCGCTGCCTGAGGACCAGACCGACGCACTGCGCCGCCGCATGAACGGTGAGGCGCTGCCCCCGGCGCGCAAGGCCGGGCGCGGCCTGCAGGAGATCATCGCGCGCGCCACGCAGTGCAAGCCGGACGACCGCTACGCCACGCCGGCGGAGCTGTGCGCCGCGCTTGAGCAGTATGACGCCGAACAGCGCCGCAGTGTGCCGACCGCGCAGGAGATGTTCAACAAGCCCGAGCAGGAGCTCAGCGAGGTCGAGCGCATGATGCTCGACATCCTCGCCGAGGAGGCCGCCGCGCCTGTGCCGGAGGCTGAGCCGGAGATCGCGGCCGAGCCCGAAGCGGAAGCTGAGTCTGAGCTGAAGTTTGAGCTGAAGACCGAGGCGGAGGAAGCCCCGGTCATTGAGCCGGAGGCCGAACTCGAGTCGGAAGCAAAGCCAGAGGAAACCCCGGCTGCCGAACCGGAAGCAAAGCCAGAGGAAACCCCGGTCACCGAGCCGAAACCGCAGCCCGAGCGCAAGCCAGAACCGCAGCCGCTGCCGAATAAATTCCGCCCCGAGAAGCGGCCCGTCCAGCCGGAGACCCCGGCGAAGCCGAAGTCGGAAAAGAAGCCGGAAAAGCCGCCTGTGAAAAAGCCGGAGGCCTACCGTCCCGCCCCGTCCAAGCCGAAAAAGCAGCCGTCGGCCGAGCAGCGCCAGTCGCACAAGGCGGGCATCCTGCTGACCGTGCTCATCATCTGCGCGGCCGTGCTGGCCGTGCTGCTGCTGCGCTCGCTCGGCGTGTTCGGCACGCCCGCCACGGCGGAGACCACCCCGACGCCGACTGTCCCCGTCGAGACCGTCGTCCCGACCGAGACGCCCACGCCCACCCCGACGCCGAAGCCGGAGCCGACATATGAAGTCGTCACGGCGGACGTCTCCTGGGCCGACGCCGAAGCGGCGGCCGAGGCCAAGGGCGGCCACCTCGTTGTGATCGACAGCGCCGAGAAGTGGACGCGCGTCGCCCAGCTGGCCGACGAGTCCGGCCTGACCTATGTCTGGATCGGCCTGCACCGCACCGACAGCGGCGAGCTCGCCTGGGTCAAGGACAACGTTGACCCGGTCTATAACTGGGCGTCCGGCGAACCGTCTGTGCACGATACCAACGGCGCCGCCGAGGATTACGTGCTCATCACGAGAACGTCCAGCGGCTGGTATTATAACGACTGCATCGGCGATCCCGCCGGCCGTTACCCACAGTTCTACAGCGGCAAGATCGGCTATATCATCGAGATCGACCCGTAAAACGTGCAAAAAGCTCCCCGGCCATCCGGCCGGGGAGCGATTTTTTTGCGCAGCGTTCAGGTCTGCCAGTCGGTGACTGGTTTGCCGTCGCTGTCGGTGAATGTGCCGCAGGCGATCATGATCAGGTCGACCAGCGCGCCGATGCCGAAGCAGCCGGCCGTGAGCAGCCAGAGCACGCCCGTGCCGATCTTGCCGACGTAGAAGCGGTGGATGCCGAGCCCGCCGACGAAGATGCACAGCAGCAGGAGCGTCAGCCAGTTCAGCGGCTTATCCGCGCCGGGAGCCACCTCAGGCGCCACATAATCGGGAACCGTCTCGTCGGCAAGGATCTTCTTGATGGTGTCGGTCACACCGTCGATGTACTGGCCCTGCAGCAGCGGTCTGCTGGCAACGCCCTTGACGCCCTTGCGCATCACGCTGTTTTTGCCGACGTTGATGCCGTTGATCGTGGCGCTGCTGTCCTGCGTGACCGGCGTGATCTTGATGTGCGTACCGTTCTTGACATGGAGCCAGATGATAACATCAAGGTTCGGTTCCTTCTCAAAGACGACGCGCTCGCCGGGAATACCGCCCTTGACGGAAAACGGCATCTGGAATGCCGCAGCGCGGGCGTTCAGCTTGTCATAGATCTCCTGGATCGTCATTGCGTTGGGGATATCAAATTCGCGGGGGAAGGTTGCGGTCATAGAGTCCTTCAAATTTTCGGTCAGGTTAGCCATAATCGTTTCCTCCTAAAATGATATATATTGTTGATCCCTTGCAGGGTCTTCCCTATGTATTCGGTTTACTTCTTGCCAAAGGTCAGGAACGGCTGGATCGCCGCGGCCACACCGGAGATGGGCATGGTCTGGAGCCAGATCTTGCCGGGGCCGGTGAGGACGGTGTTGAAGAAGCCCTCGCCGCCGAAGAATTTGTTTTTCAGGCCCTTGACCTGCTGGATGTCGATGGCCACGGTGCGCTCGAAGCCCAGCACGTTGCCGGTGTCCACGATCATCTGCTGGCCGGGGCCGAGGGTGTACTCCACCAGCTCGCCGTCGACCTCGGCAAAGGCCATGCCGCGGCCGGAGAGCTTTTGCATGATGAAGCCCTCGCCGCCGAAGAACCCGGCACCCAGCTTCTTGTTGAAGTGCATGGACAGCTGTACGCCCGGCTCGGAGGCCAGGAAGGCTGCCTTTTGCAGGATGATCTCATTGCCCGGCCCGATCTCCAGCGCCAGGATCTGCCCTGGGAAACTGGAGCCGAAGGCAATGAGGGCGTTGCCGCCGCGGGCGGTGTAGATGTTCTGGAACATGCTCTCTCCGGTAAGGGCTTTGGAAAACATCTTTCCGATGCCGCCGCCACCGGTGGTGGTCATCTCCATGTTCGGCGTCATCCACACCATGGATCCCTTTTCGGTGATCATGCTCTCGCCGCTGTTGAGTCTGCACACAACAACGGGGAATGCGCCTCCTTTGAGTTCGTATTGCATAGGGAGTACCTCTCTTTCTCGCTTTCGCGGGTCTCATTTATGCTTTCTCCGGCGTTCCGCCCGAGGGCGGCGCGCCGTTCGCCCCCATCAAGGGCGGGGGGATCCGCAGTATTCGCAGAATCTGCCCGTGTTGGCGCCGCCGCAGGCGGGACACGTCCAGGGGCCTGCCGCAGGAATGTCCTGCGCAGCTTCGCGCATCACGGCGTTCTCTTCCGGTGCAGCACCGGCGGGCTGCTTGCCGCCGCTGCGCGCCTGCTCGAGCGCTTGGCAGATCTCGTCGCCCATCTGACGATACTTGCGGTACTCCGCGCAGTCCTCCGGATCGACACGGCTCGCATTGATCATCTTGGGTCGTCCCGAAGGCCGATCCATCGGCGCGTGACTCATCGGAGCGCGCTGCGGCAGTTTCTGCGGCTCATAGTACACAGAACTGCTGTTGAGCGAGAAGCGCATCTCATCAAAATAGGGGTGGCGGACAGTGATGATAAGGAAAAAGTCGTAGGAATACTCGTAGCGGGGCGGAACGTAGCTCACGTCCTTGCCGTCCGCGTCCTCGTGCGTCAGCTCTGTGCGGCTCTCATCGATGTCCATTCGGCAGCCGGTGATGGCGTCAAAGTCCAGAATATCGGGATTGGCCTCCGCCAGATCCCGCGCGCGGGTGACGGTGAACCAACGGTGATCCTCGTCGAGCAGCACCTTCCATTCCTCGCCGAACGAGCGGGTGGTGCGGAACTGTGCCGCCTTTTCCCGGTTTTCCTCGCGGTAGGTAAGCTGACCTTTGATGTCCTCCACCGTGGAACGGCGGCGGTCGCTGAACCACGGCGAAAGCTTTTTCGCGCAGTCCTTGCAGAGATTGCCGTCCTCTAACTTGCGGTTGCCGAGAAGACCGATCTTCTCTCCGCAGATGTCGCAGTACTTTTTATCAAACAAACCCATGATCTATTGCTCCTGTTCCTGTGTTTTTTGGAACGTCACCGTTCCCTCGCTGCCGTCTGTCAATGTCAGCGTCAGCGTTCCGCTGTCCTCGCCGTCCGATGCCTCGTGGCCGAAATCCTTGATTTTGCCGAGTGAAACACCGCCCGGCGTCACAAGCTCATGTTCCTCTACTTCAAGCTCCGTCCAGACGACTTTGCCCGGCCGGAGATAAGTAAAATACAGTGGAGACACCAAGACGGTCTCGCCGTCCGCGCGGAGAACGATGCCGCTCTCTTCGCTGATGCTCGCCTGCCAGCGGCCATCTTCACTTTCCCATGTTCCCTCCAGCACGGGCCAGAGGGCGGAATTGTCCACATAGGTGTGGTCGCCGTCCAGCAGGAACGCGGCATCCGGATTTTCCATACCGTTGCCCCCATCCATGATCCGATCTGTGACAAAGTGCTTATAGAGCCCGGAAAGGGCTAAACCCACGAGTATCCCCGCCAGAAGGATCCAGATCATCCGGCGCTTCATCAAACGATGTCCCCATCGTCAAAGGGATCGCCGCACTCGGGGCAGAACTTGGGGGGATGCTTGGGGTCGGCAGGCTCCCAGCCGCACTTGTCACATTTATACTGGGGGACGCCGGCGGGCTTTTTCGCGCCGCACTCGGAGCAGAACTTACCCTTGTTCCCCGCACCGCAGGAACACGTCCAGCCATCGTCCGCGACGGCGGGCTTGGGACTGCCGCACTCGGGACAGAACTTTCCGGTGGCGGTGGCACCGCAGACGCACTTCCAACTATCGCCCGCAGGCTTGGGCTCTGGCTTCTTGCTGCCGCAGTTGGGGCAGAAGTTGCCGGTGATGCCGCTCTGACCGCAGGAACACGTCCAGCCCTGCACTGCCGGAGCGGCCTGCGCCGCCTGCTGCTGCATCTGCATCTGTTGCTGCTGCATTTCCAGCTGCTGTTGCTGCATCTGTTGCTGCTGACCCATCTGGAAGAGGTTCTGCGCGTTCATGCCGCCGGCCTGACCGGCCATTCCCATGCCCATGAAGGCCATGGCGGGGCCCGCACCGGTGTTGGCGGCTGCCGCCTTCATCGCATCGCCCTGCGAGCCGACAAGATGCGCCGCCGCGCGGGTGGGATCCATGAAGGCTGCGTTGCGCTGCAGCTCCTTGATCATCTGCTCGTCTTCCTCGTTGGCCTTCACGCTGGAAACGCCAAAGGAAACGATCTCCATGCCGCGCAGATCCCGCCACTTGCTCGAAAGCTGCTCGTTGAGCGCGTCCGCCAGCTCGAGCGTGTGGCCGGGAAGCGCGGAATAGCGGATCCCCATTTCGCTGATCTTTGCAAACGCGGGCTGAAGAGCGGTCAGCAGCTCGGTTTTCATCTGGCCCGCGATATTTTCGGTTTTATAGTCTTCGCTGACGTTGCCGCAGACATTGGTATAGAACAGCATGGGGTTTTTCAGGCGGATGCTGTACTCGCCGAAGCAGCGGATGGCGATATCAATATCGATCCCGGCGCGCTGG
>OLRV01003704.1_pt1 | contig 10395 bp, 8 predicted proteins | sample 1672421 | NCBI WGS metagenome assembly OLRV01 (sample SAMEA3136684, study PRJEB25190) | human gut metagenome | biome: human gut; feature: human-associated habitat; material: faeces | place: Austria | collected 2013
CGACAGAGACAAGATGATCGCAGGCGTAATGGCAGCAGTCCTCGCAACCCAGGGAACCGCATGGGCATCTGCATGGGCACTGGCAGTTGGCTTCGGACTGAATATCTTCCTGTCCAACTGGAATCCCCTTGAGAAAAAAGAACAAGAGAATAATTTAGAAGAAATGAAATAAAAAAATAAGAAGAACGGCCGTGGGTTGTTCTTCTTATTTTTTTAAGGAGTCAAAACTATTCGAATTCAAATCAATCTTTTGTTGCCGGAGATGAGTGATATCAGACGACTATGGGCAAGAATAACATCTGATATCACATCATTCATCAACAGATCACAGGCTGCTGTGAATGATATCCAGCACCTGTTTTAATTCATGCACACCGACCTGTCCCGGAGCAGAAGCTTTGGAAGCAGCACCGAAAGTGAGAGCGGAGCCGAATGTCTCACCTGTCAGACGGCTTACAACGCCTGTTCCTGCCATGGACATGGTAATGATCGGGCGGTCTGCATATTTCTCAGACATTTCCAGAGTAGCAGACAGCAGTGTGATAACATCCTGCTTACAGGTAGGCATTACTGCAATCTTAGGGATATCAGCACCCAGCTCCTGCATCATGCAGAGGCGTCGGATGATCTCCTCCTTCTCCGGAGTCTTAAAGAAATCATGGTTGGAAGCAATTACCTTTACACCTGCCTCATGAGCAGCATTGATGATTGTCTTAACAACTTCATCACCTGTAAATGCTTCTACATCAATTAAATCTACATAACCGCTCTGAGCAGCTGCAATATTTAAAGCAGCATAGTCATTTACAGAAATTTCTTTCTCACCGCCTTCTTTGGAAGTACGGAATGTAAGGAGAACAGGAATGTCTTTTAAAACTTCCTGAAGCTCTTTAGCGGTCTCTAATACTTTCTCAGTAGCAAAGACATCATCAAACCAGTCAACACGCCACTCAACCACATCAACCGGAAGAGAAGTGATATTTTTGGCTTCTTCGAGAATGTCTGTTTTTGTTTTTCCTACGATGGGAACGCAGATCTTAGGTCTGCCCTCGCCGATCACAGTGTTTTTTACCTGAACTGTGTTCATCTGTTTATCCTCATATTTTCTGTTGTATTATAGTAGTTCCGGATTATTATGGAACTGTTATAAGAATAACCGTAACATAACCGCATGATCAACAGCTTTTTGAAGCAAACTGCAGGATATGTACATTCTGCGCGGAGTAAATATATCAGTACATCTCCTGCAGTACGCCGAAAAGCGGTATATATCAAATATTATGTGCAGAAAGATCAGTGAAATGATCTGTTCTGCATCACAATATGAGATATCCTTACTGAAGATACCATCAGGTATCAGTCATCATAGGAGATGTGAAGAATCTCTTTCATATGTTCGATAGGCATTGGTTCGCCTGTCCATAACTCAAATGCAGCGGAACCCTGGAATAACATCATTCCCAGACCATTCATTGTCTTACATCCAACTTCCTTGGCCATGGAACGCATCTTTGTTTCCAGAGGAGAGTAAGGAACATCAATAACGATCAGCTCAGGACGGAAGTAAGACTTGTCCGGAACAACGGACTGGCCTTCCAGAGGTTTCATTCCCACACCTGTAGCATTTACGAAAATGTAGCTGTCATCCATCTCAGCTTTCAGTTTATCAAGATCTGCCAGATCATAAAGAACTGCATGGCAGGATGTCTTTGTGTTGATCTTCTCTACTGTGGATACTGCACGATCCCAGAATTCATCCTTGCGGTTAAAGATTGTGATCTCGGCAACGCCGTCCAAAGCAGCCTGGATCTCGATAGCAGTGGCAGCACCGCCTGCACCGACGATAGTCATTTTCTTTCCGATCACATCAATATCATTATCTTTCAGGGCAGACATAAATCCGATACCGTCAGTGATATGACCTGTAAGATGACCGTTGTCATTTACGATCGTGTTAACTGCACCGCATAATTCTGCTGCAGGAGAAAGCTTATCCAGGTATTTTCCAACCAGAGTTTTGTTTGGCATGGAAACATTGGATCCTCTCATTTTCAGAGTACGGATTGCTTTTACTGCATCCTCAATTTCATCTGCGCCAACCTCGAAAGCAAGGTAAGCGTAGTCATACCCGAGTTTTGCAAAAGCCTCATTCTGCATTGCAGGAGAGCTGGAGTGACGGATCGGGTAAGCCATCAGACCGATTAATTCAGTATGTCCGGTAATTCTTTCAGCCATTATAATATCCCCTTTCGTATTTTGTTGTAAAGGTTTTTATTGAAGGTATCCCATCTGAGTCAGTGTATTAAGGATATTTCTTCCTTCCAGAGTTCCGTCGATGATCCTTCTTGCACGTTTGCTGTCTCCGATGTTCAGGATCTCAACATCATCAGAAACAAAAGCATCGGAAAGCTCTGCGAAAAGCTGTCCCTGAGCTCTCATACCAAGACATACGAATCCGTAGTCAAATGGAAGCTCACGTTCACCTTCTGCATCTTTTACAAGGAAAGAGCTGTCTTTTACTTCCTGAAGAGCTGTCTTTGTAAGCTGGGCCACATGATGTTTCTTCATCTGGTCCTTCATGTCATTCTTTGTAACAGGATCCAGGTCACGTCCGATCTGATCCATCATCTCCACAATAGAAATCTCAGCATTTCTTGCTGCAAAGAATTCCACAACATCAAGACCAACAGCACCGCCGCCCACAACAACAACCTTCTTGCCTGTCATATCTTCCGGATAGTCATTGATGTGATTAATCATTCCCAGGATAGAAGCAACCTTGCTGCCTTCTTTGTCAATGCGGTCGTGAAGTCCCCTGATCGGAGGAAGCAGTGGCGCGGAACCTGTGGAGCTTACGATCAGGTTCGGATGGAACTTGCGGATATTTTCCGGTGTTCCTTCTGTGTTTGTGAAGATATAAAGATTCTCAAGCTGCTCTGCTCTGTGAATCAGATAGTTCGGGAAATCAGCCAGACGCTTCTTTGCAGGAATCTTAGAGATCACAGAAGCAAGACCGCCAAGAGTCTCACCTTTTTCCAGAAGGAAGGTATTACAGCCTACTTCTGCGGCTGTACAGGCAGCTTCCAGTCCGGCAGTACCGCCTCCGATTACTACAACATTACAGTTTTTGTTCACTTTCTGATTCTTATAAACATCACCTTCCAGAACAGCCGGGTTTACAGTACAGCGGATCGGACGGTTAAAGCCGATTCTGTTTCCTGCACATCCGATGTTACAGGAGATACATTTGCGAAGGTCACATTCTCTGCCTGTAGCTACTTTGTTTACCCATGCAGGTTCTGCGATAAGACCACGTCCCATACCGATCAGGTCTGCATCGCCGTCAGCGAGGATCTGCTCGGCAACCTTCGGGTTACGGATATTTCCCATGGAGATACATGGCTTGCCGAATTTCTCTCTGACAGCTTTAGGCATATAGGAACGCCATCCGTCTTTCATGTAGTTGGCATCGATCTGATACTGGATAGAACCGTTTAAACCGCAGGAAACATCGAAGATATCAACTTCATCCTGAATATATTCCAGATATTCAAGAGTATCCTCGAGAGTGTTGCCGCCTTCCATCAGCTCATCTGCGCTGAGACGGAGCATGATCGGGAAGAAAGGTCCGACCTGTTTTCTTACTTCTTCAATGACCATACGGCAGAAACGTGTTCTGTTTTCCACAGATCCGCCGAACTCATCTGTACGTTTGTTTGTAAGAGGAGAGAGGAACTGGCTGATCAGATAGGAATGTCCCGCATGGATTTCTACTGCGTCAAAACCTGCAGCCTGGGCTCTCTTTGCAGCCTCGCCGTATTTCTTTACAATGTGATGGATTTCTTCCACTGATAACGGACGCGGGATTTCTCCGCCTTCTTTGGACGGAACATCAGATGCGGAAACCGGCTGCATATTTGTACGTGCGGAAACAGCGGAAGCACCTGCGTGGTTGATCTGGATCGCAATACAGGTACCATATTTGTGGATCTCTTCACAGAATTTGTACAGACGCGGCAGATAGTTGTCGTGGTCAATACGAAGCTGAGTAGTTCCGTTGGAACCCTGCGGAGAATCTACGCTTGCATTCTCTACGATGATCAGACCTGTGCCGCCTTTGGCACGCTCTTTATAATAATTAATGTGAAGAAAACTCATTTCGCCGTTCTGTTCCCCGTAATTGGTTCCCATAGGCATCATAACGATACGGTTTTTGATAGTCATATTTTTTACTGTGAGTGGTGTGAAAATATGCTGGTAATTGCTTTTCATTACGTCTTTCCTCCTGAAATTTTCTGTTGGATCTATAATTGTTCAGTGCTTTAGCTGTGGCCTGAATTTCTTTGATGTGTTAATTATATAACGGGATAATCCGTAAATCTAATTGATAATTCGTGCTATATAATAAAAAACATCTATGGTTTTCCGTGCACTGTCCGCGTACTGAATGAAAGCATTCGCAACTGCATCCACATCATGGGAAAATCCTGCTGAACCTGTATGGCTATAGTATTTTTTCACCGAGCTGCGCTGAGACTTTTATACCTGTGTAGTCGGATTCGCAGACAAGTGAGTGGTATAGTTACTTCAAACACGCTCTGGTTTACAGGAGAGGGTGAAATACGGGACAATACAAAATAACCGTAATACCCTCTATTAAATAGGAAGAAATGCTCAAAAAAACAAAATTTGGAGAAACCTGACAAATTTTTCTGCTATATTTTTAACGAAAATGACAAATAAATGTTGAAATTTTCTGCCGGAAAAGGTAAAATTAAAATCGGCTAAATTTTTGGGTTAACTTTTAAATATTCTCATAAAGATGGAGGGCAAACAAGAATGAGTAATGCAACACAAAGCTTAGCAGGCACAAGAATTACTTCTTTGCTTGACGCAAACAGTTTTGTCGAAATCGGACAGGGTGTAACAGCCAGATCCACAGATTTCAACATGACTGCAAACAAGGCACCATCTGACGGTGTTATCACCGGATATGGTGTGATCGATGACAAACTGGTTTATGTATACAGCCAGGATGCATCTGTATTAAACGGTACTGTTGGTGAAATGCATGCAAAGAAGATCACAAGACTTTATGATCTTGCCATGAAAACAGGCGCTCCGGTTATCGGACTTGTTGACTGTGCAGGTATCCGTCTTCAGGAAGCAACAGACGCACTGGAAGCTTTCGGACAGATCTATCTGAAACAGACACTGGCATCCGGTGTGATCCCGCAGATCACAGCAATCTTCGGAACATGCGGCGGTGGTATGGCAGTTATCCCGTCCCTGACAGATTTCACATTCATGGAATCCAAAAAAGGAAAAATGTTCGTCAACACACCAAACGCACTGGAAGGAAACAACACAGACAAATGCGACACAGCAGCAGCTGATTTCCAGAGCAAAGAGACAGGTGTGATCGATGGCGTTGGTACAGAGGATGAGATTCTTGGCCAGATCCGTTCCTTAGTATCACTTCTTCCTTCTAATAATGAAGACACAGACAATTACACAGAGTGTACAGATGATCTTAACCGCGTATGCGCAGATCTTGCAAACTGTGCAGGTGACACAGCAATCGCACTTTCCCAGATCGCTGACAACGGTGAATTCTTCGAGACAAAAGCAGACTATGCAAAAGACATGGTTACAGGCTTTATCCGTTTAAACGGCGCTACAGTAGGTGCTGTTGCAAACAGAAGCGAAGTATATGACGCAGAAGGTAAGAAAGTAGAAACATTTGACGGAAGCATCTCTGCAAGAGGCGCAAGAAAAGCAGCAGATTTCGTGAAATTCTGCGACGCTTTTGATATTCCGGTACTTACACTTACAAACGCAACAGGCTTCATGGCAACCTTATGCAGCGAGAAGATGATGGCGAAATCCGTAGGTGAACTGGTAGCTGCATTCGCAGACGCAACAGTTCCGAAGGTAAACGTGATCATCGGCAAAGCTTACGGTACAGCTTACGTGGCAATGAACAGCAAATCTATCGGTGCAGACCTTGTATATGCATGGGATAACGCAGAGATCGGTATGATGGATGCTTCCCTGGCAGCCAAGATCATGTACGCAGATGCAGATGCTGCTGAACTGAATGAAAAAGCTGCTCAGTACAGAGAGCTTCAGAATGGTGTTGCTTCCGCAGCAGCAAGAGGCTATGTTGACACTGTGATCAGCCCGGCTGACACAAGAAAATATGTAATCGGTGCATTTGAGATGCTGTTCACAAAGAGAGAAGATCGTCCGTCTAAGAAACATGGAACGGTCTAAGCGGGGTGACGCATATGAAAATGATCAAAAAAATAACTTCTGTATTCATGACATTTCTCGTAATGGCTGCGCTGGTGATCGGCAGCACCTCTGTGGTATTTGCCGCAGATAAGGTTGATGATACTGTTAAGTCCACACTGGTAACTACAGCAGAAGGACTGACAGATGCCATTGTCCAGCTTAAAGATGAAGAAATCGAGAATTACATGAGTTCAGGAGATGACTTTACAACAAGTGCCATGCAGTCCTGGCAGACATCCAAGGATGAACTTGGCGCAAAGAAGGACAGCAATGGTGAAACTACTGTAACTTTCAAAGATGATCAGTACACAGTTACTGTTCCTCTTAAATTTGAGAAAGCAGATGCAAACTTTGTATATGTCTTTGACTCACAGGGAACACCGACTTCCATGTCTGTAGATGTACAGTATGGTATGGGCAAGACTCTTCAGAGAGCAGGCCTTAATACTTTGATGGGTATTGGAACTGTATTCGTAATGCTGATTTTATTAAGCCTTCTGATCTCTCTGTTCAGATTCATTCCGAATCCGGAAGCAAAGAAAGCAGCAGAAGCAAAAGCAGCCAAAGCTGCAAAAGAGGCAGAGGCAGCAGCCATCGCACAGACAGCACCTGCACAGGCAGAAGAGAACCTTGCAGATGACGGAGAGCTGGTAGCTGTTATTGCAGCAGCCATCGCAGCAGCAGAAGGAACTACAACAGACAGCTTCGTAGTTCGTTCTATCCGTAAAGTAAAAAGAAATAGAAGATAATTGTCATTTATTTAGGAGGATTTTAAAATGAAAAGCTATACAATTACAGTAAATGGTACAGCATATGAAGTAACTGTTGAAGAAACAGGAAGCGTATCCGCTCCTGCAGCAGCTCCAAAAGCAGCACCTAAGGCTGCACCTGCAGCAGCTCCGAAAGCAGCAGCACCTGCAGCAGGCGCCGGCGCAGTAAAAGTAACTGCTTCCGTACCTGGTAAAGTTGTCAAAGTAGCAGCAAGCGTTGGACAGGCAGTAAAAGCCGGAGACAGCGTAATTATTCTTGAATCCATGAAAATGGAAATCCCTGTAGTAGCTCCTCAGGACGGTACTATCGCAAGCATTGATGTTGCAGAAGGTGCCTCTGTAGAAAACGGAGATACTTTAGCAACAATGAACTAAGACGGGAGGTAGTCAAATGTCTTATGTAACAGAAACATTGTCCAACCTGATTCACCAGACAGCATTCTTCAATCTGACATGGGGCAATTACCTGATGATCGCAGTAGCCTGCGTATTCCTTTATCTTGCTATCAAGAAAGGATTCGAGCCGCTTCTGCTTGTTCCTATCGCATTCGGTATGCTGCTTGTAAATATCTATCCGGACATTATGGCAAACCCGGAAGATATGTCCAATGGTGTAGGTGGACTTCTTCATTATTTCTACATCCTTGATGAGTGGAGTATCTTACCATCCCTGATCTTCATGGGTGTAGGTGCCATGACAGACTTCGGTCCGCTTATCGCAAACCCGATCAGCTTCCTGATGGGTGCTGCGGCACAGCTTGGTATCTATGCAGCTTATTTCCTTGCAATCTTCCTTGGATTCAACGGAAAAGCAGCAGCAGCTATCTCCATCATTGGTGGTGCTGACGGCCCGACTTCCATTTTCCTTGCAGGTAAACTTGGACAGTCTGCACTGATGGGACCGATCGCAGTGGCAGCATATTCCTATATGTCACTGGTTCCGATCATCCAGCCGCCTATCATGAAACTCTGCACAACAGAGAAAGAACGTAAGATCAAAATGGATCAGCTTCGCCCGGTTTCCAAACTGGAGAAGATCCTGTTCCCGATCGTTATCACAATCGTTGTCTGCCTGATCCTGCCTACAACAGCTCCGCTGGTTGGTATGCTCATGCTTGGTAACCTGTTCAGAGAGTGCGGTGTTGTAAAACAGCTGACAGAAACAGCTTCCAATGCCCTGATGTATATCGTAGTTATCCTTCTGGGTACATCCGTAGGTGCTTCCACAAGTGCAGAAGCATTCTTAAACGCAGATACTCTGAAGATCGTAGTTTTAGGTCTTGTTGCATTCGCAATCGGTACATTCGGCGGATGTATGCTTGGTAAACTGCTCTGCAAACTGACTCATGGAAAGATCAACCCGCTGATCGGTTCCGCAGGTGTATCCGCAGTACCTATGGCAGCCCGTGTATCCCAGAAAGTGGGTGCAGAGGCAGATCCTACAAACTTCCTTCTGATGCACGCAATGGGCCCGAACGTTGCCGGTGTTATCGGTACAGCCGTAGCAGCCGGAACATTCATGGCTATTTTCGGTGTATAATTGAATTTATAAAGGAGATTTAATAATGGCAGAATTAGAGAAAAAACCTGTTAAAATTGTGGAAACCATTCTCCGTGATGCTCATCAGTCCCAGATCGCAACACGTATGACCACAGAACAGATGCTTCCGATCGTAGATAAACTTGATAAAGTCGGCTATCACGCAGTAGAGTGCTGGGGTGGTGCAACATTCGATGCATCCCTTCGTTTCCTGCATGAAGATCCATGGGAAAGACTCCGTAAATTACGTGACGGCTTCAAGAACACAAAACTTCAGATGCTTTTCCGTGGACAGAACATCCTTGGATATCGTCCATACGCAGATGACGTTGTAGAATACTTCGTACAGAAATCTGCTGCAAACGGAATCGACATCATCCGTATTTTTGACTGCCTCAATGACCTTCGTAACCTTCAGACAGCTGTAAGCGCTGCAAACAAAGAGAAGGCTCATGCACAGGTAGCTCTTTCCTACACATTAGGAGATGCTTACACACTGGAATACTGGACAGACATTGCAAAACGTATTGAAGATATGGGCGCTGATTCCATCTGTATCAAAGATATGGCAGGTCTTCTCCTTCCAAACAAAGCTACAGAGCTTGTAACAGCATTAAAAGAAACAGTTAAGATCCCGATCGACCTTCATACACATTACACCTCAGGTGTAGCTTCCATGACTTACTTAAAAGCAGTAGAAGCAGGTGTGGATATCATCGATACAGCAATGTCTCCATTTGCACTGGGAACATCCCAGCCTGCAACAGAGGTTATGGTTGAGACATTCAAAGATACACCATACGACACAGGATTTGATCAGAAGCTTCTCTCCGAGATCGCTGACTACTTCCGTCCGATCCGTGACGAAGCTCTTGACAGCGGACTGCTCAATCCGAAGAACCTTGGTGTTAACATCAAGACTCTTCTGTATCAGGTACCGGGTGGAATGCTTTCTAACCTGACATCTCAGTTAAAAGAGCAGGGTGCGGAAGACAAGTTCTACGATGTACTTGAAGAAGTTCCAAGAGTACGTAAAGACCTTGGAGAACCACCGCTTGTAACACCTTCCTCACAGATCGTTGGTACACAGGCTGTATTCAATGTATTGATGGGAGAACGTTACAAAGTAGCAACAAAAGAGACAAAAGACCTCTTAAGCGGAAAATACGGACAGACAGTAAAACCTATGAATCCGGACGTGATCAAGAAAGTACTTGGCGATGATCCTGAGATCATCACATGCCGTCCGGCAGATCTGATCCCGGATGAACTCGGAACTCTTGAAAAAGAGATGGAACAGTACAAAGAGCAGGATGAAGACGTACTCAGCTACGCACTCTTCCCGCAGGTAGCTACAGACTTCTTCAAATACCGCGAGGCACAGGAGAAGAAAGTAGATGCTACAATTGCAAAAGACGGAAGTTATCCGGTATAATAGCGACGAACTGACGAAAGCTGTTACAGACAGTATTTTGTGAGCAAAACGTAACCTCAGGAGCCATAAAATTCGAGTTGAATTTTATGGCTCTTTTGCTTATAATAAAAAGGGTTGTGACCTTATTTATAATAGAAGTAAATGATTTTATAAAAAGGCACGTTTCTTATTTGGAGGCAAATTGTGAGCACAAAAAATGAGTTACTGATTAGAATTGATGAGAAATATCCGAAGTTCAGCAAGGGACAGAAGCGGCTTGCGGATTACATCAAAGAAAATTATGATAAAGCAGCCTTCCTGACGGCTGCAAAGATGGGAGAGGAAGTCGGTGTCAGCGAATCAACGGTTGTCCG
>OLRV01003715.1_pt1 | contig 10365 bp, 6 predicted proteins | sample 1672421 | NCBI WGS metagenome assembly OLRV01 (sample SAMEA3136684, study PRJEB25190) | human gut metagenome | biome: human gut; feature: human-associated habitat; material: faeces | place: Austria | collected 2013
GACCGAGGCATTACCTGCGTGGAAACGTTTGATTATGATGTTGTGGACAAAATCTACAAACCATATGATAATCTGGGACTGAACGTCATTCTTCATGGCGATGGAACCCGCAAGTACAAGGTACTCGGCGCACTTGCAGAGGCAGTAAAGGCACAGTCATCTGATCCGGCACAGTGGAACCGTCTGCAGGAAATCTTTGCGGGCAAGTCTCTGCAGATGGTTTCCTTCACCATTACGGAAAAGGGCTACGCTCTACAGAAGGCAGACGGAACCTGGTTCCCGTTCGTTGAGGCAGATATCAAAAACGGACCGGACAAAGCGACCGGCGCAATGGCAGTTCTCGTTGCGATGCTGCTGACCCGTTATAAAGCAGGAAAATATCCGATTGCACTCGTTTCTATGGACAATTGCTCCCAGAATGGTGCAAAATTGCGCGAATCTGTTCTGACTATGGCAGAAGAGTGGAAGAAAGCCGGCTTTGTGGATGACGATTTCATGGCATATGTAAGCGATGAGAAAACCGTTGCATTCCCATGGACCATGATTGATAAAATCACCCCGCGCCCAAGCGAGCAGATCGCAGCAGATCTGGAAGCACTTGGCGTAGAAGAGATGCAGCCGGTCATCACCGGAAAGAAAACATACATTGCACCGTTTGTCAATGCAGAGAAACCGCAGTACCTTGTCATCGAAGACAGCTTCCCAAATGGAAGACCGGCCCTGGAAAAAGGCTTCGGCGTTTACATGGCAGACCGCAATACGGTAAATCTGTCCGAGAGAATGAAGGTAACGGTATGCCTGAATCCGGTACACTCCGCAACCGGCCCGCTCGGTGTCGTACTTGGCTATGACTTGTTTGCACACATGCTGAACACCAACGAGGATATGATGAAAATGGCGCGTATGATCGCTTACAATGAGGGACTTCCGGTTGTGGCAGACCCGGGAATCCTTTCCCCGCAGGCCTTTGTGGATGAGCTGTTCAACGACCGTTTCCCGAATGAGTATTTAGGCGACACCAACCTCCGTCTTGCGGTTGATGTTTCCCAGATGGTCGGCATCCGCTTCGGTGAAACGATTAAAGCATATGTGAAGAAATTCGGCGATGCATCCCGCCTGACGGCTATTCCGCTCGGTATTGCCGGCTGGCTGCGCTATATGCTCGGTGTGGATGACAACGGAGAGAAATTCGAGCTTGCGCCGGATCCGATGAATGAGGAAATTCAGGAGCAGTTCAAAGATATCGTGGTAGGAAAACCGGAAACCTTTACGAACCAGCTTCGTCCGATCCTCTCCAACGAGCGTCTGTTCTTTACCGATCTTTACAAGGACGGCGTAGGAGAAAAGATTGAGGGTATGTTCCGCGAAATGATCGCAGGACCTGGAGCTGTAAAAGCAACGATTCATAAATACGTACAGAAATAAGAGAAAGAATCCCCGTCTGCTGGTTATCACCGGAGGCGGAATTATCCGTTGGGTACTGCAGGACTGCGGAATGGGTGAGATCATCGGACCGGCTCTGGAAAAGAGCGGACTGCCGCTGGTACTCGTTGCATTCCTGATTGCGGCGCTGATCCGTGCATCTGTCGGGGCGGCGGTGGTTGCCATGACGATTGCGTTTTATGAAAAGCTTGGATTTGAAATTGCATTCCGCACCGTAAATGAGGCGGCGGATGAGAAAGTGGCATTCTTAAAGCTTGGAACACTTGTGATCGAAACGTACGAAAACAAAGCTGCAGCACTGAAACCCGGAGCAATCGACCATGTGGCGATTGACGTAAAGAATATTGAAAAGGTTCACGAAATGATTACCGGGGCCGGTCTGAATACGACGCAGGATGAAGTACATTTCCTTCCGTTCTGGGAAAATGGCGTCCGTTTCTTCACGATCGAAGGACCAAATAAAGAAAAAGTGGAATTCAGCCAGTATTTGTAACGATTCCAAGCCATGCGAAATGGAAGAAAAATCGCGAATCATGCTTGCATGAATATCCGTTTGACCAGCAAAGCCTCTGCCGGGAAGCAAAATTTTTGCCCGGCAGAGGCTTTTTTACTTACTCTGAAACAAATACTACCGGATAGTCAAAAAAGCGCAAATTATCCCTATAGAGTAAAGGAGATGCAAAATTTATCTGCAGTTACAAAAACGGGGTGGAGTTTTTATGGAAACAGGGCAGGAAATCATTGTGCTTTCTGCACGTGAGTGGTAAAATAGAATAGATAATATATAATCTGTTTTGAATAAAAATAGGATATCTTAGATAACATATAATCTGTAACAAGAAGGGGAAAAATGGAACAATTTATATGGGAAACTCCGGAAGAACTGGATCAAAAACTTGCGCAGCGAGTGAGAAAAATCAGAAAGAGACGTTCAATTACGCAGGAAAAATTAGCATCTATAAGCGGAGTGAGTTACGGCTCAATCAAAAGATTCGAAACGACAGGACAAATTTCCCTGTTATCTTTAACGAAAATTGCAATCGCACTGGATCTTGCAGATGAGCTCAGAAATATTTTCACGCAGGTACCGTATAAAGATATTCAGGAGGTTATCAATGAAACAAGATAAAGTACTGCAGGTGTGTTATGAGGATCAAACGGTGGGAACATTAGCTATGACGGCAGACCACAAAGTGGCATTTCAGTACAGTGATGAATGGCTGGAAACCGGATTTTCGATCAACCCATTTTCATTGCCTTTGCAAAAACAGGTATTTGTTCCAGTTAAGGATCATTTTGAAGGATTATTTGGGGTTTTTGCGGACAGTCTTCCAGATCATTGGGGCAGATTACTGTTGGATCGCCTGTTACGGGCACATAAACAAAATCCGGATGAACTGACCGTACTGGATCGTCTGGCGATTGTGGGCACATCGGGGATGGGAGCGTTGACATATCACCCGGAAAAGAATTTTCCAGAGGAGCAGAGCAGTGCAGATCTGGACAAACTGGCGGAAGAGTGTCAAAAGATACTGAATACAGAGTATTCGGATAAACTGGACGAATTGTATCTGCTGGGAGGTACCAGCGGCGGAGCAAGACCTAAAATCATGACAACCATTGATAATGAAGAATGGATTATCAAATTTCCAGCGCATGTGGACGGAAAAGATGCAGGAAAAATGGAATATGACTATTCCTGCTGTGCCAAGGCCTGCGGAATTATGATGAGTGAAACGAGATTGTTTCCATCAGAAAAATGTAAAGGATATTTTGGAACTAAAAGGTTTGACAGGAGAAACTGTTTGAAAGGGAAAAAGAAAGTGCACATGTTGACGACAGCTGCAATTCTGGAATTGGATTTTGAGCAGCCAAGTCTGGACTATCATGGATTAATGAAACTGACAAAAATCATGACACGCAATTGCGATGAAGATGTTGAAAATATGTTCCGCCGAATGTGTTTCAATGTTTTTGCACATAACAGAGATGATCATTCGAAGAACTTCACGTATTTGTACGAAGCAGACGAAGATAAATGGCATTTAAGTCCGGCATATGATCTTACTTACAGTAATACGTATTATGGCGAACATACTACGTCAGTAGATGGAAATGGAAGAAATCCAGGCAGAAAAGAGTTACTGGCGGTAGGAACTGGTGCAGGGATGAAAAAGACAAGGTGTGAAGAGATCATAGACGAAATTGAGAAAAAAGTAAAGGAAATGTTGGAAGAATATCTTTTGGGTAAGTGATTCTCTTTGCATTCAAAAAATTTTAAACAGCAAGTTATTAACAGTTAAATAAAAAAGAGTTGCCCGACAAATGAACACTATAAGTACCTTGCTACGAGTTTTATTTTCGTAGCAAGGTACAAGATAGTACAGAGATAAAAATATGTCTCATTTGTCGTTTAACTCTTTACATTGCGCTTTTATTTCTTCTATCGAATCCTTCAATAACTTTAATCTGGCAGGCTACTTTCCAAACAGAGTCGTCCCCATCCCACCCGCCTGTTCGGGTATTCGCTCTCGGATGCGATGGGTTTTGCGCCTGCGATGAGATAAGCTTTCAGCTTTTCACCATATAAAAACAGGTCATTTCCGCGCAGAATACCCCATTCCATCATAAGAGCGGCGCTTCCCGATACAAAAGGCGTGGCAAACGAGGTGCCGGTGAAGGAAGCATAGCCGCCGCCGGAACGGGGAGCTGGGATATTGACACCCGGGGCGGCGAGATCAGGTTTAATTTCGTGCAGAATACGGGTATAGCCGCGGCCGGAGAAGCTGGCATAGGAGGAGAGGCGGGGATCATAAGAACCGACCGTGATAGCGGAGCGGGCGGTGGAAGGGATGGTGAGTGTGGTGTCGGCAGTGGGAGAGAAGAAGCGGGTCTGTGGACCGATGGCATTTCCGCCGGGAAGCCAGAGGTCAAAGGAACCGGAGATCAGGCGGCCGGGGGTGAGACGCAAGGTCCAGATGCCGTTTTCGACGGACAGATGGTTTCCTGCGCCCTGAAAGGTCAGGTAAATTTCCTGCGCCTGGCTGTAGGGGGACGGCATGCCATAAAACAGGAGAAGTTCTGTCGGACCAAGCGTCAGACGCGCCGTGCCGAGGACAGGAGAGAGCGTGCCGGAGCGGATGCCGCCGGGGGAAATCAGTTCGATCGAGATTTCATCCCCATAAACCTTCCAGATCTGGAGACTGAACGAGGATTCATAAGTACCGACCTGAAATTCAACGGAGACAGCGCGGTCAGCCGTTGCCGAGACCGCAGACGTCGCAGCCGGATCAGATGTCGCACGGACTGTTTGCGTCTGACCGGACGACTTGCGATCCGACTTTAGGTTCCCGGCATAATGGCGTCCGGTATCCCCTTCATTTCCTGCCCCGATACAGATCACGTTCTGCCCTAAATTTGACACTGCATTCAAATACGTTTCAAGTAAGGAATCCCCGCTGTGCGAGCCGTAATTATTCCCGAAGCTCAAATTAATCACAAGCGGCCGCTCCACCAGAAGTGCATATCTTACGCAGAAATCCACCGCCTGCAGCAATTGCGATGTCCGCGGCAGATCCGCCGGATCAGGATTCCCAAGCTTTACGACCACGAGTGTTGCTTCCGGTGCCACGCCCCGCATGGCCGCATCTGCCGAGGATCTCCCATTTCCCGCTGCGATTCCGAGCACCGCTGTCCCATGCCCCGTCACATCGCGGGACGGCACGAGGGCAAACCGTTCTTCCGGCGTAGAAGATGCAAGTGCCTCATTGATCTGCTGCCGTGTATATACCGACCCAAGAGCATACCCCATCGGAGGATTCCCCGGAATCGTCTGATCCCATAAAATTGCAATTCGGCTTGTCCCGTCCGGTGCGCAGAAATCAGGATGCGCATAGTCCACGCCTGAATCAATGCATGCAAGCAGCACCCCATTCCCAGACAGACCCATAACCCCCTCCTGCACAGGCGTAATACAGGATATGCTCCGCACAAATGCATCTGCGAAATAAAGTAATTTCGGTTTCTCCAGATAGGTAATCTGCGGCAGTCCTGTCACGTAATCCATCAGGGACTCCGGAACCAGAAGAATGGCATACGAAAACAGCAGCAGCGTCACACGAACTCCCTGCCCCTCCAGAAAAGCCAGGTCTCCCTGATACTGTACAATTACTTCCCATGTTTTGCTGTAAGAGTTATAACCTGCCGAAAGCTCCGGCACACGCCGCCGTTCGACTTCCGTTGCGGCCAGCGCAAGGTTCAACAGGTTTTCCCTTTTTTGATCAATCATTACAAAAACTCCGTCCAAAATGTTGTTAAAATCTATTCCGCTTTTCCGGGAAATATGATATAATCGCCATCGTACAATAGGGGTACAGATCTGCTTTTTGGAGTGCATCGAAAAATGGTTTTACGATGCCGCCTGGCGGGTCTTTACTATTTTACGCGAAATGCTTTTGCATTGAAGGGAGAGAACATGAAAATTATCATTGTGGGCTGCGGAAAAGTCGGAACCGCACTGACCGCCCAGCTGAGCCGCGAGGACAACCTTGTGACGGTCATTGACACAGACAGTATTGTCGTCCGCAACGTCTCCAACACCTACGACGTTATGGGAATTGTAGGAAACGGAGCAAGCTATCAGGTGCTTCAGGAGGCGGATATTGAGCATGCGGATCTGATGATTGCCGTAACCAAAAGTGATGAAATGAACCTGCTTTGCTGTGTCATCGCCAAACAGGCGGCAGACTGTCACACCATCGCCAGAGTCCGAAACCCGATGTATCGGGAGGAGAGAGAATTTATCCGTAAAAAGCTGGGTCTGTCCATGATCATCAACCCGGAGCACGCGGCCGCCATGGAAATGGCAAGACTGCTGCGGTTCCCATCTGCGATTGAGATCGACAGCTTTTCCCGCGGAAGAATCGAAATGCTGCGCTTTAAAGTGCCGGAAACATCGAAAATTGTCCATATGTCGCTGCGTGAGCTGGCCGGAGCGCTTCAGTACAGTCTGCTGGTCTGTGCTGTTGAGCGAAACGGCGAGGTTTACATACCGGATGGAAATTTTGTGATCCAGGCAAAAGACAGCCTTTCCATCATTACCACACCGCAGAACGCAGAGAGCCTGTTTAAGAAAATTGGTGTTCATACAAACAAGGTACACAATACGATGATCGTTGGCGGCGGTGAAATTACGTATTATCTCGCAAAATCACTGGCAAATATGAACGTCGATGTCAAGATTATCGAGAAAAATAAGGATCGCTGTGAGGTTTTAAGCGAAGCACTGCCAGATGCAACCGTTATTTACGGTGACGGAAGTGACCAGGAGCTCTTAAAAGAGGAGCGCATCCAGAATATGGATTCCTTTGTGGCCTGCACCGATATGGATGAGGAAAACATCATTCTGTCGCTGTATGCGAAAGAGAAGGTATCCTCAAAGGTTGTAACGAAAATCAACCATCTGGAATTTAATGATGTTATCCACAGCCTGAACCTGGACAGCCTGATCTACCCGAAACACATCACCGCAGAGTACATTCTGCAGTATGTCCGGGCAATGAAAAACTCCATCGGAAGCAACGTTGAGACGCTGTATAAGCTGATGGAAGACCGTGTGGAGGCTCTTGAGTTTATCGTGAACCAGAATTGCCGTATGATCGGCATCCGTCTGCAGGATATGAAAACACGGCCAAACCTTCTGGTAGCAGCGATTAACAGACAGGGAAAGGTCATCATTCCGGGTGGACAGGATTCCTTTGAGGCAGGAGATTCCGTCATTATCGTAACAACGGAAACCGGTCTTCAGGATATCCATGAGATTCTGGCAGAGTAACGGGGGAAGCGGATTATGAACTATAAAATGATTCGTTTTGTCATCAGCTGGGTGCTGAAAGTGGAAGGTATGCTGATGCTGTTTCCGGCGCTGGTCGGAGCCATGTATCAGGAAAAGACAGGCTTTGCGTATCTTATCTGGGGACTGCTCTGCATTGCGGCCGGTCTGATCCTCTGCTTCAGAAAACCGTCCAATATGGAAATCTATTCCCGCGACGGATTTGTCTGCGTTTCGTTAAGCTGGGTTGTCCTTGGTGTTTTCGGAGCGGTGCCGTTTGTAATTACGGGGGAAATTCCGTTTTATATCAATGCGCTGTTTGAGATCGTTTCCGGTTTTACAACGACAGGAGCCAGCATTTTGAGTGATGTGGAAGCCCTTTCACACGCCAGCCTGTTCTGGAGAAGCTTTTCCCACTGGATTGGCGGTATGGGCGTTCTTGTGTTCATTCTTGCATTGCTTCCGATGAAGGGCGGTTCCGTCATGAACCTGATGAAGGCAGAGAGCCCGGGACCGACCGTTTCCAAATTTGTTCCGAGAGTGCGCGGAACCGCTAAAATTCTGTATCAGATTTATCTTGGCATGACACTTTTTACCATTGCTGCCCTGCTGCTTTCCGGCATGAAGACATTTGATTCTGTCACACTCGCCATGGGAGCTGCCGGAACAGGAGGCTTTGCCGTGTTGAACAGCGGTTGTGCAGTGTACACACCACTGCAGCAGTGGATTCTGACAATCGCCATGATTGCGTTCGGTGTGAATTTTAACTTTTATTATCTGATGCTTTGCAAAAAGGGAAAGGCCGCCATTTCGTCCCAGGAGGTAAGAGCGTATTTCCTGATTATCCTTCTGGCAGGAGGCGTGATTTCCTGGAATACCTATCCGATGTACCATTCCATCGGTGAAGCGGTGCGGACTGCCTTTTTCCAGGTCGGATCGATTATCACGACAACGGGTTATTCCACAACGGACTTTGACCTCTGGCCGGAGCTGTCAAAATGTATTCTGGTGATGCTGATGTTCATCGGAGCCTGCGCCGGTTCAACGGGAGGCGGAATCAAGGTTTCGCGAATCCTGATCCTCTTAAAAACCGTGAAAAAAGAGCTTGGTTCGATCGTACATCCGCGCAGTATCAAACGCATCCGTTTCGACGATCACCCGGTAGAGCATGAGGTTCTGCGGGCGATCAACGTATTTTTGATTGTTTATCTGGTGATCTACAGCTTTTCCATGCTGATCATCAGTGTGGATGGATTTTCCTTCGAGACAAACTTCACGGCAGTTGCCGCAACGCTGAACAACATCGGACCTGGTCTTGACCAGGTAGGACCGACCAGCAATTTCTTTGGATACGGTCCGGTTTCCAAGCTGATTCTGATTTTTGATATGCTGGCAGGCCGTCTGGAACTGTTTCCGATGCTGATTCTTTTCTATCCGTCTACCTGGAAGAAGAGAGGATAAAGCGGTTCACCGGGAAGAAAAGGGACTTTGCGTCGGCGGGAAACTGCCGGGAGCAGAAGGAAAAGAAAAAATGGTTACGATTCACAGGGTTTTCCAAAAAAACAGAAAGACGGAATAAAGTCAGGGTGCATTTCCTGACCACAGGCAGAAAGGAAGGAACTTATGAGTAACTGGGAAAAGAATGTAAGAAAAGTTGTGCCGTATGTACCGGGCGAGCAGCCGCATGAGGCTGACATGATCAAGCTGAATACGAATGAGAATCCGTATCCGCCGTCACCAAAAGCCGCAGAGGCGATCAGACGGGTAGCAGAAGAGGATACCCTCCGTCTCTATCCGGATCCGACCGCGGCAGAACTGGTGCAGGCGATCGCGGATGTCTACCACGTAAGCCCGAAGCAGGTTTTTGTCGGTGTCGGTTCGGATGATGTTCTGGCGATGGCGTTTATGACGTATTTTAACTCTGACAAACCGATTCTTTTCCCGGACATTACCTATTCCTTCTACGATGTCTGGGCGGAGGAATTCCGTATTCCGTACGAGCAGATCCCGCTCGATGAAAATTTCTGCATTGTGCCGGAGCAGTATTTTGCAGAGAACCATCCAAATGGCGGAATTGTGTTCCCGAACCCGAATGCACCGACGGGTGTGGAGCTTTCGCTTTCTGCGATCGAATCGATATTGCAGCATAACCCGGATGTGGTTGTGATCGTAGATGAGGCATATGTGGATTTCGGAGCAGCCACTGCGCAGCCGCTGCTGGAAAAATATGAAAACCTGCTGGTTGTGCAGACAACATCAAAATCCCGTTCGCTTGCCGGCATGCGCATCGGCTATGCAATCGGAAATGAGAAGATGATTTCGTATCTGAATGATGTGAAATATTCTTTCAATTCGTATACCATGAATCAGACCACGATCGCAGCCGGAGCCGCAGCGATCCGTGATGTGGAATATTTCCGCAAGACGGTGAAAAAAGTGATGGAAACGAGAGAGTGGTCGAAGGAGGAGCTGAAAAAGCTGGGATTTTCTTTCGAAGATTCGAAATCGAACTTTATTTTTGCAACGCACAAAAGCGTACCGGCCGGGAAGATTTTTCAGGCACTCCGGGAACGACACATCTATGTGCGGTATTTTGAGAAACCCCGCATTGACAATTATCTGCGTATTACGATTGGCACGCGGGAAGAAATGCAGACGCTGTTTGATTTTTTGAAAGATTACTTAACCGAATCAAGCAAGTAGCGAAGCGGATTGCAAATATCCGCTTGCCAAGAGGGATGAAGCAGCTGAAAATATAAAACAGAAGAAGAGTATCTGCAGAGGAGCAGAAGAAAATTTTAAAAGGGGACTGCTGTCGGAATCAGCCATGAGATCCGGCGGTAGTTTTAGAAGGTATTTGGGTATGAACAAAGAGAAGAAAGAAGTAGTAAAGGTAAATCAGATTACGGAAGGTGTTATCTGGCAGCAGATTCTGATCTTTTTCCTGCCGATTCTGTTCGGAACGTTTTTCCAACAGCTTTACAACACGGCGGATGCCATGATTGTCGGACACTTTCTTGGAAAACAGGCACTTGCGGCGGTCGGCGGAACGACAGGTACGCTGATCAATCTGCTGGTCGGATTTTTCGTTG
>OLRV01003718.1_pt1 | contig 10355 bp, 8 predicted proteins | sample 1672421 | NCBI WGS metagenome assembly OLRV01 (sample SAMEA3136684, study PRJEB25190) | human gut metagenome | biome: human gut; feature: human-associated habitat; material: faeces | place: Austria | collected 2013
TCAAAAAAAACAGGCCCCGGCCGCTGAAAACAGCACGTAAAATAAAGGAGAGATCTTTTTTGAATACACGTTTTTACAACGCCAAAATTCTCGTACTCGACGCTGAAAACCATTTTTCCATCGCCGAAGACGAACTTCATGTCACCGGCGACACCATCACCTATATCGGACCTGGTAAAAAAGCAGATCCAGATGCCGCAGAGACCCCTGTCTTCGACCGCGAAATTGACGCCCGCGGCAATCTCCTGATCCCGGGCTTTAAAAACGCACACACGCACACCCCGATGACCTTCCTCCGCTCCTACGCGGACGATCTCCCGCTCCACGAATGGCTCGAGCGCCAGGTCTTCCCGAACGAGGCAAAGCTCGCCGGGGACGACGTTTACTGGCTCAATATCCTCGGCATCATGGAATATCTGACGAGCGGCATCACCTCCAATTTCGACATGTACATCCAGCAGAAAAACAGCATCGCTGCCACGGTCGACACCGGATTCCGCACCGTTCTTACCAGCGGTCTCAACAACTTCGTCGACAGCCCGGAAATTCTCGAAGAGATGTATAACTATGTCAACGAACTCTCCGACCGCACCTCGTATCTGCTCGGTTTCCACGCCGAATATACGACCGGCGGCCCGCTTCTTGAAGCCGTTGCCAAACTCGCCGAAAAATACCATTCCCCTGTCTGGACACACAACGCCGAAACAAAAAGCGAAGTCGAGGGCTGTAAAGAGCGCTGGGGACTCACCCCGACACAGCTGATGGAACGCTTAGGCATGTTCCAGTACGGAGGCGGCGGCTACCACTGCATCTGGATGGAGGACCGCGATTTTGAGATCTTCCGTGACCGGAAACTGACGGCCGTTACCAATCCCTCCTCAAACCTGAAGCTCGCCTCCGGCATCTGCCCGCTGAAGCGTTTTTACGATAACGGCATCAACCTCGCCATCGGCACCGACGGGCCGGCCAGTAACAACTGCCTCGATATGTTCCGCGAAATGTTCCTGACCACCGGCCTTTCCAAAGTCCGCGAGATGGATGCCGCAGGAATCCCGGCCGACGCCATTCTCTACATGGCAACCGCAGGCGGCGCGCACGCCATGCAGCTTACTGACTGCGACCGTCTCGCTGCCGGCAAAAAGGCCGATCTCGTCATGATTGACCTCCATCAGCCGAACATGCAGCCGGAGAATAATCTGCTCAAAAACCTCGTTTACAGCGGCAGCAAACAGAACGTAAAGCTTACCATGGTAAACGGTCAAATCCTCTACGAAAACGGCGAATTCCATATCGGCTTTGACCCGGAAGAAATTTATGCAAGATCCAACGCCATTATCCGAAGAATTTCCGGCTCGCATGCAGATAATTAGTGGATTTCACGCAGTTTTTCCTTTGCTTGACATACTTTTTTCTTTTATATTATAATGTAGCCATACACACAGAAACGCTGTACCTATTGAAAGGAGAATACTATTATGAAAAAGAAAGTAGTTAGCTTACTGCTTGCAGCCGCCATGACAACTGCTGCACTCGCAGGATGCGGTTCCTCCAACGGATCCTCTTCCTCCGACGCATCCACAGGCGCCGATTCCACCAGCGCAACTTCCGCTTCTGCTTCCACAGACGGAGAAAAAAAAGACGCCGCAGGTGAGAAAATTGCCATGATCACAGACTCCGGAGATATCACCGACGAATCCTTCAACCAGATCACCTGGGAAACTGTATGCGCCTACGGCGATGCAAACGGCGTAGAGTACGAGTACTACAAACCGGCAGAGGATACCGATGAAGAGCGTATCAACTCCATCGATCTTGCTGTTTCCGAGGGTGCTACCGTTGTTGTAATGCCAGGTTACCTGTTCGGACCTGCCATCGCTGAAGAGCAGGACACCTATCCGGATGTAACCTTCATCGCAGTCGATGTTACCGAAGGTGATATTGTAAAAAACGGCAAAGCTGTTGATCTCGGAAAGAACGTGTACATCTGCTCCTTCGAAGAAGAGCAGGCCGGCTACCTTGCTGGATACGCTGCAGTAAAAGACGGCTACACAAGCCTTGGTTTCCTTGGCGGTATCGCTGTTCCTGCCGTTATCCGTTTCGGTTACGGTTATGTACAGGGTATCAACGCTGCTGCTGAAGAAGACGGCGTAGATGTAAACGTAAAATATTACTATGGCGGCCAGTTCTACGGCGATGACTCCATCACCGCCCGTATGGAGGGCTGGTATGCAGACGGAACACAGGTTGTATTCGCCTGCGGCGGCGGTATCTGGACATCTGCTCTGGATGCAGCTGAGACACACGACGGAAAAGTTATTGGTGTAGACGTTGACCAGCGTTCCAAAATCGGCGAGCGCTGCCTGACTTCCGCTATGAAAGGTCTTCCAAGCGCCATCAACAACGCTCTGGATTCCTACTTCAGCGGAAACTTCTCTGAACTTGGCGGAACTGCTCAGCAGCTTGGACTGAAAGACGGAGATTACATCGGCCTTCCTACCGATTCCGAATCCTGGGGATTCACAACCTTCACACAGGATCAGTATGAAACTGTACTGGCTGGCATCCGCGATGGTTCCATCGAAATCTCCAGCGATACAGAAAATCAGCCGGAAGTAGGTTCTCACGTAACCGTTGATTACATCAGCTAATGTGCATACTGTTTCTGTAACAATATGCCTTTTGGGGAAGAGAATATTATTTCTCTTCCCCTTTTTTTCTGCCACACAAAATGCTATACTAGACATAATGAAAGCCCGCAGTTCTGCCCTGTTTTCCATGCCTTCGGCAGTCCTGCAAAACCACGCTTGAAAGGGAATATGTATATGGAAAATGAGTACATTATTGAGATGTTGAACATCACCAAAGAATTCCCGGGTATCAAGGCGAACGACAACATTACGTTACAGCTCAAAAAAGGAGAAATCCATGCTCTGCTTGGAGAAAACGGTGCAGGAAAATCAACCCTGATGAGTATTCTTTTTGGTCTGTATCAGCCTACCTCCGGAATCATCAAGAAGAATGGGCAGGAAGTCCATATCAACACGCCGAACGACGCCAATGATCTCAACATCGGTATGGTGCACCAGCACTTTAAGCTGGTCGAATGTTTCTCGGTTCTCGACAACATCATCCTCGGCGTAGAGCCGACCAAAGGCCTTTTCCTCGAGAAAAAGAATGCCCGTGCAAAAGTCATGGAACTGAGCGAGAAATACGGTCTGATGGTCGATCCGGACGCTCTGATCTCGGATATCACCGTCGGCATGCAGCAGCGTACCGAAATTCTGAAAATGCTCTACCGTGACAACGAAGTCCTGATCTTCGACGAGCCGACCGCGGTTCTGACACCGCAGGAAATCGACGAGCTGATGAAGATCATGAAGAACCTCGCAAAAGAAGGAAAATCCATCCTCTTCATCACCCATAAACTCAACGAGATCATGGAAGTTGCCGACCGCTGTACGATTCTCCGCAAAGGAAAATACATCGGAACCGTCAACATCAGCGAAACTTCCAAAGAAGAGCTCTCCCGCATGATGGTCGGAAGAAACGTCAGCTTCTCCGTCAACAAAAAGCCGTCAAAACCGGGCGACACCGTTCTGAAAGTAGAGCACATGACCGTACCGAGCAAGGTGCACGGAAACAACGCCGTTAAAGATGTTTCCTTTAATGTAAGAAAAGGCGAGATTGTCTGCATCGCAGGTATCGATGGAAACGGCCAGTCCGAGTTCGTTCAGGGCCTCACGGGACTGGAAAAAGTATCCGGCGGTAAAATTCTGTTCAACGGACAGGACATCACGAAAGCTTCCATCCGCGACCGCTCCAAGATGGGCATGAGCCATATCCCGGAGGACCGCCATAAACACGGCCTCGTGCTGGATTACTCCATCGAGCAGAACATGGTGCTGCAGCGTTACTGGCAGCCAGAATTTGAATCCTTCGGCTTTATCAAATCAAAAGCCGTGCGCGAATATGCCGAGCGCCTGATCGAGCAGTACGATGTCCGCAGCGGCCAGGGTCCTGTGACCATCACCCGCAGCATGTCCGGCGGAAACCAGCAGAAAGCGATCATCGCGCGTGAGATCGACAAAGATCCTGATCTTCTCGTTGCGGTACAGCCTACCCGTGGTCTTGATGTCGGAGCCATCGAATACATTCACAGCCAGCTCGTTGCACAGCGCGACAAGGGAAAAGCCGTTCTTCTGGTTTCTCTGGAACTGGATGAGGTTATGGATGTTTCCGACCGTATTCTTGTTATGTACGAAGGAGAGCTGGTCGGCCAGCTGGATCCGAAAACCGTTTCTGTCGAAGAACTCGGTCTCTACATGGCAGGTGCAAAACGGGATCCGGTTCCCGAAGAAGTATAAAAGAGAGGTAAGAAAAGCATGAACGAAAAAACGAAAAACGCTCTTCTGTCCATTGTCGCTTCTCTTGTATGTATTGTGATCGGTCTTCTTGTGGGATTTATCATTTTATACTGCATCAACGCGGAGAACGCAGTGGATGGATTTACACGAATCATCAAAGGCGGCTTTTACTTAAAGCCGAAAGGAATCGGAAGTGAAATCGCTCAGTCCGCTCCCCTGATTATGACCGGACTTTCGGTTGCATTTGCTTTTAAAACAGGTCTGTTCAACATCGGTGCTGCCGGACAGTACACCGTCGGTGTCTTCGGCGCCCTGTATTTTGCCATCATCCTCCACATGCCATGGTATGTATGCCTTCTGGCTGCTATGGTCTGCGGAGCCATCTGGGGAGCAGTTCCTGGTATCTTCAAAGCATACTTCAACGTAAATGAAGTTATTACTTCCATCATGTTCAACTGGATTGGTCTTTATCTTGTCAATGAGCTGATGTACAACACCATCCCGGGCATGTATGATCAGAAGACCACACGTACTTACAAATTAAGCTCCGCTTCTCCGAAATCCCTGATTCCGGACTGCGGCATGAACTCCATTTTCCGTACCAGTTCCACAACGATTGCGATTTTCATTGCGATTGCCATTGCGGTCATCATCTACATCGTTCTGAACAAAACAACCTTCGGCTATGAGCTGAAAGCCTGCGGATTCAATAAGGATGCTGCCAAATACGCCGGCATCAACGAGAAGAGAAACGTTGTTCTCTCCATGACCATCGCAGGTGCGCTTGCCGGAATCGGTGCAGGCCTCTACTTCCTCTCCGGTGCATCCGAGTGGAACCCGCAGGTATCGACAGCACTCCCGGCCATCGGATTTAATGGTATCCCGGTTGCGCTTCTTGCACTTAGCAACCCGATCGGCGTTATCTTCGCTGCTCTCTTCGTTGCTCATATTTCGGTCGGCGGTGCTTACCTGCCTACGAAATATTATCAGCCGGAGATCGCGGACCTGATCGTTGCCGTTATCATTTACCTTTGCGCATTCGTTACCCTGTTCAAGGGCATCGTTGCAAACCTGTTCAAGAGCAAAAAAGAGCAGAAAGCAAATGCCAATGCAGACAACGGAAAGGAGGAGAAGAAATAATGTTCCTTTTAATTAAATTTACCTTACTGTACGCCGTTGTTCTGATGCTCGTTGCGATGGGCGGTATGTTCTCCGAGCGAAGCGGTGTCATCAACATCGCGCTGGAAGGAATCATGGCGATCGGCGGCCTTGCCGGTGTCTTCGTCCTGGTTCTGTTCCCGGACCTCCCGGCTCCTGCACTTGTGGCACTTTCCATTCTGGCGAGCGCCGTATCCGGTATGATCTACTCTCTGCTGCTTGGCTTCTCCGCCATCACACTGAAAGCAGACCAGACGATCGGCGGAACCGCGCTGAACATGCTGGCTACTGCCATTGCCATCGTCCTGGTAAAAGCATTCAACAACGGCTCGGATGCCGGAAACGGTGCAGCTTCCGCAAAGCTGAACTACACCAACGCCGCTTTCATTTACAAGATCGGACCATTTACCGTGAACATCTTCCTGTTCATCGGCATCATCCTTCTGATCTGCAGCTACGTGTTCCTCTTCAAAACGAAATGGGGACTGCGCCTGCGTGCCTGCGGTGAGCATCCACAGGCAGCCGACTCTGTTGGTATCAACGTATACCAGTGGAGATACACCGGTGTTATCATCTCCGGTGCACTCGGCGGTATCGGCGGATTTGCATACATCGTTCCGTCCGTTACCACCTGGAACTTCGAAGTCGGCGTAGCCGGTGCCGGATTCCTTGCCCTCGCTGTTATGATCTTCGGTCAGTGGAAACCGTTCCACATTGCCGGAGCAGCCGTATTCTTTGCGGTATTCCGTTCCCTGGCAAACATTGCGGACTCCACCGTCCTCTCCCATCTGGGACTGTCCAAGAACATTTACAGCATGATGCCGTTTATCGCATCCATGATTATTCTCGCCTTCACATCCAAGAATTCCCAGGCTCCGAAAGCCGAAGGTATTCCATACGATAAGGGTGCAAGATAATATGTAACTATTCAGAGCCATGTGAAATGGAAGAAAAAATTGCGAATCATGCTTGCATGAATGAGCGGTTTTTTCTGGAATTTCATATGGCGAGCAGCCACATCGAGATGCAGCGCAGCGGAATCGAGATGTGGCTCTGAATAGTTACAATTTTTAAAGGCAGAGCCGTTAAATCCGAACTGTGTTTTTTCGGCTCTGCCTTTTCTCTATCATTCTGATTTATTTTTCATCAAAGAAAGGAAAAAATTATGCTGAACACCAAATTATTTGACCACACTATCTTAAAAGCAGACGCAACCGAAGCACAGGTTGCAAAGATCTGCGACGAGGCACTTGCACATGATTTTGCTTCTGTCTGCGTCAACCAGTACTACACCAAATTCGTTGCTGAAAAGCTCAAAGGATCTGACGTCAAAGTCTGCACCGTTGTCGGCTTCCCTCTGGGCATGTCCGATACCCGTGTAAAAGCGTTTGAGACCCGTGCGGCCATCGAAGACGGTGCACAGGAGGTTGATATGGTCATCAACGTCGGAGCCCTCAAAGACGGCAAATACGACTTCGTACGCTCCGATATCCAGACCTTAAAAGAAGTATGCGGCAAGGACATCGTTCTGAAAGTCATCATCGAGACCTGCCTTTTAACCGATGAAGAGAAAGTAAAAGCGTGCGAGCTCGCAAAAGAAGCCGGCGCTGACTTCGTAAAAACCTCCACCGGATTTTCTACCGGCGGTGCAAAAGCGGCTGATGTTGCCCTGATGAGAAAGACCGTAGGCCCGGATATGGGCGTAAAAGCTTCCGGCGGAATCCACAACGCAGACGAGGCACAGGCTATGGTAGATGCCGGCGCAAGCCGTCTCGGAACAAGCGCAACACTGGCTATCATCGGATAAAAAGGAGTTTCTTATGGATACGATACTGATAGGAATTGCCGGAGGAACCGGCAGTGGAAAAACGACACTGGCAGATAAGCTGGTAGAAAGTTTTGGACGCGATGAAGTGAGCATTCTGCGCCATGACAACTATTACAAACGCCATGACGATATTCCTTTTGAGGAGCGTGCCAAATTAAATTACGATCATCCCGATGCCTTTGATACCGACCTGTTATGCCAGCACATTCTCGAGCTGAAAGCCGGAAAATCCATCGAGATGCCGGTTTACGATTATGCCATGCATAACCGCTCGGATAAAACGATTCTGGTCCATCCTGCCCCGGTTATCGTGCTCGAGGGCATTCTCCTCTTCGTTGAGAAGGATCTCTGCGATCTGATGGACATCAAAGTCTTTGTCGATACCGATGCGGACGTGCGGATTCTCCGCCGGATCCTGCGCGATGTAAAAGAGCGCGGCCGTTCCCTGGACAGCGTTGTGACGCAGTACCTGACGACCGTAAAACCGATGCACGAGCAGTTCGTAGAGCCGAGCAAGCGCCGTGCCGACGTGATCATCCCGGAGGGCGGACAGAACACCGTTGCGCTTGAAATGCTGATCGAGCGGGTGCGTAAGCATCTGAATCTGGTGCAGAACCAGTAAACATCCGTTTATCGCTATAAAAATCTGCAAAAAAAGAACGAGGACTGAATTTTCTCTTTTTCCGTCCTCGCTCTTTTTATTTTTCCCTTACAGATGTTCCAGCATTCCCTGCAGCCAGATCTGGCCTTTGAAACGTCTTCCCACTTCCGGTACTCCAAATAAATCCTTTTCGTTGATACAGATGTCTATCGGCACATCGTTGCAGACGAGGCCGAGCTCATACACCTGCTCGCCCGTTACCGCGTTCTTCGTTGTATTCATCTCCGTAATTTCACCCATCACGCTGTACTGGTCACATTCGAGACCGCTCGGCATGAAAAAGCTATCTACAATAGAAAAGACATCTTCCTTCGTCAGACGCTGGGAAATCATGGCATATGTGTCAATATCATCCATGGTGAGACTTTCCATCGCATCCTCATCCCCGTTTCTGGCAGCCGAGATCAGTGAATTCTTCTGCTGCGTGCTGCGGCGCTCCTTCTCGACCTGTTCCGGGTCTTTCTGGATCGGAAGCAGAATTGTTCCTTCCGCTGCAAGACCGGAGACAGAAAGCGGGAGCGGAAGCGGCTGCAGCGCATTTTTCTGTTTCATCTCAAGATATTCCGCTGCATGCGTCAGATAAAAGATCATCGTGATGCCAAGCCGCATATCGTCGCAGGCGCCTGCAAACGATTCCTTATCGACGTGGCGCTCCACCGATACCTCCTCGTAGGAGCTGATCTGCCCGCCCTCGAAATAGGGATAATAATATTCCATCTGGAAACGGTTGTTCTCATCAATTTCCCCACAGACCGTGATACCACAGTCATATGCATATTCTTTCGAAAATTCAGCAAAAAGGTGGTGTTCTTCTGTTTCCACAATCTTTTTACGGTCGTAGTTTTCTACTACATCACGAAGAATCTCCTGGAGTTCCTTCGTCGTCTTGATCTTTGAAAATCCAATGGTTTTCAGGTAAGCGTGCATAAGAACACCTCCTCTCATTCCTTTGTATTTCTTATGCGATTAGTGTTTCGGAACCAGTTTCTCTTTTCCGCCCATGTACATACGAAGAACTTCCGGAATGCTTACGGTTCCGTCTGCATTCAGGTTGTTCTCCAGGAATGCGATCAGCATACGCGGCGGAGCAACTACGGTGTTGTTCAGGGTATGTGCCAGGTATTTCTTTCCGTCCTCGCCGTTGACACGGATTTTCAGACGTCTTGCCTGTGCATCACCAAGGTTGGAGCAGCTTCCTACCTCGAAGTATTTCTTCTGACGCGGAGACCATGCCTCAACATCGACAGATTTTACTTTCAGGTCAGCCAGGTCACCGGAGCAGCACTCCAGAGTACGAACCGGGATATCCATGGAACGGAACAGGTCTACGGTGTTCTTCCACAGTTTGTCATACCACATCATGCTGTCTTCCGGTTTGCAGACAACAACCATCTCCTGTTTTTCGAACTGATGGATACGATAAACACCACGCTCCTCGATGCCGTGTGCTCCTTTTTCTTTACGGAAGCACGGAGAGTAGCTGGTCAGGGTCAGAGGCAGTTTCTCCTCCGGGATGATGCTGTCGATGAATTTACCGATCATGGAGTGCTCGCTGGTTCCGATCAGGTACAGATCCTCGCCCTCGATTTTGTACATCATGGACTCCATCTCAGCGAAGCTCATAACACCGTTTACGACGTTGCCGTGGATCATGAAAGGCGGTACGCAGTAGGTAAATCCGCGGTCGATCATGAAATCTCTTGCATAAGAAAGGATGGCAGAGTGGAGGCGTGCAATGTCGCCCATCAGATAATAGAATCCGTTTCCTGCAACTTCTCTTGCTGCATCCAGATCGATTCCGTCGAAGGACTCCATAATGTCGGTGTGATACGGGATTTCAAAATCCGGTACAACCGGCTCGCCGAAGCGCTCTGCTTCTACGTTCTCGCTGTCATCTTTTCCGATCGGTACGGAAGGATCGATGATGTTCGGGATCACCATCATGATCTTCTTGATTTCTTCTTCTACTTCTTTTGTTGTAGAAGTTTTAGATAAATTCTTATCTACTCTTTTAAATTCATATAAGAATTTATCATTTAAATATTTGTAAAGGAATGAATCAGCAATAATCTTATATTCATTTCCTGTATTAGATAATCCATATTCACCACATACTGCCTTTAGATCATCTATCATTCTCTCTGTTTTTACTATTAGCTGCCTTTCCTTATCCATTATTACTTACCTTCCTTTCAAATTCATACATTGTTACTATTAAATCTACAAAGAAATCTATCTCATCAATAATTTTTGTTTCTTCATTTGATGTCATATAAACGCATCTACCTACTTCACTCTTAAAGTATTCAACATTATCTAAAATATCATTTCTTCTTAAAATTAA
>OLRV01003728.1_pt1 | contig 10329 bp, 10 predicted proteins | sample 1672421 | NCBI WGS metagenome assembly OLRV01 (sample SAMEA3136684, study PRJEB25190) | human gut metagenome | biome: human gut; feature: human-associated habitat; material: faeces | place: Austria | collected 2013
ATTCCGGGATGAAGTCAGCCCTGCCGTCGTTCATCAGGTTGATCGTGCCGGTCTGGTTGGCTTCAAGCTGGCCATCATGTTCGGTTCCAGCCTCATTCCACTGTTATTCGAACCGGGCACTAAAATTTCGACAGCACCTTCCAACAAAGAAGTTTCCCATACGCTATCCGCTGCATAAGCCATTACATTGAACTCTGTACCCAGCACCTTCACATTACACTTGTTCGTCTCTACAATAAAAGGCTGTTCCACATTCTTTGTCACCGCAAAGTAACCCTCACCATCCAATTTCACATTTCGGATATTCCCTTTGAAACTTCCCGGGAAAGTCAAGGTACTGCGTGAGTTCAACCAGACTTTCGTACCATCCGCCAACATCAATTCCGCCCGTTGGCCCGCCGGCACATAAATGGACTGCCATGTTTTGTCTTCCGGTACCTGATGTTTTCCTGTCCAATAATGTGTACCCAACAAGACGATCGCCAATACCGCTGCTATCTTGGCAGCTTCCATACATACTCCGCGTAACGAGAAATGTTTCCTTTCCCGGCTATTCTCCTCCGCCACAGGTTCCGTACGCCACAATGCCATGTCATGCAACTTCCGTTGTGCCATATATTCACGCATATTCTCAGGATTTTCCTGTATCCATTCGGTCACACGCTGCTTTTCGGCTTCAGTAGCATTTCCGGCTATATATTTTTGCAATAATTCAGGATTCATATTCTATGCTGTTTTATTAGAAACGACTCAAGAAGAAATTACCCTAAAAGAAAATGAAGAAAAATAAATTGAAAGGATTAAAACTATGGAAAATAAAAAGGTACTCCTTGGAATGAGTGGAGGAGTAGACAGTAGTGTATCAGCACTTTTATTAAAAGAAAAAGGTTATGAGGTTATAGGAACAACACTAGAGCTATTTGCAGGAAGTAGTTGTTGTAATATAAACACATATATAGATGCTAAAAATGTATGTAATTCCATAGGAATTCCACACTTCACATATGATTATAAAAACGAGTTTAAAAAGCATGTAATAGATGATTTTATAAATTGTTATGCAAACTGCAAAACACCAAACCCATGTATTGAATGTAACAAATACTTAAAATTTGGTTTTATGTACGAAAAAGCAAAAGAGCTAGGTTGTAACTACATAGCAACAGGACATTATGCAAAAACAGAATATAGTGAAAAATATCAAAGATGGGTATTAAAAAAATCAAAAGCTGGGAAAAAAGATCAAAGTTATGTATTATGGAATATACCAAAAGATTTAATAGAACATGTACTATTTCCACTAAGCGATTTTGAATCAAAAGACGAAATAAGAGCTATAGCAAGAGCACATGATTTAAAAGTTGCAAATAAACCAGATAGTGAAGATATATGTTTTATACCAGATGGAAACTACAAAAAATTTCTAGAAACAAATTCTAATATAAAACCTAAAAAAGGAAAAATAGTTAACTCAAAAGGTGAAGTATTAGGAGAGCATACAGGATTATACAATTATACAATAGGTCAAAGAAAAGGACTTGGAATATCATATAAAGTACCATTGTTTGTTTTAGGATTTAATCCACTAAAAAATGAAGTAATTGTAGGTGAAGAATCAGAGTTATACAAAAAGGAGCTAATAGTAAAAGATATAAACTTATTATTAGTAGACAAAATAGAAAAAGAGCTAGATGTAGATGTAAAAACAAGATATTCATCAAAAGTTGCAAAAGCAACAATAATACAACAAGATGAAGACACAATAAAAGTAACATTTAAAGAGCCACAAAGGGCATTAACACCAGGACAATCAGCTGTATTTTATATAGATGATATAGTACTTGGTGGAGGAAAAATAGTTTAAAATTAAATATCTTGTAATTTAAAAATCAATATTGTATAATAAGCAATATAATAAAAGTAGGAGGTAAAGAATATGAAATTAAATGTTTACAACACATTATCAAAGAAAAAAGAAGAATTTAAACCAATACATGAGGACAAAGTCTGTCTATATTCTTGCGGACCTACAGTATATAGTTTTGCTCATATAGGAAATTTAAGAGCATACTTATTTATGGATAATTTAAGAAGAGTATTAAAATATAATGGATATTCATTAAAGCATGTAATGAATATAACAGATGTAGGACACCTTGTTTCAGATGCAGACGAAGGTGAAGATAAAATGATGAAAGCAGCAAGATTAGAGCACAAAGATCCATTTGAAATAGCAGATTATTATACAAAAATATTCTTAGGTGATATGGGAAAATTAAATATTGATATGCCAGAAGTAATAGCAAGAGCAACAGAGCATATAAAATGTATGGAAGAATATGTAAAACAAATAATTGCAAATGGGTATACATACGAAACAGAAGACACTATATATTTTGATACATCAAAACTAGATAAATATGGTGTATTATCAAATAAAGATGTAGATGAAAAAGACACAGAAGCAAGAATTGATGTAGATCCAAATAAAAAACATCCAAATGATTTTGCACTATGGATAAAGGCACCAGAAAATCATTTAATGAAATGGGATTCATTCTGGGGCAAATGTTATCCAGGATGGCATTTAGAGTGCTCTGCAATGGGTCATAAATATTTAGGCGAAGAATTTGACATACATACAGGAGGAGTAGACCATATACCAGTTCATCACGAAAATGAAATAGCACAAGGAAAAGGATTTTGTGGTAAAATTCCTGCACATTATTGGATGCATGTAGAATTCTTGCAAGTAAATGGCGGAAAAATGTCAAAAAGTTTATGTAATTTATATACATTAGATGATTTAAAAGAAAGAGGATATGAGCCATATGTATATAGAATGTTTAACTTTTCATCACATTACAGAAAGAAAATAAATTTTACATTTGAAGCAATGGATTCAGCAAAAATAGCATTAGCTCGTTTAAGAGATGGATATTTAAAACATTTAGAAGGAACAGAAGATATAGATAATGAACAAATATCACAATATGAGCAAAAGTTTTTACAAGCAATAAATGATGATTTAAATATGCCAGTAGCAATGAGCGTTGTATGGGATGTAATAAAAAATCCAGTAAAATCTAAAAAATTAGCAAATTTAATTTTAAAATTTGATGAAGTTTTAGGATTTAATTTGAAAGAATATAAAAAAGAAGAAATTGTATTACCACAAGAAATACAAGAATTAGTAAATAAAAGAAATGAAGCAAGAGCAAATAAAAATTGGGCAGAATCAGATAAATTAAGAGATGAATTAACATCAAAAGGATATTTAGTAAAAGATAGTAAAGAAGGTACTATTGTAAGTAAAAATTAAAAATAAAACAGGTAAATTAAGTAGAATTGATTTATCTGTTTTATTTTTTTGAAGATATAGTTTGAAAAAGATTAAGCTTAAGGTTTTAAATTTAAATCGCGTATTCAAAATTAAATGAAAAATTTCTTATAGAAAATTTTAAATATAGGTTTATTTGATTTTATGTATAATAATATAATTTAAAGGAAAAAATAAAATAGAGCATAAAACATATGCAGAGGTTTATAGGTAAATCCACAAAAACCTAAATAATATTATATAAGGAATGTGATTTTTATGGATAAGCAAAAAATTAATTGTACAGTAGAAACATGTAAATTTAATAATTTAAATAATCAAGAGTGTTTACTAAAACAAATTACAGTAACACCAACTGTAAATTGCAATACACAAACTTCAGATGAGTCTATGTGTAGTAATTATGAAAATGATAATTTATAAAAGAAAAAATTGACATAACGTAATATTTGCAGTATAATAAATGCGTACTGGGATTTCCCAGCAAAATATTTTTTGGAGGCAAAACGCGCCATGATGTTTAATGAAAAAAATCAAATCGAGCGGTACAATGACGAATGTGAAGCTTTTTTCGAAGAGTTTTTCATTCAAAATGTTGACGAAATGAGATTGTTCAATGCCGTCAACATGATCGTAAAAAAGGTGTTCCCTTATCTGATGCAAAATGTGAAGTTTAAGCATTGGATCGAATGGGTATTCATGGAAATCTTCCGGACCGAGGAGCCAAGCATTGACTACGAGATTGAATGTCAATTTGTAGAATGCAGGGAGGTTATCGAGTACTTCATTGAGGAAAGAAATGTCGACATCTTTTTGATCGAGTTTGAGGAGGAAATTCAGTTGCGAATTGATGCAGGCTGGTTCTCTCCGGTTGATCAGAAGGATACCACCGAGGAATATCTTCGGATGGAGCAGATGAGACAGGAATTCTTTTCAATGATGTAAGTTGGTTTCCACTTTTTATGATCAAAATGCCTTCCATTAGGGTAAAAGCACTCACCATTAGAGTGCTTTTTTATTTCAATTATGAAATAGAAATGTAATTGTAAATAGAATTTATAATAAATAAAAATATTAGAACCAAAAAATAATTCTTTTGTAAAATAATGTTATAAATGGTAAAATAATGTAATTTTAAGATTGACATAAATAATTTAAATTGTTATAATATACATACGGAAATTTTTTCAATAGTTCTTGAAGGAGGAATTTTTTTGAATAATTTTGAAAAAATACAAGCTGTTGTGCTTGCAAATCACGATCGGAAGATTACAATTTCTGAAATATCAAAAATCACATCAATTGACAGAAGTCAAGTAAGGCGATTATTGCAAAAATTCGACACCGAAAGACGGTTATTCGAATTTATTGTTGATGGACGAAAGTGCAATTTAAAAGATAAACCGAAGAATCCAATAAATCTATCAGATGAAGTGGATTCTGGAAAAAGTGAGGAAGAAAGTACAATGATTTCAGGACAGATGTCATATTTTGATTTAATTAGACAATCTGATTCTGAAGAAGATCATAGGCAAGTCGTGGAAAGAGTAGTTGATAGTCCTGAAGAACCTGGTTTGTTCAGTTCGGAAGAATCGGTAGAAAGTAATATAAATCAACCTAATACCGAATCAAATGAAGGAGCTGTTTGTGAATTTAAGGATAAACAGAACAAGACAATACTTTATTCTGATTTGTTTTGTGAAAAAATAGTGAAAGTTTTGTTTGATTCATCAATATTGGATTTGACGATAAATCAATTCAATAGCATTTTGAAAAAAATGGAAAAAAATGGAATCAGACCAAAGTTTATAGTTTTCGCTGATGATGTTTATCAATTAGACATGAAAAAAAATGAAAACTTTTTGGCAAAAGAGCTTTTAAAGTTTTTTGCACAAGATAGTGAGAATAATTTTCATGAACTTTTTGATGGAAAAAAACCAACAAAAAATCTTTTAGGAAAATTCTGCGCAGAATATCAGTTCACATTAATATCTAGCGATGCTAAAAACATTGTATGGGCTAAGCTTTATAATGTTGAAGTGATTATACCGGAGCCATTCTTAAAGAAAAATCCAAATCCATGCCATGGAAAAGGTATCGTTGGTTTAGATTCATGTATGATGAGCATTCATAAAGAGGAATTAGATGAACTCTTAAAAAACTATGAAAAAATACTAATCTCAGATATTCAATTGGAAGAAATACCAGGAGGATATTTACTGGATTTAGTTGCTTTATATGGTGATGTTGAATTTGCTAACCGTGAATCAAAGGATAAAGATCAAAATATCTGTAAGTTCTACGGTGAAAACGAAGTAACTGCCATGTACACAATTGACTACGGCTGTTTCCTGTTTGGAAAATTAAGTCATATCAATTGCATACTGTATGATTATTCGAATGCATCAAGGTCTAACTTGTTAAAACTTGCAAATAATTTATTTATGCAGTTTAACGGAATTCAGACTGGTGATGAAATTATTTTAGATAAAATGACAAACATTCTCGATAATGCTGTTATGATTCTAAATGATTTCCCTAATGTTAGTATTTTCTCGCCAATAGGACAAAAGAGAGAGAGTGAGGTTAGAAAGGCGTATTCTCAAGATTTTTTGACAATACATATTTTCAATACCGTGATAATTGCTCAGATTAAAAAGCGCCAAAGAGCATTGGTACATTATGCTGGGCAAGCAACTGAAACTCCAAGAGAATATAAAAAATTCTTATTGTGAGTTTCCCGAGGCACAGATGAGATTTTCTCATCTGTGTCTTTTATTTTGCAAAAAATATCAAAATATGTATTTTTCTATTGCCAAACATGCAATATGTGTATATAATAGGGGTATGCAAGAGTTCAAGAACTTTTGTAAAAAATCGAAAAGGAGAAAGTAAGTTATGGGTAATAAATTGCGGTTCTATGCAGATTTGCAATCACTGCAAAGCGATGTAACTGGATCTCATAATTTAGTGACAGTAAGTTATCCCGACGGACGAAAAGAACCTTTCTTGGTAGACTTCGGTCTGTACCAAGGATCTAGAGAGCAAGAAGAATGGAATGAGAAGATTGGTTTTAAACCGGAAAAGCTTGTAGCGATTTTTCTTACTCATGCTCACATTGATCATTGTGGTCGAATTCCAATGTTGTATAAACACGGAGCGACATGCAGGACTTTGATGAGCAATGACACGATGAAGGTTGCTGAAAAATTGCTCAGAAATACGGAGTCGATTATTTCTAATGATCAACTTAAAGCACCGATATACAACAATACCGATTTGGAGCATGCATTGAAAGAATTCAGAGCGTGTGAATATGGAGAGTTCATTCAGGTCACGGAAAATATCAAGGTAATGTTTATCCAGAATCAGCATATTCCTGGAGCTACATCAGTATATGTTGTAATTTCCTATGAAGGTGAAGAGGACATAACACTATTATTTACAGGTGATTACAATCTTGTAAATGCTTTTTCTAGTAAGCAGACAACTATTCCGTCTTTTATCTTAGAAAAGCCATTATCATTGATGGTTCTCGAATCGACATATGGTTCGAGGAAGAGCAAAGATGTGGAGAAAGGTCTGTTCAAGAGAGAAATTGAAGAGCTTGTAAATGAGCGGAAGACAATTGTTATACCTGCATTTGCATATGGAAGATATCAAAATGTGCTTTGGGAACTCAAACAGCTTGAAGAAGAAGGTAGTTTAGCAGATGTACCAATATTTATGGACGGGGGATTAGGCCTTGATTTAACATACCTGTGGCAGTATTTAGACACGGTTGAAATTAAGGACTTCATTCCTAAAAGAGCTGTTGCTGCAGAAGACCGTAAACAGGTCATGTCTTTAAATATACCGAAGATTATAGTTACAACATCAGGAATGGGAAACTTTGGCCCTGCCAGAGAGTATATTCCGCGCTATATTTCTGAAAAATGGGCAGCTATTTATCTAACCGGATATAGTTCACCAGATAGTAATTCTAGAAAAATACTTGAAGCGCAAGAAGGCGAAATTATCAAGGTGAGTGGTGTAGTTAAAGAAAAACATGCAATAGTCAAGTGTACAAGTGAATTTTCATCACATGCACGCAAAGAGGCCTTAATATCATTTGTAAAGCAATTCAAAAAGATCAATTTTATCGTGTTAAATCATGGCGAAGAAGAATCGAAGAATTCTCTTTCACAAGCTTGCTATGAATTGGACAATGTAAAAGATGTTGGTATAATGGATGGAATGACTGATTTCAGAATCAATTGTTATGGATTATCCAAAACATTCAGAATTTAACCAATATCAAATAAACAAGACATCATCAGTACTCTTACTTTTTATCTTTCTTTGAAAGAGGCGACAGCAATGTCGCCTCTTTTTTTGCTCTTTCATCAAAAAAGGGGACGGTCCTGGAAGGAAAAAAATGGGACGGTCCTGAAAATAAAAACCCAGGACCGTCCCCATTTTTTTCTTGACAAACTAAAATATGTAAATTAAAATGAAAAATGTATACGAAATAGCTACAAAAATGTAAGATAAGGAGGTTTAAAGATGATTATCGATTTACCAACAAAATTTTATTATGAGAAAGATGGTTCAAAAGCATTTGTAGATAATGAAATACTTTATTGTGAAAACAATGTATCATTTGAAAGATTAATGTACCATACAACATATGAACTTCGTGGAAAAAGCACCTGCTATTACTGTGGATGTGAATTGAACGAAGAAAATCGGACATTAGATCATATGTATCCACGGGATTTTGGTGGAGTCTCAATTACGAACAATTTAGTACCATGTTGCACCAATTGTAATCAAAAAAAGAATAATTTAACTCTTAATGAGTATTTTGATTACATGAATGTGCAAGATGCTAAAAAGAGAAAACAATACAAAAGTGAATTATTACATAGGCATGAAGAGTATCGATATGAAAAAGGTTTTTATTTACCAGATAATTGGTACGAGTATACTTCAGATAGAATTTATGCAGAAATTTTGCTGACAGAAGAATACAAACATGGTAAAAGATATAATTTCATAAGAGAATTTTATACAAAATATGGACATTTACCAAGACCTGTGGTAAAATCTGCCAACAACCGACTTTTGGATGGTTTTTTAGTACTATTGTTTGCAAAAGAAAATCAGATAGAGCAAATACCATGTATGAAATTACAAAATGTAATAGATATCTCATAAAAATAAAAGTCACTTGAAATATTAGAATCAAATAATTCAAGTGACTTTTTATTAATTTAAATAATATTTGAACATAATATTCTAAAACATTTAATTTAGTAAAAAACATTGACTTTGAATAAAAAAAGCAATAAAATAACCATAAATTAGTAATAATATTACTAAAAAAATAGTTGTACCTAAATAAAAGGTAAGTACTATAAAATCAAAGGAGGAATGAAATATGCCATTAGTAACAACTAAGGATATGTTTGAAAAATCAATGAAAGAGCACTTTGCAATAGGAGCTTTTAATGTAAATAATATGGAAATTATACAAGGAATAGTAGATGCTGCAGCTGAACAAAATTCACCTGTAATATTACAAGCATCATCAAGTGCAATAAAATATGCAAGAGTACCATATTTAAAAAAGATGATAGAAGCAGCACTTGAGGAACATGATATTCCAGTTGTATTACACTTAGATCATGGTCCAGATTTTGAAACATGTAAAATGTGTATTGATAACGGATTTACATCAGTTATGATAGATGGTTCAAAATATGATTTTGAAGAAAATGTAGCTTTAACAAAAAAGGTTGTAGATTATGCTCATAGCCATGGTGTTGTTGTTGAAGCAGAGCTTGGAAAACTTGCAGGAATTGAAGATGATGTTAATGTATCTGCATCAGATGCAATGTACACAGATCCAGAGCAAGCTAAAGAGTTTGTAGAAAGAACAGGATGTGATTCATTAGCAATAGCTATAGGAACAAGTCATGGAGCATATAAATTTAAAGGAGAAGCTAAACTTCGTTTTGATATATTAGCAAAAGTTAAAGAATTAATTCCAAATACTCCAATAGTTTTACACGGAGCATCAACAGTTATACCAGAATTTGTTGAGCAATGTAATAAATATGGTGGAAATATTCCAGGTGCAAAAGGTGTACCAGATGAAATGTTACATGAAGCTAGTTTATCAGGTGTATCTAAAATAAATGTTGATACAGACTTAAGATTAGCAATGACAGGAGCAATAAGAGAAGTGTTTACAGAAGATCCATCAGTATTTGATCCTCGTAAATATTTAGGTGCAGCAAGAACACAAATAAAAGATATAGTAGAGCACAAAATAAGAGATGTATTTGGATCTTCAAATAAAGCATAATTTTTGAAGGAGTGATTATATTAAAAACAAAATTTTTAATATAAATTCATTCCTTCTGCTAATTTTATAATTGAAAAATTACATAAATGAATTAAAAGGAAGGAATGAATAAAACAATTATGGGAAAATTAATAGCCAAAAATCCAAATGCCAGACATAATTATACAATTGAAGAAACAATAGAAGCTGGAATAGTATTATCTGGGACTGAAATAAAATCAATAAGAGCTGGAAAAGTTAACTTAAAAGACAGTTATGCAGGGATAAAAAATGGGGAAGTATATGTATATTCAATGCATATAAGTCCTTATGAACAGGGAAATATATTCAATAAAGATCCACTAAGAGATAGAAAATTACTATTAAATAGAGCAGAAATAAATAAATTGTATGGAAAAATAAAACAAAAAGGATATTCAATAGTTCCAATGAGTTTATATTTTAAAGGTGATAAAGTAAAATTAGAGCTAGGAATAGGTAAAGGAAAAAAATTATACGACAAACGTCAAGATATTGCCAAAAAAGATGCACAAATGAAAATACAAAGGGCAAAATTTGGAAATGGGATATAAATTTAAAACAAATAAGAAATTTAGATAATAAAAATAAATACTTTTATATTGAATCTAATTAATTA
>OLRV01003730.1_pt1 | contig 10327 bp, 9 predicted proteins | sample 1672421 | NCBI WGS metagenome assembly OLRV01 (sample SAMEA3136684, study PRJEB25190) | human gut metagenome | biome: human gut; feature: human-associated habitat; material: faeces | place: Austria | collected 2013
GCATTTTGACAGATGTAACGTCACTTTTTCCAAATGTCTGTTCCAAATAGGATTGCAAATCATCCTCTCCTTTCTTCATTGCCACGCGGTAGGGGCCGGGCATGCCCGGCCCGCGGCCTTCCTACAAGCGTCCGTTTTCGTCAGGCTGCGGGCCGCACATGTGCGGCCCCTACATGCGCAACACATTTTAGCTTCCTCTCCTTCTCCACACCCCCTCCACCGCGTACCGCACCGCGTCAATGTGGTGGTTGTTCACGTCGGGGTAGCCCGGCAGCACCTCGCCCGTCCGCGGGTCGCGCTCGTACTCGTACTCACTGAACTCCGCCGCCGTGGCCGGGCAGCGCACCGGGTCAATGATGATCGCCGCCAGCCCCTGCAGCCACTTCATGCTCTCGCGCACGCTGCCGGGGCCCTTCTGGGCTGCGCGGCAGGGCAGCCCGGCGGCGCGGTAGTCGGCGCAGGATTTCGGCTCGGCGGCATCCGCCGTCAGCGGGCCGTCCGTGCCCGCGCCGCGCGCCAGCAAAAGCTCTGCCGTCTCGCGGTTCGGCGTGCGGCTACGCGTCAGCTCGTCAAAAATCACCAGCACCCGCCGCGCCGCATCGTAGGCCGCGGCGTTGTAGGCCCAGGGGTCGGGGTACCAGCCCCAGTCCACGCCGTAGTAGACGCGGTCATACCGTTCCAGCTCGTCGTCCGGCACGGCCCGCAGCTGCAAATTGGCAAACACCGCCGCGCCGCTGCCCACGACCTCGCCGCCGTACTCATGGCGGAACGCTGCCGGGTTCGTCCGCTGCAGGTGCTCGGCGTCGGCCCAGAACCGCTCGCCCAGCATGGCCCGCGGCAGATCGCGGTAGGTCGAATGATGCACCAGCTTGCCGGGGCGGGTCTCCAGCGCGTAGCGGTTGGCCCAGCTGCGGGCCATGGCCGGCGGGTTGAAGCTCTTTAACGTCAGCGTCCAGCTGCCGCCGCGCAGCACGGTCTGCTCGACGTTGCGCACCTCCTCGGGGCCGTCGAACTGGTCAAGCTCCTCAAACCAACAAATGCCCACAGCGCCGAACGGCAGCTTTAAGCTCTTGAGCTTGCCCGGGTCGTCCGTCCCGAAGAATAAGATCTTCTGCCCGGTGGGCAGATAGGTGCACTCCATCGGGCTGACCGTGCAGCGGAAATACCCCGCGCACCCCAGCTCCCCGATGGCCCATACGATCTGGTTGTACACGCTGTTGCGCAGCGTGCCGCCGACCTTGCGCAGCACCACGGCGTGGCAGTCCGGGTGGCGCAGCAGCTGCCAGACCAGCTCCATCGAAAGATAGCTCGACTTACCGGACCCGCGCCCGCCCTTGGCCACGACCTCTGTCACCTCGCCGCGCCGTATCGCCTGATGCACGGGCCAGAACACGCCGGGTATCTTCTCCTTCAGCCGCACTTCCACCTTGGTGCCTCTCTCCTCTCTCCTAACTTTCACTGTCCACAATGACCACCCCCTCTGTTTTCGCCCCTTCGCCCAGGCCCAGATGCTTGTACAGCATTTCCAGCGCACGCAGCTTGTCGGCCACCTTGACCGGCAGACCGCCCTCCTCGCCGGGGACGGCAAAGGCGATCTCAGCCAGCTCGTCCAGCACATGGTCCGCGTCGATCTCACACAACGGCATCCCTCCTTTTCCCGAATGGGTATAAAAAAACCCGCGGGAGGAATCACTTCCTCTCACGAGTTTCGATGGTATCATATTACCACTGTTGGTTGTGAAATACAATGAAATTTTGCGAAATCTTCGGGAAATTTACTGAAATCTTTTTCACGCCCGCTTCGGCACGGCCATCCCCTCCACAGCCGTCCGGTGCAGCTGGTACGCCCGGCGCTGAACTACCCCCATCGCCTCCGCGATTTCCGAAAAATTCTGCCCCATCACATAGCGGCGGCGCAGCACCTCCTGCCCCGGCCTATCCCGCACCGTCATAATGCCGCACATAATTTCCGCGCGCGTTTCCATGCAGCTTTCCAGCTGCTGCTCCAGCCTTTTCTGCGCTTCTTCGATACGTTCTACGGCCCGCGGCAGCCTGTCCGCGTTAGGGCCGCTGCGCCCGGGCATGCCGCTCATGCAGGCCGTCACCCGCTCGGCGTCGCTGCGCAGCACCTCGATTTCTTCTTCCAGCATGTGCTGGCAGCTGACAGACGCCTGATAGCGACCCAGCCACTCCACTTTTTCCTTATAGTCCATCGCTGTCCTCCTTATATGTTGCCGCTCCTGTCAGGTATTGTTGGTTACTCTCATCTTAATGCAACAACATATAGTTGTCAATATATTTTTGCAAATTCCCGCCTGGCAATCCCAAAAACCGGACTTCCGCTTCTTTTTCCGCTTTCCCGCTTGACACCCGCCGCCCCTCCATGCTACGATGACGATACTATAAAGAAAAGGAGTGTTCCGCCATGAAGCATCCAAAGGGCATCTGGCTCCGCAGGGGTCTGCTCCCCTATTACCTCACGGGTCATCGGCTTGCGCTGGCTCTCCTGCTCAGAGATAAGCCCAGCACTGCCGCGCAGCTTGCGGCGGCGCTCACCGAAAAGGGCTATCGCACCGCCCCGCAGACGCTCGAAAAATCGCTGGCCCGCCTGATGCGGCTCGGCATCGTCTCGGTCTCCGACAGCGTCTACCGCTGCACCTGCGAGAAGCTCGACGCCGCCCGCTATTCGGAGTCCCAGCTTCTCGACCTGGTCGGCATAACCCAGAGCACCGTAAACGGCACTGCCTTTTACACCACCACCCCGCCCCCAAGCGTCAGCTCCCGCGGCCCCAGCGGCTCCTGACCTTTTTATAAGGAGGGAGTCCCTTCATGAAACGTCTTTCCCGCCTTGCCGCCTGCCTGCTGTCGCTGACCCTGACCGCCTGTACCGCCGCCGAAACTGCCGTTCCGGCGGCCACAGCCCCACCAACTGCGGCACCCGCGCCCACCGAGGCCCCCACGGCAGCGCCGCAGGCAACCCCGCTCCCCTACGACGACCTGTCCTACGTGCCGGAGTTTGGCTTTCAGCAAAAGCAAACCTACCAGCCGGACGAATACAACCGCCTCTATCTCGACACCTACTCCTTCAATGACCGCACCGTCCTTGTGGGGGCCGAAGACGAAACCGCCGCCCTGCTGGAAGCGGGCAGGGACCCCGGTCTCGGCGTGCGTTCCCTGCAGGCGCGCGGCATCACGGGGCAAGGCGTAAAGATCGCCATCATTGACCAGTCCCTGCTGACCGACCACCCCGAAATCTCCGGCGCTATCGCCGCTTACTGTGAGACGGGCATCGACAGCGGTCTCAACGAGGGCACGCTGCACGGCCCCGCCGTGGCAAGCATTCTGGCGGGGCAGACCGTCGGCGTCGCGCCGGGCGTGCAGGTCTATTATATGGCCACGCCCGGTGCAGCCGACAGCCGCCCCCTCGCCGACGCCCTGCGGCACATCCTCGAGATCAACGAGACCCTGCCGGAGGGAGAAAAGATCCGCGCCGTGTCAGTCTCCGCCGCCCCCGGGGACATGGATCTGTTTGAAAACGCCGACCTCTGGCGCGACGCGCTCGCCGAGGCCGAGGCGGCGGGCCTGCTGGTGCTGACCGCGCAGGGTGCCGCTGCGGGTTCCGCGCGTCTCACCTTGAGCACCTCCTTCTTTGACCTCACCCGGCGGGACAGCCCTGCCGCCTGCAAAACCGGCCTGCCCAATGACTCCGGTATGCTGGCCGCCCGGAAAAGTCCCTTCTGCCTGGGCCTGCCCTGCGCCTACCGCACCGTAGCCGAGGAATACGTCCCCGGCCAATGCGGCTACCGCTATGATGCGGTGGGCGGTTTGAGCTGGGGCATTCCCTACTGCGTCGGCGTCATGGCGCTGGGCTGGCAGGTCGCGCCTGCCCTGACAAACGAGGAAATGCTGCAAACCCTGCTGGACACCGCCGCCCCCAACGCCGACGGCCTCCGCATCATCGACCCGGTACATTTTATAGAAACGCTGGAGCGCGAATACTCCTCCTGAAACCACAAAGCCCGCCCCGGTCTGACCCGGGACGGGCTTTGCGTATTGCTCAGAATGTCAAAAAACTCTTGTAGGGGCGAGCATTGCTCGCCCGCCAGCTTACACCGCCGCCTGTTTCCGGGGCGTTTGCGTCAGCGGTCCACTTTCCCGGAGGGGTCAAGACCCCTCCCTACGGTCTGCCATACACGGGTGCCTTGTAGGGAGCGGTCTTGGCCGCTCCGTGCCCGTTTGCGTCAGCGGATGCCCCCGTGTCGTCGGGGACTCCCCCTGCCTTCAGCACAACGGTGCCACCAGCCGCAGCACCGCGCTGTACAGCGTGCCAAAAAATCCGGTCCGGCAGTCCGCCAGCGTCACCGCGGCACTTTCCTTTTCGATCTCCGCCAGATCACGCCGCACATCGTCCAGCACCGCGCCGCCGTAGAGCAGCACGCTGTTCTCAAAATGCAGGTACAGGCTGCGGTAATCCAGATTCACCGTGCCAACCGCGGCAATGCGGTCATCCACCAGCCAGGTCTTAGCGTGCAGAAAGCCCGGCGTGTAGCTGTAAATTTTAACGCCTGCCCGCAGCAAATGCGGGAAATAGCTCCGCGTCAGCTGGTAGATCGTCGGCTTGTCCGGCACGCCGGGCGTGTAGATGCGCACATCGACGCCGCGCTTGGCCGCCAGCCGCAGGCAGGACAGCAGGTCGTTGTCCAGAATCAGGTACGGCGTGCAGATGTACAGCCGCTTCTGCGCCTGGTTGATAAGCTCCAGATACACGTTCTTCGCCACGGCCTCGCGGTCCACCGGGGTGTCGGCAAAGGGCTGCACCAGACAGTCCGTTTCCACCGGCACGGCGGCGGGCAGGTCACAGCCCGCGTCCAGGTCCTCGTCGGGGTATTTTGCCTTCCAGAACGTCAAAAAGATGTTTGCCAGGCTCGCTGCGCCGGGGCCCTCCAGCCGGACGCCGCTGTCCTTCCAGTAGCCGAACCGCACGATTTTATTGATATACTCGTCCGCCAGATTCACACCGCCCGTAAAGGCGATCTGCCCGTCGATGACCATGATCTTGCGGTGGTCGCGGTTGTTCATGACCAGGTTCAGCACCGGCACGCAGCGGTTGAAGCTGAACGCACGGATGCCGTCGGCCCGCATCATCTCGGCGTAGTTGTGGGGCAGCAGGCTCAGGCAGCCCGCGTCGTCGTAGATGACCCGCACGTCCAGCCCTGCCGCGGCCTTCCGGCGCAAAATCTCGTGGATCTGCCCCCACATCTCGCCCATGCCGATGATAAAGCTCTCCACATAAATGCTGTGCTGTGCCCCCTGCAATGCGGGCAGCATATCGGCAAACATGCTCTGCCCGTCCGGGTAATATTTCGCCGCCGTGCCGCCGCAGACCGGCATCGGGCCGTAGTCGTGCAGGTAGCGGGCCGTCAGCGCGGCGCGGGGGTCCTGCCGCTGCAAGGCCGCCGCGGCGTCGGGGTCGTCCTTCCGCGCCGGGGCCATTGCGTCCTCGGCGCGCTCCAGCCGGTGGCGCAAGCCCAGCGCCGGGCGCTTGTTGCCCCACAGCAGGTACAAAATGCCGCCCTGCACCGGCATAACGGCAAACAGGATCATCCAGCTGATCTTAAACTCCGGCACCGTGGAATCCTGCCGGATCAGCGCCAGGCACATGATAATGCTCATGGCAACGCCCACGCCGCCGAACCATTTGGCGTAGTCCGCCAGCCAGTAGAACAGCGCAAACAGCCAGAACGCCTGCAGCAGCAGAAGCACGCCGGTCACAACAATGCGGCTGAACACCAGGTTCAGCACCCGGCGCAGCATCAGACGCCAGTTCCGTTTTTTCATACAAACCTCGTATACAAATGCAAAAAGCCGCACGTCATCCCCTAAAGGACGGCGTGCGGCAGACTTCCTTTTTACAATTACAGGCGGTCAATGGCGGCCATGCAGTCGTCCATGGACAGGAAGGTCACGGCGCAGTTGGAGCCGATAAACCACCGTTCATCCCCATTGCAGACGATTTTGCGGATAAGCTTGCCGTGGTACTCAGTCTGGATGTAGATCCCGTTGGGCACTCTCTTTCCCTCCCATATCTTGTAGTGTGGGCCGGGCGGCTGCCTCATATTATGGGCTTTCCGCACCGCGGCTGTACTTAAATTATGCCACAAATGCCCGCTTTGTGCAAGGTGCTTTTTGCTGTAGTTTATGTACGAATCGCCCCATTTTTTGGCATTACGCACAAAGGGTGCATAACAGCGGGCTTTTGGGCGTGTCAATTTTACCGCGAATGCACCAAAACAGCCTTTTTTCACGAAATTTGTAAAAAAATGTTGCGGGATTCCGCGAAACGTGTATAATATAAGATAGTATATTGTGTAGCAGTATCCATATATACTGCCCGATTTTACCATAAGTGACCGGAGGAGCTTAGCTATGACAAAACTGGAAACGCTGCAGTTAAAACTGACTGCGACCCGCGTGCGCATGGGTGTGATCGAAGCCACCCACGGTGCCGGGTGCGGTCATCCGGGCGGCAGCCTGTCCGCGGCGGACGTTCTGACCTATCTGTATTTCCGCGAAATGCGCATTGACCCCGAACAGCCGCAGGACCCCAACCGCGACCGTTTTGTACTTAGCAAGGGCCACTGCGCCCCCGGCCTGTATGCCACGCTGGCGGAGCGCGGCTTCTTCCCGGTGGCCGACCTGCCCACGCTGCGCCACTCCAACAGCTACCTGCAGGGCCACCCCAACATGAACACCGTCCCCGGTGTTGACATGAGCACCGGTTCCCTGGGCCAGGGTGTTTCCGCCGCCTGCGGCATGGCGCTGGGTGCCAAAAAGCTGGGCAGCGACATCAACGTCTACACCCTGCTGGGCGACGGTGAGATTGAAGAGGGCGAATGCTGGGAGGCGTTCATGTTCGCCAACCACTACAAGCTCGATAACCTGTGCATCATGATCGATGTCAACGGCCTGCAGATCGACGGCGCGACCCGCGACGTCATGAACTCCGAGCCGCTGGATCACAAGATGGATGCCTTCGGCTTCAACACCATCGTCTGCAACGGCAACTCCTTTGCCGACCTGGAGCAGGCGTTCAAAATGTTCGACCTGTCCCACGGCAGCGGCAAGCCCACCTGCTTCCTGCTGCGCACGACCAAGGGTCTGGGCGTCAGCTACATGGAAAACGCCGTCGATTGGCACGGCAAGGCCCCCAACGACGAGGAATACGCCCAGGCTATGACCGAGCTGCGCGCCGCCCACGCCACGCTGGAAAAGGAGATCGAGTTCAACAATGGCTGATATTAAAAAAATTGCTACCCGTGTCAGCTACGGCAACACGCTGGTAGAGCTGGCCCAGCAGGGCGCTGACAATCTGGTGGTTTTTGACGCCGACCTGGCCGCTGCCACCAAAACCGAAATCTTCCGCAAGGAGTACCCGGATCGTCACTTTGACTGCGGCATTGCCGAGCAGAACATGGTCGGCGTCGCCGCCGGTATGGCCACGATGGGCTATGTCCCCTTCGTGTCCAGCTTTGCCATGTTCGTTGCGGGCCGCGGCTTTGAGCAGATCCGCAACTCCATCGGCTACCCGCACCTGAACGTCAAGATCGCTGCCACCCACGCGGGGCTCTCCGTCGGTGAGGACGGCGCGTCCCACCAGTGCTGCGAGGACATCGCCCTCATGCGCTCGATCCCCGGCATGGTAGTCTTGAGCCCGGCTGACGATGTGGAGGCCCGCGCCGCCGTCATCGCCGCCTACAACTATCAGGGTCCCGTCTACCTGCGCTTCTCCCGTCTGGCCACGCCCGTTTTCCACGATCCCGAGACCTACGAGTTCCAGATCGGCAAGGGCGAGAAGCTGACCGACGGCTATGACATTGCCGTCATCTCCACCGGCCTGATGACCAACGAGGCTCTGCGCGCCGCCGTGCTGGCCAAGCGCCAGGGCATGAACGTCCGCGTCATCAACATGCCGACCATCAAGCCCATCGACGAGGAGATCATCCTGACCGCCGCCCGCGAGTGCGGCCGCATCATCACCGTCGAGGAACACAGCGTCATCGGCGGCCTGGGCGAGGCTGTCTGCGCTGTCGTCAGCGAGAAGCTGCCCTGCGTCGTGCGCCGCATCGGCGTCCAGGATCAGTTCGGCCACTCCGGCCCCGCGAACGAGGTCCTGCGTGACTACGGCCTCTCCGCCGAGAACATTGTCAACGTCATCCGCGAGATGGTCCGCCCCGAAAACAAGTAATTTCCCCAAAATAACCCAACAGCCCTTGAGGATAAGTTCCTCAAGGGCTGTTTTTTGTTGTAGGTGGCGGCGTCCTTGACGCCCCCCAGGGGAGGTACCAAGCGAAGGCGGAGGGGCTTTGCCGAGCCTTTCCGCAGCCGCCGGAGCGGTGCTTAAGCCGTCAGGCGGGAATTGTGCGGTGTTGCCTTAGAACTGCTCCACCCTAAATACGGTCGCTCCGCTGGCCTTGGCTGCTTCCAGCCCAATGCCAGAATCCTCAAAAATCATCGTCTCGGCAGGTGTCACGCGGAAATGTGCCATCGCCTTGCAATATCCTTCAGGGTCGGGCTTCTGCTTTTCCACGTCCTCGCCGGTCACGATCAGCCCAAACAGTTCCCGCACACCGAAATGCTCCAGCACCTCGGTGGCGTTCTGCTTGCTTCCGGTGGTCACACAGGCCAGGTCATGCCCGGCGGCCTGCATCGTGCGCAGTATCTCCATCAACGCCGTATTAGGCCGCACCACGTCCAAAAAGTCACTGTACAGCGCCTTTTTGCGGTCGTGTACCCGCTCTACATCGGCGGTGCTGGGTGTACCGCCCATCAGCGGCGGCAAAAACCGCGTGTAGTGCCCGCCGTTGCAGCGCTCGGCGTAGTATTCATCGGTCACGGTAAAGCCCAGCTCTTCCAGCGCCGCGCGGTAGGACGCCGCGTTGGCGGGTACGGTGTCCAGCAGCGTGCCGTCCAGGTCCACACAGATCAGCATAGTTTTCCCTCTCCCTGTACAAAATCGGCCACATCGTTAGCCACCATCACCAGCCCGGCGTAGAACATCGGCGCGCGTTTGCGGTCCTTCGCCAGCTTGTAGGGCATCAGCCGCAGCCAGTGGACAACCTCGTGCATCAGGATGCTCTCCACCTGCTCCCGCGGGTAGCGGGCTTTCAGGTCGTCCAGCATGGCCGTCAGCAGCGCGTCATAGGCCGCCGACCGCGTCAGCTGGAAGTCGATGCGGTCATCCTGCACCGTCACCCGGGGTGTTTTCATCATGAACTCATAACTGCCGTGCAGGCTTTGCAGCAGTTTGCCATAATCCAGGAACGGACTTTCGTGCAAGTTGCCAGTGTTCGGGTCGATGAGGTACCATCCGTCCGTGTCAGTGCGGCAGATGATGTTTTCAATGGTCAAATCGCCGTGGATGGTGCCCACCGGGTCCCCCGCAAACAGCTTGCGCAGCCGCTCATGGTCGAACATCCACCCCAGCTGGTTCAGGTTGCGGTAGGTCGTGCCGTTGATGCGCAGCGTGTCATAGCCCATCAATTCCCGCAAGATGCGGTCGTCGTGCAGTTTTTTCAGGTTTCCGTCCACTTTTGTTTCGATGTACCGCTCAATTTTTTCCGCATCTGCCGGGCAGGCCGTGGGCTTGTAGAGCTTTTCTTCCAGCGTGTCCAGCACTTCCCGCAAAATGCGCTGGCTGTTCGCCACGGGGTTGGAGTGCAGGTAGCGGAACATACCCACCGCCTGCGGGCTGTATGTCATGTCATACCAGCAATAACCGTCGTCCTCGCCGCTGCGCAGGATATCACACAGCGGCAGGCGGCTCTGCTGCGCCCGCAGCCAATCCAGCTGCTCAGCCAGCTTGTCGCCGTCCTTTCCAAAGGCATATTTGCGGTAGAACGTTGTTTCCTTGTCCATGCAGAGCATCGTCGTGGCGTTGGATCCCGCCGAATAGTCCTGCAAAATCGTGATATCCCGGTTCATCTGCAAGAACCGCTTGACATAATCCTTGTTTTCCAGGCCGAAATACTTGCTCAAAAACGCCGCGCGGTCGTGCTCGTCGGCCTGGGGCAGCAGATTTAAGTAGTTTTCCCCCACCGGGGCCGCCTGGGTAGCGTGGTTCACTGCGCCGCGCACCGTTTCGGGCAGCAGCGTCGCCGCCCACATGATGACCAGCGGCAGCACCGACCACAGCACCAGCAGGCCGCGCACCATCGGGGCCGCACCGCCCAGCATCCCGCCGGGCAGCAGCGCCGCCAAATCCGCCGCGTTGCGGCCAAACAGCAGGTCAAACACATCCACCAGCTGCATCGGCTGACCCGCCGCCGTC
>OLRV01003740.1_pt1 | contig 10304 bp, 8 predicted proteins | sample 1672421 | NCBI WGS metagenome assembly OLRV01 (sample SAMEA3136684, study PRJEB25190) | human gut metagenome | biome: human gut; feature: human-associated habitat; material: faeces | place: Austria | collected 2013
TTCTGTATCTTCATGCTCATCAAGGTGGTGAACAAGATTTCCAAGAAGAAGGAAGAGGAAAAACCGGCAGAAGCTCCTAAGGCTCCGGAGCCAAGCAATGAAGAAAAACTCCTCATGGAAATACGTGATCTCCTGAAGAACCAGAAATAAGAATAAAAAAAGTCGCCCTCTTTGAAGGCGACTTTTTTATTCTGTTTATTCCCACTCAATTGTCGAAGGTGGTTTTGAAGAGATGTCATAACATACACGGTTTACACCCTTCACCTTATTAATAATCTCATTACTTACCTTAGCCATGAAATCATAAGGAAGATGTGCCCAATCTGCAGTCATCGCATCAGTACTGGTTACAGCACGCAAGGCAACAGGGTGCTCGTATGTACGCTCATCACCCATCACACCTACTGAACGGACAGTAGAAAGCAATACGGTACCAGCCTGCCAGATCTGATCGTAGAGAGAAACCTCGATCTCGCCATTCTGCATGTCAGCAGGAACACCGGCAGCCAGGACGCGACGAGCTTCCTCACCACTCAACTTCACTTTATACTCACGCAAGCCACGGATATAGATATCGTCAGCATCCTGAAGGATACGTACCTTCTCAGGAGTGATATCGCCCAAGATACGGACAGCCAAACCAGGACCTGGGAATGGGTGACGAGTAATCAGGTGCTCTGGCATACCCATAGAGCGACCTACACGGCGAACCTCATCCTTGAACAGCCACTTCAAAGGCTCACACAACTGAAGGTTCATCTCCTTAGGAAGACCACCTACGTTGTGATGACTCTTGATCACCTTACCGGTGATATTCAAGCTCTCGATACGGTCAGGATAGATGGTACCCTGAGCCAACCACTTGGCACCAGTCTGCTTTTTAGCCTCAGCATTGAAAACCTCCACGAAGTCGCGGCCGATAATCTTACGTTTCTTCTCAGGGTCAGTAACACCAGCCAGGTCAGCAAAGAACTTCTCTGATGCATCCACGCCGATTACGTTCAAGCCCAAGCACTTGTAATCTTCCATCACGTCACGGAACTCATTCTTGCGCAACATACCATGATCTACGAAGATACAGGTAAGGTTCTTACCGATAGCCTTGTTCAGGAGAACGGCAGCCACACTGGAGTCAACACCGCCAGAAAGACCGAGGATAACCTTATCGTCGCCCAACTGTTCCTTCAACTCAGCAACTGTTGTCTCAACAAAAGAGTCAGCACTCCAGTCCTGCTTACTTCCGCAGATATCAACCACGAAGTTCTTCAGCAACTGTGTACCCTGCAAAGAATGGAACACCTCTGGGTGGAACTGTACTGCCCATACAGGCTGTTTGGTAGAAGCATAAGCAGCATACTTCACATTAGCAGTAGAAGCGATGCACTTGTAATCATCAGGGATAGCAGTGATGGTATCACCATGGCTCATCCAAACCTGAGAGTTCTCGATGAATCCCTTGAACAAAGGATTCTCCTTATCGAAATGCTCCAAGTTGGCACGACCATACTCACGGCTGTCAGCAGCCTCCACCTTACCGCCCTGGGCGTAAGAGAGGAACTGAGCACCGTAGCAGATGCCGAGTACAGGAATGCGGCCGATAAACTGGCTCAGATCTACCTTGAAAGCTTCCGGATCATGAACGGAATAAGGGCTACCGCTCAAGATGACACCAATGACTGATGGGTCATCCTTTGGAAACTTGTTGTAAGGCATGATTTCGCAGAAGGTATCGAGTTCACGGACACGACGGCCGATGAGCTGTGTGGTCTGTGAACCGAAATCCAAAATAATAATCTTCTGTTGCATAATATCTAATTTTAATTTACAGTTTACAATTTATAGTTTATAGTAATCTTGCTATACGGCATAGCCGCTATTAACTATAAACTATTACCTAACGATTTCAGGAATGCTTCCGCCTCTTTCAGCGTCTCCTGCTTTCCCACATCCATCAGCTTGAGGTCGTTCTTTACATATCCCTCTATGCGCACCTTGTCGCAATGCTTCAGATAGAAGTCCATGATAGGGAACTTGTCCGGTTCCTCCTCCATCAATGGAAAGAGCGATGGGGCAACCATGTGAATGCCCGAGAAAGCATACATCTTATAATCTTTGGGATTGAGATCAGGATAAGGACTCTTCACCTCGCCCGTTTCTATATTCGTCCATCCCACCAGTCGCATACTGTCATCAAAGAGCAGATAGCGCTTGGTCTTGCGTTCGCTCACCATCAGGCGGGCAGCAATCATATCCCTACTCTCCATCTGGTAGAATTTCTTCAGATCTACATTACTCAGAATATCCACGTTGTGGATAAGAATAGGCTCTGACTGGTTGAAGAGCGGCCATGCCTTCCGGATACCTCCACCCGTTTCGAGCAGCTTTTCACTCTCATCACTGATACGGATGTCCATACCGAAGTTGTCATGTGCTCTGAGATAATCGATAATTTGTTGGGAGAAATGATGCACGTTCACTACAATGCGAGTGAAACCGGCATCCTTCAACTGAAAGATGACACGTTTGAGCAAAGGTTCTCCCCCGACACTTACCAGAGCCTTCGGAATGCGGTCGGTAAGTGGCTTAAGGCGAGTGCCCAAACCTGCTGCGAATATCATTGCTTGCATCATTGCTAAATAGCTATTTTAAAATGTGCGTGCAAATTTACTAACTTTTTGCGAGATAGCCAAATTTGCACGCTATTTTCTATTGTTTTGCCGGCAAAACCTGTTCAATATGCTGTTCACGATGACAAATCTGCACTTCTACACCAAACTTCCGGTGAATATGTTCGGCAAGATGCTGCGCAGAATATACACTGCGATGCTGACCGCCTGTACATCCGAAACAGAACATCAGAGAGGTGAAACCACGCTGCATGTAGCGGTTTACATGATGGTCGGCAAGTGCATAAACATGATCCAGGAACTTCAATATCTCACCATCATCCTCCAGGAATCGGATAACAGGCTCATCCAGACCCGTCAACTTCTTATAAGGCTCGTATCTGCCAGGGTTATGGGTACTTCTGCAGTCGAAGACATAACCTCCACCATTGCCCGACGGATCCTCTGGAATGCCCTTACGGAAGGAAAAACTATACACTCTTACCACCAGCGGTCCCTTACCATCATATTTAGAATAGGTGGCAGGTCCGTCCTGCGGATGCGCACGATAGATATTATTGTCGGTAGTCTTATAGCCGTCTGCACGACTCAGCGCCACACTCTCTATCACCTTGAACTGTGGCAATTCGGTCAGTCTTCTCAACATATCCATCATATAAGGATAAGGGAATACCTTGTCACCCATCTTCAGAAGATCTCGCAGATTCTGGATAGCTGGCGGAATACTGTCGATGAAATGCTTCTTGCGTTCGAAATAGCCGCGGAATCCGTAGGCGCCCAAAACCTGTAAGGTACGGAAGAGCACAAAAAGACTCAACCGGTTTACAAAATGGCGCACCGATGGTACCTCGGTATAATGCTTCAATGACTGGTAGTATTCCCAAACCAGTTCTCTGCGCAGTTTGAACGGATACTTAGCAGATGCCTGCCAGAGGAATGAGGCGAGGTCATAATAGAACGGTCCTTTTCTACCGCCCTGAAAATCAATAAAGTATGGATTTCCCTTATCATCCAGCATGATGTTGCGCGCCTGAAAATCGCGATAAAGGAAACAATCCATCGGTTCTGATGTCAGATCCTTGGCAAAAAGCCGGAAGTTGGCTTCGAGCTTCAGTTCGTGAAAATCCAAATCGGTAGGTTTCAGAAAACAATACTTGAAGTAGTTGAGGTCGAAGAGCACACTGTCTACATCGAATTCTGGCTGCGGATAGCAGTTCTGCCAATCCAATCCTCTTGCACCGCGAATCTGAATATTCGGAAGTTCACGAATGGTTTTCTTAAGGAGTTCCTTCTCTTTCTGATTGTAACGTCCGCCCGCATCTCGTCCGCCCTTGATGGCATCGAAAAGCGAAGTACCACCAAGGTCTGTCTGAAGATAGCAGAGTTCATCATCGCTCACCGCCAGAATCTGGGGAACAGGCAACTGTCTGAGCTGGAAATGCTGAGCCAGATATACAAAGGCATGATCCTCATCACGACTGGTTCCTATCACACCAATTACCGTATCACCATCATGCCCAATGATACGGAAATACTGCCGGTTACTCCCCTGCTCTGCCAATTTTATGACATCAGCTGGTTCTTCACCCGCCCATTTCTTATATAGATCAATCAGCTTTTCCATCATTATTCAGTTTACGTCGTTTCCGATCATCATCAATCTTCTGTGCGAAGTTATCTCCGATAAAGAGAAGCAATAAGATACCCAGCGTAGTAAGGAACGAGTTTGTAGTAGTCATGCCCAACTCTGCCTTTGTAATATAAATGAGTCCTCCGATAACAATCAGAAAGACCACTGCTTTTTTCCAATCAATATTGTTCATGCTATGAATTTTCTATTATGCTGCAAAATTACACAATTAAATTGAGAAAACAAAATAAAAACAAAAAAAAATCGGATGTCTCACGACAACCGATTTCCAAAAACAAACTACTTAAAAACTAATCTACTAAAACAAATCAAAAAAATATCTTTGCCATCCCTTCGGATGATACTTTCTTTTATTTACGATGCAAAGTTACAAAAAAAGATTATTCGAACCAAATAATTTTGCTATTTTTTGCATCTTTATGACTAAAAAAACAAAAAAATAGGGATAATTCTCTGAGAATCACCCCTATTTGATATTTTCGCTTTGCAAACTCGCAGTCTTACGATGTGCTTTGTTTGCGCAAATTATTCATCTAATTACATCATGCCACCCATACCTGGTGCTGCAGCTGGTGCAACTGATGCAGGCTCTGGTTTGTCAACCAACACACACTCTGTTGTCAGGAACAAGCCTGCGATAGAAGCAGCATTTTCCAAAGCTACACGCTCTACCTTGGCAGGATCTACGATACCAGCCTGGCGCATATCCTCGTAAACGTCCTTGCGGGCATTGTAACCGAAGTCACCCTCGCCCTCGCGTACCTTATTTACTACTACAGAACCCTCGCCACCGGCATTGGCAACAATCTGACGGAGAGGCTCCTCAATAGCACGCTCTACGATACGGATACCTGTTGTCTCGTCAGCGTTATCACCCTTCATATCCTTCAATGCCTCGAGAGCACGGATATAAGTAGTTCCACCACCAGCAACGATACCTTCCTCGATAGCGGCACGGGTAGCGCAGAGTGCATCGTCAACACGATCCTTCTTCTCCTTCATCTCAACCTCAGAGTTGGCACCTACATAGAGGACAGCTACACCACCGGCGAGCTTAGCCAGACGCTCCTGAAGTTTCTCCTTATCATATGAAGACTTGGTATTCTCAATTTCGTTCTTGATCTGAGCAACGCGATCCTGGATATTAGCCTTCTCGCCATGACCATTAACGATAGTTGTATTGTCCTTGTTGACGGTAACCTTGTCTGCTGAACCCAGCATATCCAAAGTTGCCTGCTCCAACTTCAAGCCCTTCTCCTCAGAGATAACAACACCGCCTGTCAATACTGCGATATCCTCCAACATGGCCTTGCGACGGTCACCGAAGCCTGGAGCCTTCACAGCGCAAATCTTCAAACCGCCACGCAAACGGTTAACTACCAAAGTAGTCAAAGCCTCAGAATCAACATCCTCAGCGATAACCAACAAAGGACGACCACTCTCAGCAGCAGGCTGGAGAATTGGCAAGAACTCCTTCAAGTTAGAAATCTTCTTATCATAAAGAAGGATGTATGGGTTATCCATTACACACTCCATCTTATCTGCATCAGTCATGAAGTAACCGCTCAAATAACCACGGTCAAACTGCATACCCTCAACAACACCGATGTTGGTATCACGGCTCTTGCTCTCCTCGATAGTGATGACACCATCCTTAGAAACCTTGCGCATTGCGTCAGCCAAGAGCTTACCAATCTCAGCATCATTGTTGGCAGAAACAGTAGCCACCTGCTCAATCTTATCGTAGTTGTCATCTACCTGTTCAGCATGTTCCTTGATGAAGGCAACAACAGCAGCCACAGCCTTGTCGATACCACGCTTCAAGTCCATTGGGTTTGCACCTGCAGTAACGTTCTTCAAGCCCTCTGTTACGATAGCCTGAGTCAGGATAGTAGCAGTTGTTGTACCATCACCGGCATCATCACCAGTCTTGCTGGCAACGCTCTTAACAAGCTGAGCACCAGTATTTTCGAATTTATTCTCCAACTCTACTTCCTTAGCCACGGTAACACCATCCTTAGTAATCTGAGGAGCACCAAACTTCTTTTCGATTACCACGTTGCGGCCCTTAGGACCGAGAGTTACCTTTACTGCATTTGCCAACTGATCAACACCCTTCTTCAAGAGGTCGCGGGCATCCATATTATATTTAATATCTTTAGCCATAATATATTCTTTCTAATAATGTTTAAATAAATATCTGCAAAAAGTTTTTTTACCTTTTTTACTTTTTTACCTTTAAGAATTACTCTTCTACCACAGCGAGTACATCGCTCTGACGCATCATGATATATTTAGTACCATCGAATTCGAGTTCTGTGCCAGCGTACTTACCATAGAGTACGGTATCACCTTCTTTGAGAATCATCTCTTCGTCTTTCGTACCCTTACCTGTAGCAACGACCTTGCCACGCTGTGGTTTCTCTTTTGCTGTATCAGGGATAATAATTCCACCTACTTTTTCTTCAGCTGGTGCGGGAAGTACCAGCACTCTGTCTGCTAATGGTTTAATGTTCATGATTCTATAATATTTTAATTGTTATACATTTATTTTGCCAACAGGTATTGCTACCCGTCACCCCGCCATTATACGAAAAACATGCCAAAGCATCCATACTGACACTTTGACACGTTTAAATACTGACATTATATCACAAAAACTTGTGTTTTATTTCATTTTCCATTGATAATCGAATCTTTCGATATCATCCTCAACCAGTGGATTACCATTCTGAACTTCGATGAAAGTCAGCTGTGTAATCGCCTTGATGGCATGATAATGCTCCAGAGGAATCACCACGGTATCACCAGCCTTCACATGTTTCTCCTCACCATCAAGTACAAAGATGCCCTCACCTTCTACGAATGTCCACACCTCTGAACGATGGTGATGAAGCTGATAACTGATATTCTTACCTGGCTTCAAGGTAATACTCTTGGTGAGCGAATGATTGCCGTCAGCATACTCAGAATCGTCAATCACCCGATAAGTACCCCACCTTCTTTCCTCATACATCGGACGCGGAGTAAGATGTTCTACCGCCTTCTTGATGTCCTCGGAATATTTCTTTGCACAGACGAAAATGCCATCAGGACTCGCTGCAACAACAGCATCCTTCAAGCCATCCACATACAGAGGCAACTGGAGCTCGTTGATGACATGCGTATTCTCGCAATGACTTCCCATCACCGCATTACCGATGCTGGCATGATGCAGCTCATCAGTGAGTGTGTTCCAGGTACCCAGGTCCTTCCATTCACCATTAAACGGTACTACAGCTACCGATTCAGCCTTCTCCGCCACCTCGTAGTCGAAAGAGATTTTTGGAAATTCGCTATATCTTGCACGAGTATCTTCAAAGTTCCCACTCTGCATATACTTACGTACAATCTGCATCATATAGCCCAAACGGAATGCGAAGACACCACCATTCCAGTAAGCACCCTCCTCCAGGAGTTTCTCTGCTGTAGGCACATCCGGTTTCTCGGTAAATCTCTTCACTATCTGATACTTCTCTCCTTCAGCAAAAGGAACCACATAACCATATTTTGCACTTGGATAAGTAGGTTTGATACCCATCAGCACGAGGTCGGCGACGTTTTTCTCCACACATTCCACCATACGGGCTATGGTATGGAAATATTCCAACTCGGTATAAGGATCACAAGGCATAATAACCACAACCTCATCATCCTCACATTTTTTCTTCAGTTTCAGATAACTTGCAGCTAAAGCGATAGCAGGGAAAGTATCACGCCTCTCCGGTTCGGTAACCACAGAAACCCGCTCTCCCAGCTGGTTCTGGATGATATCCAGCTGGCTGGCGTTTGTAGCAAGCGTAATATCGTTGGTCAGATTTGCTTCCTGAGCCTGACGTACCACGCGCTGAACCATACTTTCCATCTCCCCATTCTCCTTTTCGAGCAATGGCAAGAACTGTTTGCTTCTAGCATTATTGCTAAGTGGCCAGAGCCTTTTACCCGAGCCACCCGATAATAAAATTAATTGCATATTGTTACTATCTAAATCGTTTATTGTTCATACTTAAGATTTCACAAATGAACAGTGAGAGACTGCATCACATCAGGAGTTTACTCCCAGTACCAACAGGTCTCAAAGAAGAATCATCCGTGATAATCCGGCTGCAAAAGTACGTTTTTCTTTTGAGACCACCAAGCAATTTCTAAAAAAACTACCTATTCATATAAAAATACCTAGATATTCATATAAAAATACCTAGATATGCGCAAGAAAGTAAAAAGGAAGAAAAAACATCATTTAAACAGATAAAAAACAAGAAAAGCTGGTTCAAGTTGGTTCAAGTTGGTCTATTTCAATTTTTTTTTGCTGATTTATTTCCGATTTTCAACTATTATTATTACCTTTGCGACCAAATATCAGTTTAAGCATACCTCAAATAACTTAAAAAGATATATAAACAACTAGGAGTATAAAAAACATAAGCAAATGACGAACAAGCATTATAAAGGAAATGAAATGATAAGGAGACTGGTGACCGGTGCCGATTTCGTTATTCTCAACATCGTACTGTTGTTCTATACCCAATATGGTCAAGAACTCATACCTGCGTATTTCGACAAAGCAACAAAGATTACCTTTTTTGTTGCCAATGCTGCCTTGTTCCTAGGCGAACACTTCTATTCCACCATCATTCATGTCAGAAAGATCGGGTTCCTACAGGTTACAAAGCGTACTTTATATCTGGCTGCAGCAACAACATTCTGTTTCTTTACCTTCTCAAGACTACTCGGTCACGGGGGAAAGATGTTCTCCTTCAGCATTATCTTCGGCATAACATTCTATCTGTCTCTCATCATAAGCCGACTCTGCGAGCTCAAATTACTAAAGTATTTCCGCTCTAAGGGCCGCAACTCACGCACCGTCGTCTTTGTAGGTAACGATCCTGCCGTGAGCGAGATGTACAAGACGATGACAGAAGATCCCTCGGCAGGTTATATCGTAAAAGGATATTATGCAGATGAAGACATCACTGATAATCCGGAAGGGTTGAAAAGAATAGGAAACATGAAACAGCTCAAAGAGATTATCTCTTCTACCATGAATGATACCATCAATGGTGAACCTTCCAATATTGACGAGGTTTTCTGCTGCCTGTCGCATAAAGATCCTGAGATCATCAATATCATACACTTCTGTGATAAGAATGTGATACACTTCTACTACCTGCCACGTGTGTTTGGTGAGTACAAATTGCATCTTGATGCCCAGAATTTCATGGGAAGGACGGTATATTCAAACCGCATAGAACCCCTAACAAGCACGTCAAACCGCATTATCAAGCGTAGCTTCGACATCGTGGTGAGCGGGCTTGCATGTTTGTGCGTTCTACCATTCATTCCATTCATAGCTCTCATCATCAAGATTCAGAGTCCTGGTCCAATTTTCTTCAAACAGGCAAGAACGGGTCTGAATGGTGATACCTTCTACTGTCTTAAATTCCGTTCCATGCATGTGAACAAGGATGCAGACAAGGCACAGGCAACAAAGAACGACCCACGTAAATTTGCTTTCGGCAACTTTATGAGAAAGACGAACATAGATGAGTTTCCTCAATTCTTCAATGTTCTTAAGGGAGACATGAGTATTGTGGGTCCGCGCCCTCACATGCTGCATCATACAGAGGTGTACGGAAGCCTGATAGATAAGTATATGGTTCGCCACTTCTCCAAGCCGGGTATCACAGGTTGGGCTCAGGTTACCGGGTTCCGTGGTGAGACCAAGGAGCTCTGGCAGATGGAGGAACGTATCCGCCGTGATATCTGGTATATAGAGAACTGGTCGTTCTGGCTTGATATCAAGATTATCTTCATGACAGCCAAGAGCATTATCTGCCCTGACAAGAATGCTTATTAGGAGTCTATAAAAAGAGGATGTGCCATAAGTTTGGAAAATAGTTGGCGCATAACAGTTGGCCACCGCATGCACATCAGCTGTTGTGCATGCGCATATCAGCTGTTATGCAAGCGCACAACAGCTGTTGTGC
>OLRV01003743.1_pt1 | contig 10298 bp, 9 predicted proteins | sample 1672421 | NCBI WGS metagenome assembly OLRV01 (sample SAMEA3136684, study PRJEB25190) | human gut metagenome | biome: human gut; feature: human-associated habitat; material: faeces | place: Austria | collected 2013
GGGCCGCCTTTCCTGTGGAAAGGCGAGGGGATATCGACGAGGAAGCGACGTTGCGTCCAGGGGGGACATCGCCCCCCTGGAGGGGCCTTATTCCCTGCCGTTCCAGCAGTAGGTGCAAAGGCAGTCTGCGTCGATGCCGACGGACTCCATCATATCGTCGAGGCGGTGGTAGTGAAGGGAGGTGAAGTGCAGCTTTTCGCCGATCTTCTCCACCATCTTCCGGTACTTCTCGCTGTCCGGGTCGGCGTATTCTTCAAGCGTGGCGCGGTCGGGGTCGCAGCCCTCAAGCTCTTTAATGACGCGGCGGGTGATGAGCTCCATTTCGGACGTGGAGCGGGAGAAGTTTAAGTATTTGCAGCCGAAGAGCAGCGGCGGGCAGGCGGGGCGAATGTGCACTTCTTTTGCGCCGCTTGCGTAGAGGAACTCGGTCGTTTCGCGCAGCTGTGTGCCGCGCACGATGGAGTCATCGATGAGCAGGAGGCTCTTGCCCTCGATGAGGTCATGCACCGGGATGAGCTTCATTTTGGCGATGAGGTCGCGCTTGCTCTGGTGCGTCGGCATGAAGGAGCGCGGCCATGTGGGCGTGTATTTGATGAACGGGCGGGAGAACGGCACGCCGGATTCGTTGGCATAGCCAATGGCGTGCGCGATGCCGGAATCCGGTACGCCGGCGACAATATCGGGGTGGACGTTATCGCGGCGGGCGAGCGCGCGGCCGCAGTTATAGCGCATACTCTCGACGGAGATGCCCTCGTAGCTGGAGGACGGGTAGCCGTAGTAGACCCACAGGAACGTGCAGATCTTCATTTTTTTGCTGGGGGCAACGAGCGTTTGCACATGGTCGGCGTCGAACACGACAACTTCGCCCGGGCCGAGTTCGCGCAGGTCGTGGTAGCCGAGGTTTAAATACGCGAAGCTTTCAAAGCTTGCGCAGTAGCCGTCTTCCTTTTGGCCGAGCACGACGGGGGTGCGGCCGAGTTTATCGCGTGCCGCGTAAATGCCGCGCGGCGTCAGGACGAGCATACTCAAAGAACCGTCAACGATCTCCTGCGCGTAGCGAATACCGTCGATGAAATTCTCTTTCTGGTCGATGATGGCGGCGACGAGCTCTGTGGGGTTCACTTCGCCGTTTTGCATCTCAAAGAAATGCGTGCCGCGCCCGATGATGTCCTCTACGATCTCATTGGCGTTATTGATCTTGCCGATGGTCGTAATGGCGAAGGTGCCGTGATGCGAACGCACCAAAATCGGCTGTGCTTCATAATCGGAGATGCAGCCGATGCCGAGCGTGCCGTGCATAGATTGCGATTCCGTTGTAAACTTCGTGCGGAACGGAGCGTTTTCAATGTTGTGAATGGCTTTGTCAAAGCCGGTCTCCGGGCTGTAAACCGCCATGCCCGCGCGGCGTGTGCCGAGGTGGGAGTGGTAATCAATGCCGAAAAAAAGGTCGAAAACGCAGTCAGTCTGCGATGCTGCGCCGAAAAAACCGCCCATAAAATAGATCTTCCTTTGCTGAAAAATTGAAGGGGCAGTACCGCGGAGGAGTTATGCGGTATTGTCCAAAACTCTTTTATTATAACAAAAATCGCGTTATCCGAAAAGAGACACAAAAGAAAAAGACCGCCGAAATTTCGGCAGCCTTTTTGTAAAGGATAACAGAATTTTTTACAAGATAGGTTCTTTTGCCTGAATGGATCTTGCGTGCAGCGCAAAAATCTCGTGGCGGCGGTCTGTGCCGAAGATGTGCTGCTTGTCGTACTCGGTGCTGAAGCCGACGATGTAAATGACGAGCAGACCGGTTTGCGGCCACAGCATGGAGATATCCAAAAGCCCGTGCAGCAGAACGCAAACGATGACGGAGACCGTGAGGGCGTAGCGCTGGTGGCACTTGTGGCTGTGGTGCAGGCGGATAATCTTGCCGACATTGATGGCAAAGTAACCGAGTAAGACCGCCGTACCCACAAATCCAAAGTCCATGAGGAGCTCCAAAAGCAGGTTGTGCGAATGCTTTGCGATGCTGTATGAGCCGTAGAGGTCATGGATACGCGCGTATGTATTGTAGCCGCGGCCGAACCACGGGGCGTCCATAATACTGCCGATGGCGCCCGACCAGATGCTCATGCGCTTTGCAAAATCGTGCCGGATGAGATCGATGCGCGGGAGGAAATCGAGCGATTCACCGAATAAGACGAGTGTAAGCAAAATGCCAAGCATGGTGAAAAGGTACACGGAAAGCCACTTTTTCTTGCCGCAGAACCACAGCATGACAGGGCAGACGATGAGCAGCACCATGAAAGTGGTGCGGCACTCGGTGAGCTCAAGCGCGATAAGATTCAACGGAATCAGGGCAGTGTATAAACCGCGCAGCGGCGTGTCTTCGCTTTTTACGATGTTGTAAATGCAGAAGAGCACGACGAGTGAAATGTAAAACGCATAGTAATTGGGGTTTGTAAAGATGGAGTTATACCGCGCACCGTAAACCCACTCCATGCCGAGCGCGCGCTGAACGAGCGCGACAAGGAGGCAATAGGGGCTCATGAGGCAGACAAAAGATAAAATGAGGCGGAACGCGCGCTGGGTCATCGTATAGGTGACGAAAATGACGGCGATGAATGCGAACACCATAAGAACGCCGAGCAGAATATCCGTTACGGTGCCGCCTGAGAAAATCGTGACGAGCAGGGAGAGCACCCAGAAAGCCGAAAGAAAAAATAAATCCTGTTTACGGCGGAAAAAAACGAAGCTCTGCTTCGTGGCGGCAATGTAAAACGGCAATAAAAGCAGCGCCAGCATCTCGGCATAGACGGTGAGGAAAATGGAAGCCGTTAAAACGAGCAAGACCTTTTCGTTTGGGGTAAGCTCTAAAAATCCCTTTTTCAGTGCTCTGAATACTTGCAGAAAAATGCACCTCCTGTGGACCGCGGCCGCATACCGTGATCCGGTAAAACCGTTTCAAGAAATTACGAAATCATAAAAATCCAAATTATGTGCGTACATGCGTACATGAGTACGCTCATATAAATAAGAAATACCCCGGCGCGGATTACTATTTTAGCGCAACTTTTCTGGATTTACAAGGGCTTTTGCAGCTTTTTTGCATTTATAAAGAGATTTGTAAGATTTGATTTTAAAACTGAACAGAAGATTTACATAAGGCGCAAAACTTTATTGAAGTTGCACAAGGTTTGTCTGCACAACTTGAACAATGCGCTGTATTGAAATGGGCATGACAGGCGTGCTATAATACGAAATATAAAGGGTGCGCATTTGCCGCCCGAGGTTTAGGAGGCTGCTTTCAGATCTATGGATATACGAGTCTTGCAGTATTTTCTGGCTGTTGTGCGTGAGGAGAACATCACGAAGGCGGCACAGCTTTTACATATCACACAGCCCACACTTTCCCGCCAGCTGATGGGGCTGGAGCAGGAGCTTGGCGTGAAGCTGTTCAGCCGCAACAACCACAGCGTCACGTTGACGGAGGAGGGTATGTTATTCCGCCGCCGCGCAGAGGAAATCGTGACGCTTTCCGAAATGACGAAGCGGGAATTAAAGCAGGAGGCAATGCTGACCGGCGAAATTTCCATCGGCAGCGGCGAGTACCACGGCTCCTGCCATCTTTCTGGCATTCTGGCGGCGTTTCGCGCCGAACACCCGAACGTGACGTACAGCATTTATAGCGGCAACTCCGATAACATTAAGGAGCGCATTGAACGCGGCACGTTGGACATCGGCTTGCTGTTGGAGCCGGTGGAAATCAGCAAGTATGATTTTCTGCACTTCCCGGTGCCGGAAACGTGGAACGCGCTGGTGCGGTCGGATTCGCCGCTGGCGCAGAAGCCGTATTTGACGCCACAGGACATTGTGCCGTACCCGGCGGTGTTTTCGCGCCGGGACCAGATCCGCAGTGAGATTGTGAACTGGTTCGGCGACAGCGCGGACCGGCTCAACATTATCGCGCACGGCGATTTGCAGTACAACATGGCCTCGGTCATTCGCCGCGAAAACGGCGTGCTGTTCACGCTGAAGCTCGACTTGCAGCATAACGGCCTGAAATTCGTGCCGCTGCAGCCGCCGATCCGCGCCGCGACGGTGCTCGTTTGGAAAAAGAACCGTGTGCTCTCACCGCTGACGAACGCGTTTCTCGATTTTGCGAAGAAATACATTTCCGGTATGGAGAAGGATAAAAAATAGGTATTGGACATTCTTTTGATGGTTTAGTATACTGAAAGCAAGAAATCACGAATTTTTATAGAAAAGGGGAAGACACATGGAATACGTAAAACTCGGCAACTCTGACCTGAATGTTTCGCGCATTTGCCTTGGCTGCATGGGCTTTGGCGAAGCGGCCGCGGGGCAGCACCGCTGGACGCTGGATGAGGAAAACTCCAACGAGATTATCAAAACGGCGCTCGAGAACGGCATCAACTTTTTTGACACGGCGATGAGCTACCAAGGCGGCACGAGCGAGATGTTTGTCGGCCGTGTGCTGCGCGATTTTGCCCGCCGCGAGGATGTGGTGCTGGCGACGAAATTTGAGCCGCGCACCGACGAGGAGATTGCAAACGGCGTGACGGGGCAGCAGCACGTGAAAAACTGCCTCGATGCAAGCCTGAAGCGTCTCGGTATGGACTACGTTGATCTGTACATCTGCCACATGTGGGACTATCGCACGCCCATTGAGGAGATTATGGAGGGGCTGAACGATGCGGTGAAGGCCGGCAAGGTCCGCGCCATCGGCATCTCGAACTGCTATGCGTGGCAGCTGGCGCAGGCGAATTACTACGCCCGTATGCACGGCATGGCGGAGTTTGTGTCCGTTCAAGGGCATTATAATCTCATTTTCCGCGAGGAGGAGCGCGAAATGGCGCCGTTCTGCAAGGCGGAGAACATTGCGATGACGCCATACAGTGCACTCGCCGCAGGGCGGCTCTCGAGGCATCCTGGTGAGAGCTCCAAGCGCCTTGAGGAAGACAATTATGCGAAATTTAAGTACGACAAGACCGCCGAGACCGACGGTGTGATCATTGACCGTGTGGCGGAGCTGGCCGAGAAGCGCGGCTGCACCATGACGGAGATCGCCCTTGCGTGGCTGCTGACGAAGGTTGCGTCGCCCATCTGCGGCGCAACGAATCTTTCGCACATCACGGGGCTTGTGAACGCCGTTGAATTGAGGCTCACCGCTGACGAGATTGCATACCTTGAAGAGCCCTATGTGCCGCACGCGTTGGTCGGCGTGATGGCGCAGAACCATGGGTGATTTGGAGACGCCGTGTATTTCACTGCCCGCAGGGCAATTTCACTGCCCGCAGGGCAATTTCACATACCGAAGGGATTCGTTTCGTTGAAAAAAGGACTTTGCAAAACGCAAAGTCCTTTTTTCTGCTCTTATGCGACGGAAAAGATACCATCAGAAAATGAGAATGCTTCAGAACAGGATGCTTTATTCTTCGTCTCCCTCACCGTTTTCGAGGGCCAACTCGGTCAGTTCGCGCAGTTTATTTTGCGGGAGCTTTTTATCGGGCAGACAGAGGGTATAATCGGAAACCAGCATAGGTGACATGCTGCGGCTCAGGGCGTATACACACGCTTTTAACATAAAAATCCTCCAAGTCTGTGGCCTACCTAAAATTATAACAGATAGATTATCGGCTTGGGGGATTTTTGATTTTATGGTGTGAATTTTTGTATTAGATGGTATTTTGCATCATTGCTATAGATATGAATTGATTTCCAGAAAACTGATTATCTAAAGTCCCGTTGTATTTTTCCACAGTGTCGCGAATGTTAATAAGACCTAATCCATGCCCGCTTTCTTTTTTCTTGCTGATTAAAGTATTGCCTGCAATGAAAGGATTAACTAAAACGCTGTTAATCACTTTAAAAAACAAAAAAGTCTCTTTTTGCCAAAGTGTAACTTGGACAAAGCGTTCTTGTTGGTTGGGGATATTAGCGCAAGCTTCTAGAGCGTTGTCAATTTGGTTTGAGAGAACAGCACAGATGTCCACACTGGAAATATGTATGGGTTCCGGTAATTGAACCTTATAAGTAAATGCAATATGTCCTGCCGTTGCTTCTGATATTTTGCAGTTTATGATTGCATCGATTACATCGCATCCGCTATGACAAAGTTTTGATTCGCGATATGTTATCGCAAGTAGTTTGCAAACATATTGTTCCGCTTCTGTATCTTTGTCCAACATCCCTTTTAAGGTCTTTAGATGGTTTGTAAAGTCGTGAACCTGTTTTGCGATCAATCGCTGATTCTTATGGAGTTGCTGATAATTTCTTTCCATTAACTCATTTGTCAAAGAAATCATCACGGTCTCTCGTTCTTTCTTTGTATATTTTGAATGTATCGAAATGATGGTAATGATTGCTACTAAGCAGCTCATTATAAATATCCACGAAACGACAATAGCTATCTGCATGACAAACAGAGAATCAGTCATGATTAGGCTGAGAAGAATTGACATAATAATGTAGCATGATGTGGTGATTCCGAAAAGAATCCCCAGATATCTCTTATCAAATTGTCGGATTTTTTCATATTGAGCCCCCAATAGGAAAAACAGGGATACTTGGAGAGCTTTGTTTATTACTGTATATATTGTTCTAATGGTTCCAGTTTTCATCATCAGTTCAAACCCATGGAAAATATCTTGGGATTGGCCGATGATCATGCTCACACTAAAGCCAACTACATAATCTATGGTATGTAGAAAAAATAAAGTAAGCATGCAAGATACGGCGCGGAGCAAAAGACGACCGTTCGATGTAAGTTTCGTAATACAAATAGAATATGTTGCAGCTATAACTATGGTTAAGTATGAAAAGGATTCCCACATGTTCATAAAGGTAACTATAGTTGTCATTACACATGTTGCCGCTAGAATCAATAGAATGTGTTGCGGATTCGTGTGCTTTTTACCGCTTATGCGTGTTATTGTGCTGATAACCAACAAGGATTCTATAAAGGATGCAGATAATTCCACGAGGGTATAAAGAGGCATAATTGGGCTTCCTTTTTGTTTTTTTGCAGCTAAATATTCCACTCTCTGATGAGAGCTAACTTCAAATTTTTGAGCATGCGACGGCTAATTGCCAGGCGCTCGTTAGTGGTGAGTATCACTTCTGTGCCCGTTATCTGTTTAGCAAAATCCACGTTTAATATGCATCCGCGGTCAATTAGCACAAAACGGCTGTCATTCAGCGCCTCCAAGAATTCTTTCACTCCTCTGTTATCGAAAATTGAGGCTGAAGCGAGTGTTTCAATGCTCAATTGACGCCCGCCGCGGCGGATATATTTAATGTTGGAATAAGGTATCCGATAATATTCATTATAATGAGTGACAGTAATGGAGCGTTCTTCAATATGACGCAACTCCAGAAATCCACTGTCGAGAGCTTCGTAAAGTTCTTCATCAATATTTAGCTTATAAATATATCTGAAAGCCCGGTTTTTACAGGCTTTGGATCCATATTCAATATGGGATGTAAGAAAGATAATGATAGGAGCGGGGATACGTTTTCGAATCTCTTCGGTAAGCTCAAACCCGTTCATACCTGGCATATCTACGTCCAAAATAAAGATATCGGCGGGGTGCCCAGACTCAATTTCCATTATAAGATATTCGCCACATTGAAAGGTTTGAACTACTGTCTGGAGTGCAGTCTCTTGCTGATCAAGATAAATTTTGATTTTTTCGGCTACTTCTTCCAATTCATATGGATTATCATCACAAACGGCTATTTTTATCATGAGGTTCCTCCTGAAAGAGATAGGATTTCTTTTTATTTAAGTCTATAAAGGTTGCAGAACTAGAGAACACAAACAAAACATATATATCATCGGCTGCTTTTATGTTTTTGGGGTTACGATTGCTGTGGTAGACGTAACTGCCGATATGCCTATCGGCAATATGATGATATATTTCCAGTACAACAGCATCGATAGAGGCTGAGCGATATTTTGAACCCGTCCAACGTGAGATCCCTCTCCGAATGTCCTTTTGGTCGAGATTGCAGAACCTATCTGGGTGCGGAAAGGTGAATGGCTGTTGTACATCTCCAAAATAAGGCAGAAAATCGTTGTCACAGTATATACGTAAAAGTTCAAAAAAATCGAGTCCTATTTCTACCAAGTCACAAAATAAATAAGTAAGATTATCTACGCCAGACAAAATACGCATGTGATGAGACTCCTCTTTTAATTGGTGATCTGTATATTGCGTCCGAGGTCGAACTTCCTCCGAATATCATCATAAAAGAAATTATCGAAACGCTTTCCAAGATGAGTCTCCAAGAGCAACAGCACATACTGGAGTATATTCAACTGTTTGAGAAATTCCGGAGCTTGAATAAATTATAACACAGGCAGCGAAGAATTTCACGGATTTTGTCTAATCGGTAGCATTATTTAATATTAACGGTAGCGCGTATTCACTTGAAGTGGACACGCGCTATTTTTATTCATTATTTGCATTGACAGATCAAAACCATTTAATCTCAAAAATATACCACTGTGACAAAATGGAACAACTCCCGTTTTTAAAGTAGTATCATTAAGTATACAAATGGAACGCATGTTTTTTTCCGAGAAAGAATGGGACTCTATTGAAAGTCAGGAATTCCAATTGCTTTTTACCGTGTATCCATTTAAACGCTATTTTCTGATATAGCTCGGAATTAATACAAGAGAAGATGAGGATGAGAGAAATTGCTTTATAATGTGATCCTATTCGTTCCGATCGTTTTGCTGTTTTGTGTTCTCCTTTATAAATGCCTGCTTGATTTCGGCCTTTCCCCAAAATCCGCGAAACATGCTGTCCTGCCGGAGGAGGACTTCGATTGCAGGGCGGCATATCCTAATGAATGGAAAACGTTCGGCTTTGCGCTCGGCGTCCGGGTTTTGGTCATGGTCGCTGCCCTGTTTTGCATCATGATCGGATCGAATGAACAAGTGTCGCTCTGGGACTGCTTGGCAAAGCTCAGATTGTGGGATGCAAATCACTATATCAATTTAATTGACAAGGGATACAGCGCGTATCAGGAAAACGGAGAGCATCTCTTTCTGGTATTCTATCCCTGTTACGTCTGGTTTGTCCGAATCGTGAAGCTTATCATTCCGAACACCGAGCTGGCAGGCGCGCTCGTTTCGGCACTGTGCTTTTCATGGGGGTGCTGCTGGGTACACAAGCTGGCGTTTGAAAGCTATGATAAATCGGTTGCCGATGATGCGGTGCTGTTCCTGTCGGTTTTCCCGTTTTCGTTCTTTTTCGGTACGGTCATGACAGAGGGACTGTTTTTATTGACGACGGCGGCTGCGCTTTACTATGCACATAAGCACAAGTGGCTTGCCTTTGGGATTTGGGGCGCTTTTGCGGCGCTCACGCGGATGATCGGCATTTTGGTTGTTTTGCCAGGCGTTATAGAGTTTTTCAAAAGCGTTAAACCTCTTGTTGTTCCGATCAAGGCGTCGATGAAAAGGCTCGCCCAAAAGGCAATGTACATTCCGCTGCTGTTCTTGCCCTGTTTGGGAATGCTCGGCTACTGGCTTTTGAACTATCTCGTAGACGGCAATCCGTTTGCCTATGTGATTCATCAGCAGCATTGGTATCAAGGTCCGATGTGGGTCACGGATACGCTGAAATATATCGTGAGCTATCTGGGCAGGCAGTTTCAGCAATCTATGGCATGGGCTGTGTGGCTGCCGGAGCTGATTTTATTTGTCGTCTTTTTTGCCATTCTTGTTCTTTCGTTGAGATCCCGCAAAAATTCTTCGAGTATCTTAGCATATGCTTTTTGTTATTTGATCGCAAACTATTCGCTCTCGTGGCTGCTGAGCGGCGGCCGATACCTTTCGTGCGGGTTTGTGTTCTTCATTCTGCTTGCCGCTCTGGTTAAGAATAGGTCGGAATTGCGGACATATGTAATTGTGGTCGAGTCGCTTTTTCTGGGAATATTCCTGTTTGGTTACGTCTCCGGAGCACAGATCATGTGATGTTCGATTGTGGAATAGTAATGTCAAAACATATGGGCCGCCATAATTCAAATCCCAGAAAGATAGGGATTTGAATTATGGCGGCAATATATTCAGAGTTTTTAACCTAGTACTGTATCCGGTTAGCAATAATAGTTTACGTTTATAAAGATTTTTGCTATACTCCATTAAAAACGGTATTGGAGGATGCTGCAGGGCTTTCCGGCCAGCACACGTTCCACCTGAGCATCGGTAACAGACACCCCGACATCCCGGCGAACCTGTTCCTTTGTTTCGTCGATGCATCGGATCATGCCGA
>OLRV01003749.1_pt1 | contig 10282 bp, 17 predicted proteins | sample 1672421 | NCBI WGS metagenome assembly OLRV01 (sample SAMEA3136684, study PRJEB25190) | human gut metagenome | biome: human gut; feature: human-associated habitat; material: faeces | place: Austria | collected 2013
ACAGGTCTATCTGAGCGAGCAGGACAAGGATGATCTGCTGTTCGGCATTCAGAACAATGTCGACTACATCGCGGCATCGTTTGTCTCCTGCAGGCAGGATCTCATAGACCTCAAGGAGTTTCTCCACGCGAACGGCGGCGACGGCATAGACATAATAGCAAAAATCGAGAACCGCACGGGAATAGACAACATCGAAGATATATGTGAAGAGTGCGACGGAATAATGATAGGCCGCGGCGATCTCGGCGGCCGGCCGGTTGCAGTCGTACAGGAAGTCCTCTTTGATGTCGTGGCCCTTGCCGAGCCAGTCGCCCAATGTGATGCAGAACAGCATGGTTGCCTCCTTTTCCTACGGGAAGGCCATGCGTCCCAGTCCGGCCATCATCTCGTCGGAGCCGTCGCGCGGACAGGTCTAATCGGCTTGCCATCCATGCCATAGACCTCGACCCGCTTGGCCTTCGCGTCGCCATGGACGCGGATGGTCTCGTGCTTCCCTCCCTTGCGGTAGGCGACGCAGTATTCGGTCCCATCGGGCACGGCGGTCCGACGGGAGCCGTTCCCGCAGTCCACACTCTCGAACCCGTAGGATTCGGCCAACGCGCCGTCGAAATCCGACGGACGTCCACCGGGGGTCATACCAAGGGACATGCAGACGGCGAAGGTGACCAGGAAGGCCAGCATCCCCACCAGGACGCTCGCCACGGGCTCCCCTATCTGCCCATATCCGAACGGATACAGCCGGCGCAGCACCAGACGGCATACGACACCGGCCATCACGCCGATGGCCGCCAGAACAAGGATTGTCACCACCGGCGTTTGCGCGGCGCTCCAATCACTGAAATCGACGCTCAATCGAACCTCCCGAGATACGCCATTTCGTCGGCGAGTCCGTCCTCGCCCTTCGTCCTAAGCATGTTCGCCACGCCGTACCGTTGGTTCCAGCAACGGACGATGGTGTCCGCCCCGACGCCGGGCGCGCCCCAGACGGTCGGCAGGATGGAACAGGCGCCCGGCCTGTGGCTGATGCCGTAGCATGCCCCATCCGCCGTGCCGTCGTAGACGAGCCGGACGAAGCCGCCGCAGAACGGGCAGGGCGCGAGGTAGGCGCTCATTCGACATACCCGCCCAGGAAGATGTCGACGGCCGCGTCCCCGTCCGCCTCGACGACCTTGACAAGGCGCGGGGCGACGTCCTCGATCTCCCCCTCGTTGGCGCGCCGCGCGGCGGCCTCGACCTCCGCGCGGCGCCTCTCGGCCGCCTTGCGGTCCGTGTGCAGGCCGTACAGGTGGATGTACACGCCACAGCCGGGCGTGATGGTGCCGATGACGGCGTACAGCTTCATAACAGACTCCTTTCGAGAGAACGGGGCGCCGGCCAAGGAAAGCCACTGGATGAACGCCGGCGCCCCTGATGACATTCATGCGTCCCGATGGTCGGGATGGATCTGCAGTTCGATCAGGTGTTCGATCTCCTTCGGATCGAGCTCCACCCAGCGGCCGTCGAATGGCGATTGGTAGAACTCGTTCGGCGGCAAGAGGCGTATCTCCCCGTCACGCCTCTTGCTCCGCGGCATGACCCAGCTCCTCGATGCGGTCAACGACGACCCTGGCGGCCTCGTTTGGCTCCATTCCGACATATTCGTCCAGCGGCACCCGTTTGCCCCGGACGCTGACGTGCAGGCCGTCGGCGCGGGCGGAGGAGGGGCCATCGAAGCAGACGTACATGTAGGCGGCCGTCCCGTTTAGTCTGATGGATGCGGCGTCCTCGTCATATTCGACGTACGCGGTCCCGCCGCGCCTCAACACCTCGGCTTTGATGGCCCGCCACAGCTCGCGGCCGAACGTGGTCGACCTGTATTCGACGACCGGCGTCACGTAATTGACGCATCCGCACTTAGGGCAGGCGAATTCGCGCCGCTCGCCCGCCGGCCACGGCTCCAATCGCGTGATATCCGCCGAGCAGTAGCGGCAGGACAATTTTCCGTCTACGACCATATAAACTCCCTTTTTAATCAAGGCACTCCAGCGAAAGGCCGGAGCCGTCGTCACGACTTCTGCGCTCCTCCTCGTTTCGGCGCCGATGCGTTCCTTCCAGCCGGTCCGCCCATCTTGCGCAAAGCCATTGCCCCAGCATGCAGAGCGCCGCGACCACAAGGGCGACGACCCACCACACGCCATCCAGCACGCCGAACCTGCAGAGAAGGACCGGGATCAGCTGGGCGGACCAGACCACCCGCAATATGCCGGTGGCCCGGTCCAGCAGCTTCACCTTCCGCCGCGTCTCCGGACTCAATTCCGGCCCGTCCGACGATCTTCCCATGTCTCCTCCATTCCCGACAAGTGGAACGGATTCTACAGGATGGCCCCAATGCGCTTCCAGATGACCTTCGCTGCCTCGCGCGGCACCAGTCCGTCGTACACGTCGACGGGCAGGGGCCTGCCGTCCACCGTGACATGCAGTCCGGCGGCCTCCTCGTATCCGGTCTCCGGAGCCATCCACAGCGCGGCCAGCTCGCGGCCGCCAAGGTCGTCGGCCGGATAGATGCGCAGGACGCCCTCCGTGTTGTACCAGAACTCGCAGCCGTTCCACATGGCCAGACGGCGCAGCTCATCGCGCGTCTCCACCGCGTCCGAGGTCGTCTCGAGACTGACGGACGCCTCCACCTTGGTCCAGCAGCCGCACTCCCCGCATTCGAAGGGACGCGTCTCGCCGTCCGACCAGTCGAGGAAAGACAGGTCGGCGATCCTCGCGCCGCAGCAGGCGCATTTCAATATGTTCGTCATGTCCGCTCCCATGCGTCCCGGAGAAACCAACGGGGCGCCCGCCCCGAAGGACGCCGCCCCGCCTGGGGGAGCCCGGAAGGGCCCCTTTTGTTCACCTGATTCCCTCTATGCGTCCCGTGCGCGCCAGTGGAAGCCGTAGGCCGATGGGATGTGGCCGTTCGCCGCCTTGATCGCCCGCAATCACCGCCCCGGCTCCTTGCGTCGGATGGCCTCGATGCGCTCCCAGATGGCCTTGGCGGCCGCCTCCGGCTCCATTCCGGCGTAGACGGATACGGGCACCGGCCCGCCGTCGACGGTGACGTGCAGTCCGGCCGCCTCCTCGTAGCCATGCTCCGGCGCGATCCACAAAGCGGCCAATTCGCGGCCGCCAAGATCGTCGGCCCCGTAGACGCGCAGGGCGCCGTCGGGATCGAACCACGTCTCGCAGGCGCCCCACTGGGCCAGCCGGTACAATTCGCGCCATGTCTCCTCCGCATCGGAGGACAACCTGAGCCAGACCTCGGCCTCGACCTTGGTCCGGCACCCGCACTCCGGACACTCGAACGAACGGCGCTCGCCGTTGCGCCAGCCGGCGGCGGACAGGTCGGTGATTTCTTTTTGGCAGCATGCGCATTGCAGAATAATGTCTTTCATATCCGCCTTGACATCCTCTCCACGGCTAAAGCCGGGGGATTCCCTTCACAGCCCGGACCCCAAAGGAACTTCCGGCCTGAGTCGAGGGGGTTGACGCTTCATCGGACCGCCAATGCGGCTCCTCCACGTCCGAGGCGGTGCCCCCGCCCGTTTTGGCTAAAGCGCGGCCTAGGATGTTCATGGCCGCGTTTGTGTCCGCGTTCGCCCGATACCCGCACTCGACGCAATGGAAGACTGCTTGGCTCTCGCGGTTCTCCTTGGCGACATGCCCACACTTGTGGCAGGTCCGGCTGGTATAGGCGGCGGGGACGATGACAAGCTTTCCGCCGTTGGCGTCCATCTTGTCCTGGAGCCGTTTCATCAAACGGCTCCAATTGTTGCTCAGTATCGATCGGTTGAGCCCGGCCTTGGCCTTGGCCCCATTGGACAGGTAATGCCCCGTCCTGTTTGGATCCGGCCTCGGCTTCGGGCGCCTTGTCATGGCTTGGACGTCAAGGTTCTCCATGGCGACGAGAATGTTCTCTTGGGCGAGCCTTGTCGTGGTCTTCTCGATCCAGTCGTTCCGACGCCGGATGATGCGGCCCTGCAGGGCGTTGAACTCGATTAGAGTCCTCTGGCGCCGTTTGGAGGCGAATTTGGCGGTTTTGCCACCCCGCGCCTCGTTGATATGGTCCTGGCGGGCCATTCGGCGCTGGAGGTATTTCAGCCGTTTCGACTCGGCCTTCGACGGCTTCGGCATGTCCATGAAGGTTCCGTTGGACGAGGCCAGCGTATGCACACAGCCACGGTCGAGGCCGATGACGCCATCACCGGTCCTCGGCAACGGCAGGGGCATATTGACGAATACGAGACCACGATGGGTCCAATCGATGTGGACACTGGTATAAGGCCGTATCGGCTGGCTCACGCGCACATGGATGATGACGCGCCAATGGGCCTTCTCGCCTGGCTTGACCCATCTTGGCGGGTTCATGCCGGTAATGACGACCACACCGGATTTCCAGCCGGTCTTATGGAAGATTGCGTTGCCTGTCTTGGAGGCGTTGCGCCAGCAGACGAAGCCCAGGCCGCGATGACGCGACTTGAAGCCGGGGATGCGGCCTCCAATGGTCTTCTTCCTCTTGAGTCCGGCGAACCATTCGGAGCTTTCGACCTTGTTGGTGGACGCCAATATGGGCGAGGGCACCGCCGCCATCCACGAACATTGAAGACGCGCCTCCCTGTCCGAAAGCAAATCAGCCACGTCAGGCCCACCCAAGGGCTCCTTGAGCCAGTCGACGATCCCGCCGGCCTCGTCCTTGACGGGTATATCATGCGGTCTTCGCTCGCGCCTTTGGTTGAATCGGGTGCGCCATCCGTCGCACAGCCATACCATGACGCGCTCGGGATTACGCGTCCAGCAGGGATTGCCGCAGTGGTCCACGCCGAGGAAGACGCTCGCGCCGGTGTGCTTGACGCCGTCGATACGGACCTTCTGACGCACCGTGGACCACCTCCTTACATCAAAGCCCTATGCGTCCCGAGCCAACCCCCAGCACTAAAGTGCGGGGCACGTTTTCATTTTTCGGTCGAGCATGGAGTCGGTGCCGTTGCGTCCCATAATGGCGAAGACCTTGTCCGGGTCCCGGTCCAGCGTGAGCCGGATGGCGTATCGGATGCGTCTTGCGGTCTCCGGATCGACGCCATCGTCGTCGCCGGCGACGATGGCGTCGAAGACCCGGCGGCGCGTGTAGACCGCCTTGAGGTCCAGGTCGTCGTCGGAGCTTTGTCCGGCCTTACGGTCGAACCGCCCGCCGTCGGGGCGTCCCGCGGCCTTGTGGTTGTTGCCTTTGGGGTCCATCGTCTTCGTCGGGCCTCCTAGCGCCTCAGCATGTCCCGCGCGTCGATGATGGCGGAGGCGAAACCCATGGCCCGATGGAGCGAGTCCCTGTCGTCGGTGGTTCGCATGCGGCTGATGGCAAGGTCCTCCATGATGCCGAGCTCGCGGTCAGCGCGTTCGGTCGGGGTTGCGGCGCCGATGACCGCGTCGTCGGCGAGCGCGCGGAGGCTGTCCGTTTTGTCGCCAGCGTCCAGGTCCTCCATGTATTCGGCGAGCGCGTCGTCGTCGAAGGCCATGTCGGTGAGCGTCGTTCCGGCGGGAATGTCGTCGGCGTGGATGGCGGCGTCGATGATGGCGTCCGCGTATTCGTAGCCGAGCTCGCGTCCTTTGTTCGTGTACCAGGCGTCGTCGCCCACGGTGGCGTCGGCGGCTTCGCGGGCGGCGACGCGTTGGCCGTCCAGCCAGTGGCCGGCGATTCCGAGCGTCGCGCCGGTGTCGGGCTCCAGGTCGTCGTCGGCGTTCCGTCCGGCCTTGGGCGCGTATTGTCCGCCGTCGGGGCGTCCGGCCGGCTGGTGATCGTCGCCGTTGTTATCCATTACCATGGTCGTGGCCTCCTTGGTGGTGCCTTCAATCCTTAGTCGGCTATGCGCGGGCCTCCTAAAGTCCGATGGACAGGAGGATGACGTGCGCGGCCTCGAACAGCGCGCCCGCGGCCAGCATGACGGCGAGGATGTTATGCAGGTAGTAGAGGGCGACGCAGATCCGCGCGCGGAGCCGATGCCCGTTGGCGGCCTCGCTGACGCCGGTCTCGATGTACAGGCGCGCGCAGCCGAGGCAGAGCCTTGGGGCCGTCGCGCAGACGGCGAGCAGAAGAATATGGTCGGTCGGTGTCACATTCCTTCGCCTATGCGCGGATTGATTCGCCGCCATGGGCCGTACGCGTCGATGAGGCTTGCGGGGGCGACGGAAAGCCGGTGAGCGCCGTCCCGGTCGACGAGCCATGTCTCGAATGGACTGTCTTCATTGGAGTACAGTCCCCATGCCATGCCTTTCGGGGCAGGGACCGTCTCGGCGACGCCGAGAATGAGCTCGGTACGTCCGTGGGGCGCGGCCAGATAGAGGCGGCCCATGCGGTTGCGCCAAAGGCTTTGCGCCCTGTTCGGCTCGAGCAGTCGTCCGGCCACCCGGCGTCTCGCGTATCTGATCGTCCTGCGTTCCATGGCCGGTCTCATGCGTCCCCGATCAGAGAAGCCAGTCGTCGTGGTGTCCGGCATGGAGGAATATGATGCCGCCCTTGTCGTCGCGCGTGTACAGGAGGGTGGGGGCGCCTTTGCCCGCGCCGATGCGGCTGCGCCAGATGGGATTGCCCCATTCGCCGAGGCGGGGGCCGGTGTCGCCGCGGCCGTTGTCCAGCGCATGCAGTCGGCGGGCATTGCTGTCCGCGTCGAGTCCGGTGAGCGCCTCCATCATGGTCTTGGCGAGCGCCTTCGCGCCGACCATGGGCGGCAGGGGGAGCAGTCCGTCCGCGTACGACCACCGGTCGGGCAGCGGCTTGGAGTCCTTCTCGCCGGCGGGGACGCGTTCGGCCCAGACGGCGCGGATGAGCAGATCGTAGAGGCGGGGGTCGTCGTCGGCGAACATGCTTTCGTAGTCGGGGGCCTTCGGGGCTCCGGCGCATGCCTCCAGCGCGTCGACGCGGGCCTGCAGTCCGACGGCGCGGGCATGCCAGTCGACGGGCTTCGCCTTGGCGGGCGCATGCCATGAGGCCCAGCCGGCGATGGAGTCGACCATGTCGAAGCCGGGCTTGATCCAGTAGGAGGTGCCGGTGGCGCGCCATGCGCGCACGGTGCCGTTCCATATGCCGAGGTCGCGCGGCTTGGCGACGAAGTTGAAGCCATCCACGGCGTCGCCATCGAGCACGACCACGTCGACCCCGTCGCCCGCCCTGTCGGCGATGAGCGCGGGGTTGACGGTGGGGCGGCCGGACTTTAGGAAGCACGACATGAACACGACGGGGCGTCTTCGCCGTCCGCCGATCGCGTCCGACGCGAGCTTGCGCCCCTGGTCGTAGTCGGAGACGATGCGGTACGCGCATGCGACCTCAAGGTCGGAGTCGTCGCCCGTGCCGTGTTTTTTGTCGAATTGCCCACCGTCGGGTCTGCCCGCGGCTTTGTGGCTGTTGCCTTTGAAATCGTACGTCATGCCGGACGCTATGCGTCCCGGCATAGCGATGCCCTATGAGCATCACCGACATCGCGGCAACCGGCTGGACCGCATTCTGGAACAACATCTGCTCGGCGGGCACGCTGGGCATCGTCATCGCCATGGTCATCGTCTGCCTGCTCTTGGGCTTCGCGTTCGGCCGCACCATGGGCGCGTTCAACTTCGCGTTGCGCGCCGTGTCCGCCATCGTCGGAGTCGTGCTGATCATCGGCTTCCTCGGCGTGCTGGGCATCAGCATGAGCATGCTGAACCCGCTGATCAACTGGCTCCTCGAGATCGTGCACGCGCCCGTCTACCTGCCGGAGGCGTGAGCCATGGCAGGCAAGGGAGGCAAGGGTGGCCCCTGGCGTGAGTTCCTTGACGGCATGGTCGTCTGGCTGCTGGTCTGCGTCTGCGTCGTCGTATTGGTGTCGTCCGGCGCGTGGAACGTCATCTCCGACAAGGTCGGCATTGGACACACGGCGTCCACAAGCGACCTGACCCAAGCGCCCGACAAGGCCCAAAGGCGTGCGGACGCGAAGAACATCATGGACCTGCTCGCCGGACTCGCCGATCATAAGGACATGGCGTCGAAGCCGGACTCCGGGACGACGGCCCCGAAGGCGGACACCGGAACAACGGCGGCGCCGAAGACCGACGCCGGAGTGAAGACGGACACGAAGGCCACGACCGGCGCTTGGGGCTCCGATCCCGCCGTCTGGCAGGCCGGACTCGACGCGACGAACACCATCAAGACGGCCAAGGCGCGGCCGGGCGGCTACGACCGTGAGAAGTACTTCGGCGGCTGGGCGTCCAATGGGTGCGGGTCCGCGACCACGCGCGACACCATCCTCGCCCGCGACCTGAAGGGCGCCGTCAAGAACTCCAAATGCCAGGTCACGTCGGGCACGCTGTCCGACCCGTACACGGGGCGGACCATCCAATTCAGGCGCGGCCGGAACACGAGCTCGGTGGTGCAGATCGACCATGTGGTCGCCCTGCTCGACGCGTGGGAATCGGGAGCCCGCGACTGGGACCAGGCGAAACGCGTGGAATACGCGAACTCGCCGGACGTGCTGCTCGCCTCCGACGGGCCGGCGAACATGGCGAAGGGCTCCGGGCTCGACGTCAACGGCACGGCCCTGTACCGCTCGCAGCACTCGGGCGCGCCGGACATCTGGATGCCCGACAACAAGGCGTACCGATGCGACTACATGGCGAAGCGCGCGACGATCAAGTCGAAGTGGGGACTGGCGATGACGCCCCGCGAGAAGCAGCAGACCGTGTCCGTGCTCTCGCAGTGCGTGGCCGGAACCTACGGCAAGTGAGCCTTTCTTCGTCTCAGCATCCCACGCGTGACAGACGTCACCGGAAGGTGCTGCCCAAGTATCCGCGCACCAATTCCGATGGATCGGTTTGGACCAGCCGCCTGAGCTCCGGGTCGGCGCGGACCATGTAGATGTTGGCCGCGGCCGCGCGGGCGCGGTACTGCTCGTCCGGTTGGTAGAGCATGGCGCGCAGGACGTTTCGGTCGGACACGCGGACGCGGCCCGCCTCGGGCGTGGGCGTCGTCAGCGCCGACCGTTGGGCTTCGGTCAGGTATGGGTTCTCCAGCAGCCGGTCGCGGCTCGCCCATGGCCTGCGTTGGCGGAACAGCCGGTCGGACACGGCCCGCTCGTAGCAGAGCTCGTCGGCGATGTCCGGGTCGTCGGTGACGGCTTCGGCCAGCCGGTCGGACGCGTCCGGGTCGTCGGCGCGCCAATGGTGGATTACGCCGGTCAGCGCGCCCGAGCCGATGTCCGGCACGGCGGCCATCAGCTCCTCGGCGTGGGCGTCGCACCAGTCGGGGTCGTCGAGAGTGCGGGCCTCGAGCGCCCCCGCCCCGTCCGACATGAAGAAGCGCACGCCCGGGTCGAGCGAGTCCAGGTACCTGGCCACGGCGATGGAGTCCTCTTCGTCGAGGTCCACGGGGACGGCGCCGACGTCCAGATCGTCGTCCGAGCCCTGGCCTATTTTCCTGTCGAATTGTCCGCCGTCGGGTCTGCCCGCGGCCTTATGATTGTTGCCTTTCGCATCCGTCGCCATGATCCCGGCCTCCTTGTCCGTTTCGGGGAGGCTATGCGGGATGTTCCGAGAGAGCGGAGGACCAGACCTCCAAAACAATTCCGAAAACGCCGAAAAACAATTACCAATCAATTTCGGGCCGGAGACGGCTTCAATGCCCTGATGGCGGGCGACGGAGAGAGGGATGAAATTGTCTTCCCTCTTGACTCCGGAGGACATCTTCACGCTTCCGTCACATTATGCGTTCCGTATGCACTTCGTATGCAGCCGTATGCAGTCCGTATGCACTTTTCGCCCGCGGGCAAGGAGCCAATGAAGAGTAGGACTGAGCGAACATCAAAAAAGCCGTATGCACTTTATGCACCAGTTTTCGGAGTTGGAGCTTTTTTGAGGCTTTTCCTTTAAGGGGAACTGCATACGGTGCATACGGCTGCATACGAAGACGTCTCCAATCCGACCTCGGCTCTACTGCCCGTAGGCATTGGGGCGCTTCCTGCCCGCGAAAACCAAAAGTGCATACGGATCTCGGCCGATTTTCATCGAAATCGCCCGTCTGTGGAATTGATTCGCCTTTACCCGTCTTTGATCCCGGCCGACACACAAGGTGTCCTTTGCCCCTAGAAACGATTCTTTGGCCCCTCTGACGGGCTTTCGTCCTTTCGAGCGATAGTCGTTGGCACTCGATTCATGCCGTGCCATAGGGGGACGCCAAGGATTCGACTTCCAAGCGACGCCGGCCGATGGAATAAAAAACGGCCCGGAAACGTAATTGTTTTTCCGG
>OLRV01003753.1_pt1 | contig 10275 bp, 7 predicted proteins | sample 1672421 | NCBI WGS metagenome assembly OLRV01 (sample SAMEA3136684, study PRJEB25190) | human gut metagenome | biome: human gut; feature: human-associated habitat; material: faeces | place: Austria | collected 2013
AAAATCGCTGAACTGGAAAAGAAATTAGAACAACAGTAAGAGGATTTGCCTATGTACACCTTTATGAAATGTCTGAGCTGGATCATCTGTCATCTTCCTGAAGGCTGTCGCCGGGCCCTGGGCACCTTTTTAGGTGCCTTTTTCTGGACCTTCGTGCCGAAGAAGCGCAAAGTCCTGGCGCAGCAGCAGATCCTCGAGTGCGGCCTGACGGATGATCCGGAAAAGGCCATGGCCATCGCCAAAGCCAGTTCGGTCCGCTTCGGGCCGATGATCATCGAAGTCCTTTCCTATCCCATCTATACGAAGGAAAAGCTCGATGAGAAGATCACCTGGCACGGCAAGGAATACCTCGACGAATTGAAAGCCAGCGGCGAAGGCGCCGTCTTCATGGCTTCCCATGCCGGCAACTGGGAACTCCTCGGCGCCGTCCTGGCCATGAACGGCTATCCCCTCATTTCCGTCGCCCAGGAACAGAACAGCAAGAGCGCCGACACCTTCATCAATGAATACCGGGCCATGATGAAGCAGCACGTCACTTATAAGACGGGTATCCGCGACATGGTCCGCTTTTTAAAGAACGGCCACTACATCGGCCTGCTCATGGACCAGGACCCGGGCTATACGGGCATCATGGTCAAGCTCTTCGGCAAAGATACGCTGACCGCCGACGGCCCGGCCAAGATGGCGGGCATCGCTAACTATCCCATCGTTTCGACCTTCATCCACGAAGACCGGCCGTACCACCACGTCATCGACGTCCTGCCGCCCATCAAGCCGTACACAGCGGACCACAGACTCTCGAAAGAAGAAAAGAACCGCATCATGTACGAAACGACGCAGGAACTGAACAACCGCCTGGAAGCCCAGATCCGCAAATACCCGGAAGACTGGTTCTGGCTGCACAACCGCTGGAAATGGACAAAGCGGTATAAAGAAAAACAGAAAGAGAAAGGAAAAGAAGCAGCTCGTTGAGCTGCTTCTTTTTCGTAATTCGTGACTCGTGGTTAGTGGTTCGCGATTTGCGGCTGAGCCGTTTCGATCCACGACCCATGGCAAACGAACCACGAAGGGCTAGGCCCTAGCCCTTTTGCGCCAGCTATGCTATGATAAGTAGTATAGAGATTCCATTACTACAGAGGTGATTGCTGTGCAGTTTGTTTTATATCTTATCGCCCTTATCTGTTTTGCTGTGCCTGGTTACAACTGGTTCGTGACAGGGCGGTTTTCCGGGACTTTCAGTGTCGTCATCGGGATTTTGCTGCTCTTTTGGGCGCGCCGCCGCAGGAAGAAGAAGTTTGCGCCGGCACCGAAGTTCGACAGCGGCAATAAGGAAGTCGATGAGCTGAATGAAGAGCTTTTTTCGAAGGCCGTCGACGATTTCAATGCCCTCGAAGGAGAAATGAAGTCCTTAAAGGGCGGCAGGCTGCGCTCGCAGCTGCAGAAGATGCAGGGCATTGCCCGCCATTTCCTGGCTTATTTGGAAGAACATCCGGAACGGATTACCCTGGCACGCCGTTTCATCGACTATTATCAGGACCGGGCCCTGCTCCTCATGCGCAAGTACAAGGAACTGGAAAAGACGGGCCTGGAAGCACAGGAAGTAAAGCAGGCGAAGGACGAAATCTGTCAGCTCCTGGAAAGCTTCGATGAAGCCTATGAAGACCAGTTTTCCAAAGTCCTCAATGCCCAGCTCCTGGACCTCGATGCAGAAATGAAGGTCATGAAGCAGAACATGGCCGCTGACGGCATTGAAACGGAAAAGCCGGAAACGAAAGCCATCCCGAAGGGCAGCGACAATGTCGTCGGCACGCTCATCGACTTGGCCGATAAATTCTTGAGTGAGAAAAGAAAGTAGGAGATAATCATGGCCGATATCAATTTGAATGACCTTTTGGAACGGAAACAGGCAGATGAGGCAGCGCCGGCCTCGTCCGTACCTGCCGTCGATACGAAGCATGAAGTAGCGCAGATCAACGCCGAAGTGGAGACGCTGACGCCGGAAGACCGGAAGAAAGTCGATGCCATCAAGGATAATCTGGACCTTGTCGATTCCAATGCCATCGTCCAGTACGGCAATGCGGCGCAGAAGAACATCGCTACCTTTTCGGACAGCGTCCTTTCCCGCGTCAAGAGCAGCGACAAGACGGCTGCCGGCGACTTGCTCAACGAACTGGTGAAGAAGGTCAAAGTCTTTGAAGACGAAAACGATGACAATAAAGGCTTTTTCGCCAGCCTGCCTGTCGTCGGCTCGCTCTTTAAGAAAGGTGAAGCCCTGACCAAGTCCTATACGACCCTGGCGGCTCAGATCGACCGCATCCAGGGGGGACTGGAAAGTCAGAAGAATGAACTGATGACGGATATTGCCATGTTCGACGGCCTTTATGACCAGAACCTGCAGTATTTCAAGGAACTCCAGCTCTATATCCAGGCCGGCGAAGAAAAAATTCAGGAACTGAAGACGACGACCATCCCGAAACTGGAAGTCCAGGCCCAGACGTCGGACAATCCCATGGCCGTCCAGGTCGTGCAGGACTTCAAGAATTCCGTCAACCGTTTCGAAAAGAAGGTCCACGACCTGAAAATCAGCAAGACCATTGCCATCCAGACGGCGCCGCAGATCCGCATCATCCAGAACAACGACAAGATCCTCGTCGACCGCATCCAAAGTGCCGTCTACAATACGATCCCCCTCTGGAAGAACCAGATGGTCCTGGCCTTAGGCTTAGGCCGCCAGAAAGAAGCCCTGGAAATGCAGCAGGCCGTCTCGGAAACGACGAACGAGCTTTTAAAGCGCAACGCTGCCATGCTCAAGCAGAATTCCCATGACGTAGCCGTCGAAAATGAACGGAGCATCGTCGATATCGAAACGGTGAAACAGGTCAACGACGATCTGATCGGCACCATCGAAGATACCCTGCGCATCCAGCAGGAAGGCCGCCAGAAACGCCAGGCCGCCGAACAGGAACTCGTCCAGATTGAAAAACGCCTCCGCGACGCCCTCTTGAAAGGAGCAGGGGGAGGCGATGCGCGTTGAGGCTTTGCTGACAGCCCCCCTTCGCAGGGGAGGTGGAGGGGTTCTATAGAATCCTGTGCAGATTCTTATTCCTGCATTTGGGTGAATTTTCGATGAACGATGAACGGCAAACGATGAACGACAGGGGCTTTTAGCCCCTGTCACCCCAGCCAGCCGAAGTGTTTGCAGGCCTGCAGGATGCCGCCTTTGTCGTTGTCGCCGGTGATGTAGTCGGCATGTGCTTTCAGTTCGTACCGGGCATTGCCCATGGCGATGGAGAGGAAGGGCTTGCGGAACATGGAGATGTCGTTCATGCCGTCGCCGAAGACGACAGCGTCTTCGGGCCGGCCGCCGACGAGTTCGAGCATGCGCAGGATGCCGCGGCTCTTGTCCGTCGGTTCGATGAGGTACGTATGGTCGATGTATTCCAGGTGGGGCAGGCCGTGCTGGGGCGGTTCTGCTTCATCCTTATCCGGCCGGGCATACATGATTTTATAGACCGCCGTCAGGCCGTCGATGTCGACGGGTTTGACGACGGTTTTCATGTAATTGCGCGGGTCCGCGTGGGGGAAGGTGTCGTACGGCGTGTAGCGGTTGATTGTGTTGTCCGTGACGACGGCCCAGGGGAGGCCGCGCTTCGCGACGTCGTGCAGGAGGGCTTTGCAGTTTTCTAAGGGAAGTCCCGTCATTTCCAGTATTTTCCCGTTCAGTGAGAGGCTGTTGCCGCCGTCGGCGACGACGGCCGGGATATTATAGCGGTCAGCAAAGGTCTGCGTATCGTGCTGCAGGCGCCCGGAGGCGATGGCAATGAAGTGGCCTTCCTGTTCCAAACGGTGCAGGCAGTAGAGCGTGTCCGCCGGGATGATGCTGGAAATGCCCAGGCCCAGGGTGCCGTCAATATCGAAGAAGAAATATTTTTTATTCATCAAAAAGTCCTTTCTAAAGCAAAAATCAGTGCCTTTATTATAGCATAGGAAAAGATAAGGAAAAATGTTTTTTGCCCGGGACCATTGACAGAACGGGCTTTTTCTATTCATAATAAAGAGAAGTCTATTTATCTATTTTGGGAACAAGGAAAAGGAGCGATTTAACTAATGAGCAACATTGATACAACTTGTGTAAATGCCATCCGTGTCTTGTCGGCGGACGCTATCCAGAAGGCAAACTCCGGCCATCCCGGCCTGCCTCTCGGCGCTGCCCCCATTGCTTACGAACTCTGGGCAAATCACATGAACCACAACGCACAGGACCCGCAGTGGCCCAACCGCGACCGTTTCATCCTCTCTGCCGGCCACGGCTCGATGCTGTTGTATTCGCTTCTTCATTTCTACGGCTACGGCCTGACGATGGACGATATCAAACAGTTCCGTCAAGACGGCTCCTTGACACCGGGCCATCCGGAATACGGCCACACGACAGGTGTCGAATGCACGACGGGCCCGCTCGGCGCCGGCCTCGGCATGGCTGTCGGCATGGCCATGGCAGAAGCCCACTTGGCAGCTATCTTCAATAAACCGGGCTACCCAATCGTCGACCACTACACCTTCGCCCTCTGCGGCGACGGCTGCCTGATGGAAGGCATTTCTTCGGAAGCTTTCTCTTTAGCAGGTACGCTCGGCCTCGATAAACTCATCGTCCTCTATGACAGCAACAGCATTTCCATCGAAGGCAGCACGGATATCGCCTTTACGGAAAATGTCCAGGGCCGCATGGCTGCCTTCGGCTTCCAGACGATCACTGTCGAAGACGGCACGGATCTTGAAGCCATCGGCAAAGCCATTGAAGAAGCAAAAGCCGACAAAGAACATCCGTCGTTCATCACCATCAAGACCCAGATTGGCTACGGCTGCCCGGCTAAGCAGGGTTCGGCTGCCGCTCACGGTTCGCCTCTCGGTGAAGAAAATATCGTCGCTATGAAAGAAAACCTCGGCTGGCCGAAGCCGCAGGAAACGTTCTACATCCCTGATGAAGTCTATGCGCACTATAAAGAACTGAGCCAGAAAGCCGGCGCTGCCGAAGCGGACTGGCAGAAGCTCTTCGCCGACTATGCGGCAAAATTCCCGGAAATGAAGGCGAAATGGGATGCCTTCCATACGGACGTCGATGCCAAAGCACTCCTCGACAACGACGAATTCTGGGCTTATGAAGACAAACCGCAGGCGACGCGCAGCCTTTCGGGCACGATGATCAACCGCCTGAAAGACATCATGCCCCAGCTCTTCGGCGGCAGTGCCGACCTTGCTCCGTCGAACAAAACGGAAATGAAAGGCGAAGCTTTCTTCAGCAAAGCCGACTACAGCGGCCGCAACGTCCACTTCGGCGTCCGCGAAATGGCCATGGGCGCCATCACCAACGGCCTGGCCCTGCACGGCGGCGTCCGCCCCTATGCTGGCACGTTCTTCGTCTTCAGCGACTACATGAAACCGATGATCCGCCTGGCCGCCCTCATGAGCCTGCCGACGACGTACGTCCTCACGCATGACAGCATCGGCGTCGGCGAAGACGGCCCGACACATGAACCAATCGAACAGCTGGCTATGCTCCGTTCCATCCCGAACGTCAACGTCTTCCGCCCGGCTGACGCTACGGAAACGGCTGCCGGCTGGTACCTGGCTGCGACGAGCAAGAAGACGCCGACGGCCCTCGTCCTGACCCGTCAGAACCTGCCCCAGCTCGCCGGCAGCAGCAAAGAAGCCCTGAAAGGCGCGTATGTCATTGCCGATGCCAAGAAAGCCGTTCCTGACGCCATCATCATCGCCAGCGGCTCGGAAGTCGAACTCGCTGTCAGCGCCAAAGATGAACTGGCTAAAGACGGCGTCGATGTCCGCGTCGTCAGCATGCCCTGCATGGAACTCTTTGAAGCGCAGGATGAAGCTTACAAAGAACAGATCCTGCCGAAAGCCGTCCGCGCCCGCGTCGCTGTCGAAGCCGCTTCGGACTTCGGCTGGGGCAAATACGTAGGCCTCGACGGCACGACAATCTCCATGCACTCCTTCGGTGCCTCCGCACCGGCCGGCGTCCTCTTCAAGAAATTCGGCTTCACCACCGAAAACGTCGTAGCCGCCGTGAAGAAAGTCGTGAAATAATCGTTCATCGTAGGTCGTGGTCCGTGGATTGTAGGGGCCGCCATAGCGGCGGCTCGCCTGAGTCCTGTGGACATCCAAAAACGGTATTGATGTGCCACTTCGCCAAATGCCAAACGAACCACGAAAAGGTGCTTCTGCTTATGCAGGAGCACCTTTTTCATTTGTCAAGGCTTGATTTTTCCGGCGTATTTTATTATACTATATGCAAGAAGAAACCCTACTGTGTGCGTAAATGGTCTCGATGTTTTGAACCAACACTTTTTACATTGGGAGTTCGGGCTCTATATTGTTAGGCAATGCCTTCACTGGACTGTCGATCCTTATAGGAGAACACCCACCTGCTTAGGCAGGCTCAAAACTCGGTTTATAAACGGCATGGTGGGGCTCTTTTCTTATTCGAGAATTTATGTATCTTGTCCGCCGCTAAGGATCCTTGGCGGCGTTCTATTTGGTCTGGAGAGCAAACAAATGAGCGGAGACGATTTATTTTCCATGGCCGACGAACAGAGCGGCAGGGACTACGCGCCCCTGGCTGTCCGCATGCGGCCGGAAACGTTGGATGAAATATACGGCCAGGATGACCTCATCGGGCCGGGGACTTTCTTAAGGACCCTGATCGAACGGGATACGATCCCGTCTTTATTGTTTTACGGCCCGTCCGGCGTGGGCAAGACGACCTTGGCCCATGTCATCGCGGCCGAAACGAACAGCCGCTTTGTCACGCTGAATGCCGTGACGGCCGGGACGGCAGAGCTGCGCAAGGTGATCGCCGCAGCCCAGGATGCCGTCCATTTATACCAAAAGCGGACGATCCTCTTCATCGATGAAATCCACCGCTTCAATAAGAGCCAGCAAGATGTCCTCCTGCCCTACGTCGAAGACGGGACGGTCATCCTCATCGGGGCGACGACGGAAAATCCTTACTTTGAAGTCAACCGCCCCTTATTGTCGCGCCTGCGCGTCATCCAACTGAAGCCCCTTTCCGAAGACGCCGTGAAAGCCGTCCTCCGGCGGGCCTTGACAGACGACAAGAAGGGGCTCGGCTCCTTGGGCATTACGGCCAACGATGAGATGCTCGGCACCCTGGCACGCCTGGCCGACCGCGACGCCCGCGTGGGCCTCAACCTTTTGGAACAGGTCTCGATGGTCGTGCCTGCCGGCGGTCATATTACGCAGGACGCCATCGAAAAAGTAGCCGGTCATAAAGTCTATACGTACGATAAGAAGGGCGATGCCCATTACGATACGGTCTCGGCCTTCATCAAGAGCATGCGCGGCTCCGACCCGGACGCAGCCCTGCACTACATGGCCCGCATGATCGAAGCCGGCGAACAGCCGTCCTTCATCGCCCGCCGCCTGGTCATCTGTGCTGCCGAAGACGTAGGTCTCGCCGATCCCCAGGCCCTGGTCATCGCCAATGCCGCTGCTCAGGCCGTGCAGTTCGTCGGCTGGCCCGAAGGGCGCATCATCCTTTCGGAAGCCGTCATCTACGTCGCCTGTGCGCCGAAGAGCAACAGCGCCTACCTGGCCGTCGACGCGGCCCTGGCTGATGTGCGCCATAAGGACTGCGGCGATATCCCGGCCTATTTGCGTGACAGCCATTACAGCGGTGCTGCCAAGCTCGGCTACGGCCTGAATTATCAGTACCCTCACGATTTCGAAGGCGGCTGGGTGGCCCAACAGTATCTGCCGGATGCCCTGAAGGATGCCCGCTACTATAAGGAACGGCCGTACGGCAAAGAACAGGGCATGACCGCCGCCTGGCATCAGCGCCGCGGCGAAAAAAAGTAAATTTTTAGTAGAAGGTGAATGTTTTGACAAAAGGAAAGACTCGGAAGACCAGCCGCACGAAAAAAACGGCCGGCACGCGTCGCAAGGCGGGGACCGCCAGGAAGACGGGGCCATCGCCACTTTTGAAATATGAAATCATCGGTATTTTCTGTATCCTCCTGGGGCTTTTTGCCACAGCCGGCTTCATCGGCATCGATACGGGCCGCATCGGCAACAGCGTCGATAATATCCTTTCGTATATCTTCGGTCTGGGCCGCATCGTCGTCAGCCTTTCCCTGATGATTCTCGGTCTGAAGTATATCGTCGTCCGCAAAGCCTGCCCGGTCTCGAAGTCCTGGGCCGTCGGCATCTGGATCTATATTCTCCTCTTAGGCCTCGTCCATCTTCTGGTCATCCCGGAAGGGACGGAATTCCTGCCCCAGAGCCTCTCTGTCGGCGGCGGCCTGATCGGCGCCCTCGTGGCGTCGGTCCTGCACAAGGCCCTCGGCTTTTTCGGCGCTGTCATGGCCATTACCGGTGCCTGTATCGTGACCTTTCTGATCTGGAAGAACTGGTCCATTTCCAAGCCCGTCGCCGTCGTCGCCGACAAGGCCGGCCAGGAAGCGGCCAAAGTATCGGATAAAGCCGTCGAAGGCCTGCAGGATGCGTCGCAGTCCCTGAAACAGTGGCATGAACGGCGCCGCATCTTCGACGTCGAAGCCGTCAGCGGCGGTGAACCTGTCGGCAGGGAAACAGAACAGCCGGCGCCTTTGCCGGAAGACAAGGAAAGCGGCGCGGCAGGGGCTGTCATCGACGATGCCCGCGACCTCGGCGACGGCGTGGAAGAAGTGCGCTTCGATGCCAGCCCCATCGAAGAAGACGTGCCTTACGACTGGCAGCGCGATGAAGCGATGCCCCAGATTCATGAAACCGTCGTCGGCGATACGCAGCCGACGGCCCACGACGTCCAGCCGTCAGCAGAGCGGGAAACGCAGGCGGCGCCGAACCTGGCAGAAGAAACGGATGTCCTGCGCCATGACATGGATGACCTCAAGCCCATTGAAGTTGAAGAAAGCAGCGTTGCCGTCGATACGAGCGACAAAGGTAGCAGTGCCGTACCGAAGGCCGCCGGCGAAACGACGTACCGCCTGCCGCCGGTGAGCATGCTCAAGCCGGGACCGCAGCACGCCGTCGGCCTCAGCGAAGAAGTGCGGGAAAACGCCCGTATCCTTCAGGAAACGCTGCAGAGTTTCAATATCGATGCCAAGATTCTCAACGCCAGCCAGGGCCCGTCCATTACGCGCTATGAACTGGAACCGGCTGCCGGCGTCAAGGTCAGCAAAATCGTCCATCTCGCCGACGATATCGCCCTCAAGCTGGCCGCCACGGATATCCGCATCGAAGCGCCGATCCCCGGCAAGGCCGCTGTGGGCATCGAAGTGCCGAACAAGCACGTGACCGGCGTCAACCTGCGCGACGTCATCGATACGGATACGTTCCGCAAGGCCGCCGGCGGCGTCCCGGTCTGCCTGGGCAAGGATATTGCCGGCAACCCGATCATCGCCGATCTGACCAAGATGCCCCATCTCCTCGTCGCCGGTTCCACAGGGTCCGGCAAGAGTGTCTGCATCAACACCTTCATTGCCAGTATCCTCTTCAAGCAGCGTCCGCAGGACGTTAAGCTGATCCTCATCGACCCGAAAGTCGTCGAGCTCTCCAACTACAACGACACCCGCATCGACCCCATGCCGGTTGTCATTGGCGCAGCAGAATATCCGGAAGGAATTCTGGAAACGCTCCGGAAGTCCTACCGTGTTTTGTCCATCGATGCCTCCGCAGAAGCAATGAAACTGGGCAACATTCGTGTTTTCAACACGATCATTCTGGGCGTTGCTGCACAGCACATGAAATTTTCCAAGGAGGAATGGCTTCAGGTCATCGCCGAAACCGTTCCGCCAAAAACCATCGCCATCAATCAGACCGCATTCCTCACCGGTTTTGAATATCAGGGAACCAACGATTCCGAAGGACAGGAGTAACAGACATGCCGATTACAGATATTTTAGAAGAAAACGCCAGAAAATACGCCAATGATGTCTGCCTTGTCGAGGTCAATCCACAGATTCAGGAGAAGCGTCGGGTTCTGTGGAAGGACTACGATCTGATTCAGCCGACCTCCTCGTTCTGGTATCGCCGTGAAATCACATGGCACGTGTTCAACGAAAAAGCCAATCGTTTTGCACAACTGCTGATGAGCCGTGGCGTGAAAAAGGGTGACAAGGTGGCAATTCTCCTGATGAACTGCCTGGAGTGGCTGCCCATCTACTTCGGCATTCTCAAAACCGGCGCGCTGGCGGTGCCGCTGAACTTCCGGTATGCTTCCGATGAAATCGAATATTGCGTTCA